>Ga0302326_10002171_pt1 | contig 48169 bp, 32 predicted proteins | sample Palsa_T0_3_FD_202264 | JGI IMG/M metagenome (GOLD analysis project Ga0302326, IMG submission 202264) | Peat permafrost microbial communities from Stordalen Mire near Abisko, Sweden - Palsa_T0_3 | ecosystem: Environmental > Terrestrial > Soil > Palsa > Peat permafrost | place: Sweden: Abisko... | reverse complement strand
AGCCATTCGCGCGCCTTCAACTCCCGCAAGCCGGCGCCGCCCGGGGGATTCCCGATGACGTCATAATGGTTGTGCTCCGCGATGGCGGCAGCCCGGACCGGGTCGTCGATCAGCAGGCCCTTGTAGTAGGCCTCCCAAAAGACGAACCAATAGACGCCGCTGCCCGCCGGCGCGGGTGGCGCGGCGGGTGAGGCGTTCGCGATGTAGATCTGGCGGGGATACTCCCGGCGCAGGGCCTCGGCGACGACGGCGCCGGCGTCGGTGACGGTCGAGCCATTGAACGCAAAATTCACCACGCCATAACCCGGACCGAGATTCTGCTGCAGCGCCTTGGTCCAGATCCTCTGGACCGGCTGGCCGACGCCGCGAAGCACGGAATTGCCGCCGACGACCACGAGGACCTGATCGGGCCTGACCGTGGCCCGCACCAGGGACGTCATTTCGCCGATCGTCGGATAGTACTTGGTCTCGGGCGAGGTCCATTGCGTGAACCGAACGAAGGGCGAGAGATGGTTCTCGCGCGCCGCCTGGCGCCCCAGCAGGCACATGCCGCCAAAGCCCACGAGCGCGCCCAGCAGCACGGTCTTGCTCGCGAGGGCGGCCCGGAGGCTGCGAATAATTTCCACCGGGTTCATGCGCCAGAAGTGAAGAGGAGCCCTGCAATCCGCCCGGCCTCGACTACCGGATAGAAGAAAATCAGCCAGCCGAACCAGGCAAAAGCTTGCGTGGCCAGCCAGCAGGGAATCGGCTGCCTCGCCAGGAGGCGGGAGAGCGGCGGTCCCGCGATGGGGAGTTTGGCATAGCTGGCGCAGACCGCGAGTCCCAGGCCGTGGTAGAGGCCCCAGAGCACAAAATGCCAGGCCGGGCCGTGCCAGAGACCGATGAGGGCGAAGGCGATCAGGCCGTTTAACATCCTCCGGGCGATTCCATGGCGATTGCCACCGAGTGGTATGTAGACATAATCGCGAATCCAGGAAGTGAGCGACATGTGCCAGCGGCGCCAGAATTCCTGGATGCTGGTGGCCGCATAGGGCCAGTTGAAGTTCTCCGGCAGCTTCACCCCGAGCATGCGCGCCAGGCCGATGGCGATGTCGCTGTAGCCGCTGAAGTCGAAGAGAATGCGCAGCGCGATGACCACAAAGACCGTCCAGCGGGCGGGCAGCGTCATCGTGGCAAACTTGGCCACGGGCCCGTAGAAGGCGATGGCCAGGGTGAGGTTGTCGGCGATCACCACCTTCTTGAGGAAGCCCAGCGCGACGCGGCGCAGGCCAATCGAGACGTCATCCACCCCGACCCCGCGCGCACCGTGCTCCAGCGAGGGGATGAACTGCGTGAAGCGCTTGATCGGACCGGCGACGAGCGAGGGGAAGAAGATCGCAAAAAGCAGGAAGCGGAGCGGATTGCGAATGGGAACCGCCCCCCGGCGGACCTCGTAGAGGTAGTGGATGAATTCAAACGCGAAAAAGCTGATGGCCAGGGGCGGGGCGGCGGGCAGCAGGCTTCCCGCGGATTTGTCCGCCGCGGCGCCCCAGGCCGCGTGGATGTGCCCCAGCGCCTCGCCGGCGAGAAAGTGGGAGTATTTGTAGAAGGAGAGCGCCAGAACGCTCAGGGCGATGCCGGCGGCGCAGGCGAGGCGGCGGCGCGTCAAGCCCAGGGCGTAGGTGGCGGTGCCAATGACGATGATCGGCAGCATCCCGGCCGGTCCGGCGAAGTGGTAATGATACGCCACGCAGGCGAGGGCAAGAAAGGGCAGCCGCAACGCGGGCCGGCGCAGCAGCCAGTAGGCCGGCAGGACGATACCGGCGAAGATGACGAACCAGTAGGTGTCAAAGATCTTGCCGAAGTCCTCCGGAGTCGCGGGCGCAAATATGGCGGTAAGGTCGTGAAACCATGCGGCGTTGGCGATCATCCCCGGACACCAATTTCATTGGTTACCTCGGCAACTCAACATTAATGGCCATCGGACATTCAGCGCCTCTCCTAACGCGCATGGCCGCGCGCATCTCCCCGATGATCGGCATTTGACTGGCAGAGCGTTGCATGTCTCATTGGGTCGTACTGGCGAAAGGCGGGCGCAGCAGGATCTCCCGCCGAAGAACTCTCGGATCGCGATTCGATGCCGCCTCTTGCCATCATCTCCGAGCGCCGCTTCCGCGGCGCAATCTTCCCGTGAACCAGCCCACACCGCGGGCCCAGCCCGCTTTGCCCACCCTCCGCTTCATCGCCATCGCCAAACTGGTGAAGGGCCTGCTCGTGGTGGCCATCGGCTTGGGCGCGTTCCGGTTGATCAACCGGGACCTGGCCGAATCCGCCCGGAACCTGACCACCCACTTCCGCATCGACCCCGAAAACCATTATGTGCGGCGGCTCATCGAAAAGCTCGCCAACATCGACGCGGCCCACCTGCGGGATTACGGAGTGGTCTCGCTCCTATTTGCCGCCGAGCTTTTCACCGAGGGCATCGGCCTTTGGCTGAACCAGAATTGGGCCAAATACATGGTGCTGGTCGGCACGGGTTTTTTCATCCCCTTTGAGGCCGTCGCCTGCTTCCGGCGCTTCTCCTGGGAGCATCTCCTGCTGTTCGCCGTGAATGTCGCGATCGTGGTCTACGTCGCATTCGTCGTGCGCCGGGAGCACACCGCTCCGGCACCGCCGCCCTGACCGCCGCCTCAGGCCTTCCGACGCGTCCCTTCCATGTTCGGCAGGAAGCCGGTCAGGAGGCCGATCAAGGGCAGGAACGCGCAGACCTCGAAGACGTAATTGATGCTGGTGTTATCCGCGAGTTTGCCGAGTACGGCCGAACCGACGCCGGCCACGCCGAAGGCGAAGCCGAAAAACAGGCCCGACACGAGGCCCGTGCGCCCGGGAATGAGCTCTTGGGCATAGACCAGGATGGCGGCAAAGGCCGAAGCAAGAATGAGGCCGATCACGACGGTCAGACTGACCGTCCAGCCCAACCCGACATGGGGCAGGATCAGGGTGAAGGGGGCGACACCGAGGATGGAAATCCAGATGACATACTTGCGGCCAAACCGGTCGCCGAGAGGTCCTCCCAGGATCGTTCCCGCCGCCACCGCCAGGCTGAAGACCGAGGAATATAGGACCGCCCGCGTCACCGAGAGATGAAACTTGGCGATCAGGTAAAAGCTGTAGTAGCTGGAAAAGCTGACCAGATAGAAATACTTCGAGAAGATGAGCGCCAGGAGGACGGCCACGGACACCGCGACTTTGATCCGGGGAAGGCCCGGGCCCGGCGGCCGTGCCAGCGTCGAGCGGAGGCGGTCGCGATGGCGATGATACCAGCCGCCGACCTTGGCCAGGATGATGATGCCCAGGAGAGCGGCGACGGAAAACCAGAGTACGCGGTCCTGCCCGCCACGCACAATGAAAAGGGCCGCGAGGACCGGGCCGAGGAAGCTGCCAAAATTTCCTCCCACCTGGAAGAGGGATTGGGCAAACCCGTGCCGCCCGCCGGAGGCCATCCGCGCCATCCTCGAGGCCTCAGGATGAAAAACCGCCGACCCCATTCCCACCAGCGCGGCCGCCACGAGCACCAAGTCGTAGCTGGCCGCAAAGGCCAGCACCACCAACCCGACCAGCGTGACGCTCATGCCCATCGCCAGAGAATAGGGTTGCGGCCGGCGGTCCGTGTAATAGCCGACAAAGGGCTGCAGCAGCGACCCGGTGAGCTGGAAGCAGAAGGTGACGATGCCGATCTGGCTGAAGGAGAGCGCAAAGCAGGCCTTCAGGAGCGGATAGATGGCCGGCAGCATCATCTGCATGGCGTCGTTGAGCAGGTGGGCGACGCTGAGCGCCAGCAGAACGCTCATCACGGTGTTCCCGGGTCCGGCCGGGCCCTCAGGGCTGCGGTCCACAACTACTGCTGGCCGCGCAGGATATTGCCTACGATCCCGCCGATGACGCCCCCGGCCGTGGCCTCCTGGGCGTCCGGGTGCGGGAGGTAGTGGGCAATGGACTCGGCCAGATTCAGGATCGGCATGCTCTGCAGCCACGCCTTGCCCGGGCCCGTGAGTGTGGCCAGGAAGATGCCCTCCCCGCCGAAGATCATGTTGCGGACTCCGCGAACCCGCTGGATGTCAAACTGGAGCGAGGGCGTGATGATGCCGACGTGGCCGGCGTGGACCAGAAGCCGCTGGCCCGGCTGCAAGTCCTCGACCACCACTTCGCCCGAAAGGTCCAGCCAGACCGTGCCGGGACCGGTGACCCGCTGGAGGATGAAGCCCTCCCCGCCGAAGAACGAGGCTCCGAGCCGCTGCTGAAACGCCATCTCGAGTTTGACGCTGGTTTCGGCGACGAGAAAAGTCTCTTTCCGGCAGATGAGCGACTCGCCCGCCGCCAGCCGGAAGGGCAGGATATGCCCCGGAAAGCGCGGCGCGAATGCCAGTCGGCTGCGCCCGGAGCCGATGGCGGTATAGGTCGTGATGAAGAAACTCCCTCCGGTGAGCGAACGCTTGAGGCCGGAAAGCAGGCCCCCGCCGGTGTTGGTGTCCATCTGGACGTCGTCGGTCATCCACGCCATGGCGTGGGTCTGGCAATACACGCTTTCGCTGGGGGCGAGCTCGACGAGGAGCGTCGGCATGATGGTACCGGTGATGGTGGCGTTCATGGAATCGCCCACAAACGGCCATCCCGCGCGCGACGTCAAGCCCCCGGGGGCGGACGGGGCGCACTAAGCCAATTCTCGGCTTGCCCCGGAGGGCAAATGCCTGCTTTTTCTCACCTTCCTCCACGCACCCGTAGCTCAATTGGATAGAGCGTCTGACTACGGATCAGAAGGTTGGGAGTTCGACTCTCTCCGGGTGCACCAATTTCTCGGCCGGTGCTGCCGCTCGCGGCAGGCATCCGGCGAACTGCCGAGGCCGTAGTAGCGGAATGGGCGCATTTGTCCGCTGGTTCCTTCTCGCGTTCGTCCTGGCTGCGGAGGCGCGGGCCCACGACCCTGGGCTCAGCACGACCCAAGTGGAGTTGAGGCAGGATGGACTCGTTGCGACCATCGGGTTCGCGCCCAACGATCTCCACGGACTGCTTTCTCCGGCGGCGGCGCCCCAGTCCTCCAATTGGTCCGAATCCGATTTTGCCCACGCCCGAGCCGGGCTCGAGAAGCTCGGCCCCGGTTTGCTCGAGGTGCGTGATTCGGTCGGGGTGCTCCCGTGGGCGAGGGATTCAGTCTCGTTGGCCACCGGCCAAAGCATTCTGTTCAAGCTCGAGGCCGCACGCCGGCCCGTGGGTCGAACCGTCCTCCGATCGATGGTCCTCGATCGCATGCCCCCCGGCCACCGCAACTATGTCTCCGTCGCCGACGAAAAGGGAACGCTGCTGGCGGAAAAACTGGAGGGGAGCAACGATCGCCAGGTCACGCTTGACCTGCCGGAGGTCGGGGGGACCCAGGGGGCTGGTCCAGCCGCCCCGCCGATGCCGACCTTCTGGGGATTTTTGGCTCTCGGCCTCACCCATATCTGGACGGGATACGACCACCTGCTCTTCCTCTTTGGCCTGCTCGTCGTCTGCCGGAGCTTTCGGTCAATTGTGGGAATCATCTCCTGCTTCACCGTCGCCCATTCGATCACGCTCGCCCTCGCCACCCTGAAAATCGTCAGCATTCCCAGCAGCATCGTTGAGCCGATGATCGCCGCCTCCATCATCTATGTTGGGGTGGAAAATCTGGTCCGCCGGGGCGCCGAACCGCGAGGGCGCTGGGCCCTCACCTTTGCGTTCGGGCTCATCCACGGCTTCGGCTTCGCCAGTGTTTTGCGCGAGCTCGGCATCGGCTCCCATGGCCGAGGCCTGGCTTTGCCCCTCTTTACCTTCAATCTTGGGGTCGAGCTCGGACAGGTTTCCATCGCGCTCCTCGTGCTGCCGATCGTGTGGCGGCTGAGAAAAAATCCAAGTTTCGTTCTCAGGGGCGTCCCGGTCCTCTCGGGCTTCGTGGCCCTGGCGGGCCTCTACTGGTTCCTGGAGCGCACCGTGTTCTAGCGAGAGTGGCTGCGACGGACGATTTCTCGCGGTCGATTTTTGAACCCGCGGTCGAGCGCTCCCAGGATTTTCGAAAACCAAAAAAATTTGGGCTTCTACGTTCTGCGGGCGAGGGCAGATGCCCCCCCGCGCAATAATAGCCACGATAATTTTTATCGGGCATCTGCGGATGTGGATGGATCGAAGAAATCCCAAATAACATGAAAGCCCTCCCCCTCTTCAGAATCCTCCTCGTCGCGCTTGGCCTGATTGGTTTCTGCCGTTCCAGGCTGCTCGCCGCCGAGCCGGCCGTCCCGCCGGTTCGCCTGGACGAGCGGATCATTCTCGTCGCCCCGACGGAAACGACCCGCGAGGACCGCGAAATCATCCTTTGGCAGGGCCGGGTCAAATCCGCGCTCGCCGCCGAAAAGCCCAGCTGCGGGAGCTTTGAGCGGCTGGGCTGGGCCTATGTCGCCAAGGCTCGCCGAACCCTCGATGCCGGCTACTACAAACTGGCCGAGAAAACAGCCGATGCCATGGACGGGCGTTTCGGCGTGACCGACGAGGCGCTGCTTTTACGGGGCAGCGTCGATCACAACCTGCACCGATTCGTCGAGGCCGAGACGGTCGCCCGGCTGCTGGTGGCGCGTCGGGGCCTGGCTTTCGACTATGCGTTGCTGAGCGACGCCCTGATGGAGCAGGGGAAGCTCGCCGAATCCGTGGCCGCCTGCCAAAAGATGATGGCCCTGAAACCCGGCGTGGATGCCTACAGCCGGGCGGCCAATCTCCGCTGGCTGACCGGCGACCTTCCCGGCGCGATCGTGGCGATGGAGGCCGCGGTCGGCGCTGGCAGCCCCCTCGATGCCACCAACACGGCTTGGACGCTGACACGGCTTTCCGGCTACTACCTCCAGGCTGGGCGCCAAGAGGACGCCCTCCGGGTCGCAGAGTCGGCGGAGCGTCTGGCGTCCGACTATCCGCCGGCGCTGCTCGCGCAAGGCCGCGCTTTCCTCGCCCTGGGCCGACCCAGCGCGGCCGTCGTTCCGCTCGAGCGAGCGGAGCGCCTCAATCCCCTCCCCGAATACCAGTGGTGGCTCGCCGACGCCCTGCGCGCCGGCGGGGATGAGGTGGCCGCCACCCGGATGGAAGCCGACATCCGGGCCCGCGGTGAGGCCGCCGATCCCCGCACCTATTCCCTTTTCCTGGCCACGCGTCACGAGAACACCGCCGATTCCATTCGGCTAGCCACGGCCGAGCTGTCGATCCGGGGTGACGTCCTGACCCAGGACGCCCTGTCGTGGGCGCGCGAGGCGAATGGCGACCATGCGGGCGCCGCGGCCGCCATGCAGCACGCCCTCTCGGCCGGCACCCAGGATGCCAGGATCTTCCTCCATGCCGGCGAAATCGCGCTCAGCAGCGGAAATGAAGCCTCGGCCCGGAAATACTTCGACGAGGCCCGGAAATACGCCGGCACCCTCACTCCCAGCGAGAAAGGCCTGCTCGACTCCCGCCTGCGGCGGCAGGCGACGACACCGACCCTGCAGCCCGGCTGAGCCCGGTGACCCAATTCCAACGTTCGGTAAACGAAAGCAGAAACCAGAAGTCATGAAAATGAAAAGCCTCAAGAATATCCCCGGCCTCCTGGCCGTGATCGCCGGCGCGGCCCTGTTCGCGCCCAGTTCCACCCTGGCCTCCAGCCACATGGACGCGCCCCTGATCACCCTTGATCCGGCGGCGAACACGACCGACGTGTACGCCTTCGTCGCCAACCAACCGAACGGCCAGAAAGCCCTGGAGGTGGCGCTGGGCGTCTACCCGTTCGAGGAGCCGGGTGTCGGTCCCAACGCCTATAACTTCGACCCAAATGTCCTCTACCAGATCATCCTTTCCACGGGAAAAGATGTGGCGGCGGGCAATGACTCGATCATCTACCAGTTCCAGTTTCGCACGGCCTATAAGACGTCCGGGACCATTCTCCAGTCCTATATCGGCGTGGTGAACACCGACGGAGATGCCGGACAAAACCTGGTCCAGACCTACACGGTCACGAAGGTGGTGAACGGCGTGAGCACGGTCCTGGGCACGGGCATCGTTCCGCCGAACAACCAAGGCGATGCGACGCCCCACTACAACGTGGGTGAAAGCGGCGAAAATCCCGCCAAGCCGGGCGTGACTTCCGCCAGCCAGCTCGACGTCTACACGAGCGGGGCGATCACCAATCTGGCCAACGGGTACCGGTCCTGGGCCGGCCAGCGTGAAGACGGGTTTTACGGTGACGTCAACTCCATCTTCGATCTCCTTAACCTGAGGACGGGCGGCGCCAACTCCTTTGACAGCCAAAGTGGCTACAACGTCCACATGATCGCCTTGGAGATCCCAGTGGCGGAGCTGGGCGGCGACCAGCAGGTCGTGGGCGTCTACGCGACGACGAGTCGGCAACAGATGTCTGTGCTTTCGAGCGGCGCCGGTTCCGCCACGCCCGCGCTGAGCGGCGGCTTCGTCCAGGTCGCCCGTCAGGGCAATCCGCTCTTCAACGAGGTCCTGGTGGCAATCAAGGACAAGGACCTCTACAGCCGTACGAAGCCCTCGAGCGACGCCGCCCTTTTCCAAAACTACGCTAGCACCCCGGAGCTCGCCTCGCTGGTCAACACCATCACGTTCGGCGGCCAGGCCGTCGCGCCTACGACCGGCCGGTCCGACCTCGTCGGCATCTTCATTCCAGACATGCTCAGGGTCGACCTTTCCACCGGGCCGGCGCGCCTGGCCGCCGGCGGCACGGGCTTCCCCGCCTTTCCCGACGATGCCGGGTTTTCCAACCAGAGCGTGTTTGGGGGCGATACGCTGCAGAGCAAGGTGCAGGCCGGTTTCGGCGCCGGCGCGGTCGCCGGAGGCTGGCCCAATGGCCGCCGCTTCGGCGACGATGTGATCTCGATCGCCGTCACGGCGGTGATCAGCGATCTACGGACCAACCCCCTCACCATTCGCTCCGCGGCCAATATTGACAACGTCACCGGAAATGACGCCGTCTATAACAAGGTGTTTCCCTTCGCCGGGACGCCCTTCAATGGCCGGAACTATCAGCACAATCCCGGGATCGGCCCGATGCCGATCGTCGACTTCTCGGCTCGCGGCCCGATCGGCTCGAGCACTTCGCCCCTCATCGGCGGGTTCATCGTCCAGGGCAGCAAGCCGGTCCAGGTTCTGATCCGCGCCCGGGGTCCCAGCCTGACCGCCCTTGGTTTCACGAACGCGGTTTCCGCCACGACCGTGTCCGTGTATTCCGGCATGACGAAAATCGCGTCCAACGCCGGCTGGCAGCTGACCCAACAGGCGGCCATCCAGGCGACGGGCTATGCTCCCCCCAGCACCGCCGAGGCGGCCGTCCTCCTGACCCTGGCCCCGGGCGGCTACACCGTGGTCGTCGAGGGCACCAACGGCGCGACCGGCACCGGCTTGTTCGAGACCTTTGCCATCGAGCCGAACCCGTAGTCCCCTCGTTTCCGTTATTTCCCGCCAGGGAAGCAGCCAAAGCCCGGGCCGCGAGTGCCCGGGCTTTTTTTGCCTCGAATCTCCCTCCCCGGCCGGCAACCCTGGCGCGGAGCCCCACTATGAACTTCGTCCCAGCGCGCTCTGCGTCCCTTCGCTTCCGCCATGGCTTTGCCGCCGCGGCCGTGCTCATCGTGGCCAGCCTGCCGCTGCGGGCGCAAGCCCCGGTCTTCTCCGAAGATTTTGAATCGGGCACCCTGAATCCGGCGATCTGGACGGTGCGCACCAGCGGCAAGGTGGAAGTCGCCATCCAGCAGGATCGGGTGGCGCACGGCCACGCCGCGCTGCGCATCCACACTCCCAAGGGAGGGAGCCGCGACTACGGATTCATCGTCGCCACGCACCTGCCGGATTCCCTGCGGGCGCATTGCTTCGGCCGCGCGTATGTTTTCATCGGTAACGGCATGCCCGCGGGCCACGACGTGCTGCTGAACGCCGGCTCGCCCGGGTATCCGACCTCAAACTTCCTCGAAGTCGGAGCTTCGGGCGGCAAGAACGTGATGACCTCCTACCAGCAGAACGGCGCCGACGTGCCCCGGGGCGAGACGCTCGCACGGGGCAGCGCCTATCCCGTCGGCCGCTGGTTTTGCCTGGAGTGGGAATTTACCGACCATCCCGACCATACGATCGTCTGGATCGACGGCGCAAAGGCGGCGGAGCTGGCCGGGTTCACCTTCAAGCCCCGGGCGGCCCGGCCCCCACGGCCCGACGGCTCGGCCGCGCCCGATCCCGACGCGGCTCCGCCTGCCGCCGCCGCGCCCGTGGCGGTCCCCGGCACGGACCTCGTCAAGGGTTTTGACGACTTTGCTTTCGGTTTCCGAGCCTGGGGCGCGGGGGCCCAGGACGATTTCGATATCTACTACGACGACGTCGCGCTCGACACCAAGCGCATCGGGCCGGTGCCTTGAGAGGCCGACCGTCCTGAGACTTCCGGCGGCATGGAGGAATCCGGGTTAGGCGAGCGCGACCCGGCCGGTGCTGTCGCCCAACCGCGGGAGGGTGGCTCCCACCCGATCGAGCATCGACAGCCACAGATTGGTCACCGGCACGCCGTCGCAGTGCATGTGGCGGCCGGACCGGACCGTGCCGCCGGCCTTGCCGAGCATGAGCAGCGGCAGGTTGTCATGATTGTGCCGGTTCCCGTCGCTGTTGCCGCTGCCGTAGGCGATGACGGAATTATCGAGGATCGAAAGGCCGTTGCTCTCCTTGATCGCGTCGAGCTTCTTCAGGAGGTACGTCAGCTGACCCACATGGTAGGTGTTGATCTTTGCCAGCATCGCCTGCTTGGCCGGATCGCCCATGTGGTGCGAGGTTCCGTGATGCGGGACGTTCGCGCCCGCCCAGCCGTAGGTCTGGTTGCTCTGCTCGTCGGCGAACGGCAGGGTGACGACGCGGGTGAGATCGGTCTGGAAGGCGAGGACCATCATGTCGAGCATGAGGGGAAGGTGGACGACGTAGTTGTCGTTGGTCGTGGCGCCGCCCAGCTTGCGGGTGCCGGCGCTCTGGTCGAGCGTCGGCCGCACGGCTCCCGGCGGGGGCGGAGTCACCCCCTGTGCGTTCTTCGCCAGCCGCACTTCGATTTCCCGGACGGAGGTGAGGTACTCGTCCAGCTTCTGCCGGTCGCTGTAGCCGACCTTCCCCTCGACGCGGTTCGCGTCGTCGAGGACGTAATCGAGGATGCTCTTGCGGTCGTTGTCCCGACGCGCGCGGCTCTCGGCGGATTCCCGGGGATCGACATTGGTGAACAGGCGGTCGAAGACCGAGCGCGGATCACAGTCCTTGACGACCGGTGTGGTGTCACTGCGCCAGGAAATCGTGTGGGAATAGGCGCAGCTGTAGCCGCTGTCGCAACGGCCGATCTGCCGGCCTTCCTCCATTCCGAGTTCCAGCGAACGGAACTTGGTCAGGTGCCCGATCTTATCAGCGGCCGCCTGATCGGCGGAAATGCCGGTCCGGAGGTTCGCCCCCTCGGTCTTGCGCGGCTGCGCCCCGGTGAGATAGGCGGACATGGCCCGGGCGTGATCTCCGGGGCCGTCGCCGTTGGGGTTGGCCTTGTCGCAGATCAGCCCGCTCATGACCATCAAGCGGTCTCGGAAGGGAGCGAGCGGCTGCAGCGTGGGCGGCAGCTGGTAATCGGAGCCGATTGAGCTGGGGGTCCAATTCGGCATATGGATGCCGTTGGGCACATAGAGCCAGGCCACGCGCTTGGGCGCGGCCACCGCCTGGGCGGCCGTTTTGGCGTCCGCGCCGAAGAGCCGGGTCGGGACCATGGATTCGAGCACCGGCAAGGCGATCGCCGTGCCCAAACCCCGCAACATCGTCCGTCGTGACATAATCAGCTGGCTCATGAATCACCTCTTTTTTGTTGGTTGTTATCCGGCGCCCTTGAGTCGCTCCGCGCGGCCCCGCCGGCCGCCGTGGAAATTTTTTCTTCCTCCGGGGCCCGCGGCGGTGTGGCGCTGCCGGCCACGTGACGGGTTTCGGTTTCCAGGGGGCGCCCAGCCCGCTTCTGGAAGGCGTCGCTGCGCACGATCTGCTCGATCATGACGGAGAGCCGGTTCCCGTTCTTCCTCATCGCCGCGGTGATCGCATCGGTGGTCCGCTGGTCATAGCTCTCCAGACCGCGGCCCAGGGCGAAGGTCAGCATCTTGCCCACCATGCAGCTGACGAATTCGTCCTGGCGCGCCAGGAGAATCCGCCGCAGTTCGGCCGGACCGTTGAAGGCGATTCCTCCGGGCAGCGTGCCGGAGGCATCGATCCGGTCGTGGTTGCTGTCCTGGGTCCGCCAGGCCCCCGTGGCGTCGAAGTTTTCCAAGGCGAACCCAATGCCGTCCATCTGGGCGTGACAAGCGGCGCAGGCGGGGTTGGAACGGTGCTCCTCCATCCGGTGGCGCAGCGTGCCCGTCAGCTGCTTGCCCTCCGCCAGGGCCGGGACGTCGGGCGGGGGCGGGGGCGGCGCGGCATCGAGCAGGTTCTCCAGGACCCACTTGCCGCGCTGCACCGGGGAGGTGCGCCCGGGATACGAGGTCAGGGTGAGGATACTGGCCTGGGTGATCACGCCCCCGCGCTGGGTCCCGGCCAGCGAAACCCGCTGAAACCCCTCGCCGGTGACTCCCGGAATCCCATAATGCTTGGCAAGCCGGCCGTTCACAAACGTGAAATCGGCGTCGAGAAAATCGAGAACGCTGCGATCCTCCTGCACGATCGCGGTGAAAAACAGCTGCGTCTCCCGCGTCATCGCGCTGCGCAGCGACTCGTCAAAATCGGGAAACTCCGCCGGATCGGGTGTGACGTTGTCCATCGCCCGGAGCTGGAGCCACTGCCCGGCAAAATTGCCGACCAGGGCCGCGGACTTCGGGTCCTTGAGCATGCGGCGGATCTGCGCGGACAGGTTGGCGCGCAGCTGGCCCTTGGCGGCGAGCCCGAAGAGCTCGTCGTCGGGCATGCTGCTCCAGAGGAAATACGAAAGGCGGCTGGCCAGCTCGTAATCGGTCAAGGTGTGAACCCCGGCCGCCTCACCGGGCTGCGGATCAAGTTCCATGCGAAACAGGAAGGCGGGAGAAACGAGCACCGCCTGGAGCGCCATGTCGACGCTCTGGGCAAAGGGCCGCCCATCGGCGTCGGCCCGCGTCCACAGGGCCATCAGCCGCGTCACCTCGTCCGCGCGCACCGGGCGCCGAAAGGCCCGGGTGGCAAAGTGCCGGACGATGGTCTCCGCCGCCTGCGCCTTGCTGACGGCCGGCGACGGGAGCGCCACCATCACCCGCCGATAGCTCTCGGGCATGCGGTCGGGCGTGATCTCCTCCGGGCCTTCGGCCTCGATGTAAATCACTCCCAGGGTGGGCTTGCCGGTATGAGACGGCGGCGGCCCCCCGAATCCGGGAGGCGGCCTGCCCTTGCCGGCCCCGCCGCGGCGGCCCGCACCCGTCGGGTTGAGCGCCGCCGCCTCGGCGGCATTTTCCGCCGCCACCGCGGCCGCCTCCTCCGCTTCCAGCTGCGCCGCGGTCTTGGGCGGCGGCGGAGGGTACTTGCGCGCGTCCTCGGCCGCCTCCTCCGGCGTGGCGCCATTGAGCAGGGCGAGGGTGATCCGATGCTTGCCCGCCTGCAGATGAATCCGGTCCAGCGCGTAGACCGAGGTGTTGCGCAGTTCCTCGACGATGGTGATGGGCTGTTGCACCGGGACGCCGTCGACCTGGAAGGCCACCTTCGGTCGCTGCCGGGTCTGGGTCCCCTGGGTGCCGTAAGCCCGGACCCGCAGCACGTAACTGCCGTCGACCGGGGCCTTGTAATCGGTGTAAATTGCACCGCTGGAATTGAACACCCGGCCCAGCGGCATCGCCCGGCGCTGGCCGCCTCCGGCATTGGGACTCGATCCCCCCAGCGTCGCGTTTGGATCACACTTCGCGATCGTGCCCTCCGCCGTGGCCGCATCCCATCGCTGCAACGGCGGCGGGACGATCGGATCGCAGAGGATCGCCTTCTCCATCGCTTCGCTGGCGGCCGTGAGGTATTTCTCCATCAGCACCGGGGCCAGGGAGAGCACGTCGGCGTTGTTGTCGAAGCCGTAGCCCGCATCATCGACCGGAAACCCGTCGGCGGGCTGAAAATCGATGGCCAGCAGGCTGTGAATCGTATTGTTGTATTCGGCGCGGTTGAGTCGCCGGAACGTGACCCTCCCCGGATTGATCGGCGCCGAAGGATCGCCCGCCAGGTAGGCTCGCAGCCAAGCAATCGCCGGAGCCGCCTCCGCCAGCGTGGGCTGCGGCTCGTCGCGAGGCGGCATCTTATGGATGGTCAGGTTCCTTAGCGCCTTCTGCAGCGTCTTGGTGCCCGCCGCCAGCGCCACCTCGCTGTCGAATTGGTCGAGCCGGACGCCATTTTCGGCATCATCATCCCCGTGGCAGTCGTAGCAGTGCGATTCCAGGAACGGCTTCACGTTGTGCTGAAATTGGTCCCATTGGCTGGGGAGCTTGGCCACCGCGATCGCCGGGGCCGGGTTGCGGGGTCCGACTTTGGCGGCCCGACCGCCCAGATGGCTGTAAGCTGCCAGCAGGAGTGCGGCGCCAAGGACGCCCAGGGACAGGGCAAGCCAAGGGATCGTGGATAGCTTTCGCTCGGGAGCGGGCATCTTGGGGGCGGGAGGCAACCTCGGGTACGGAACAGGCAGACGCTTGGCCGGTGCAAGCGTTGCGCCCAACCCGGAAAAAGCTATCCGTTCTTCCGAAGCAGGGAGCTTACGGTTTGGCCGCCGTGCCCGCCGGCGCGAAGACTTCCGGATGCGATTGCTTGAATCGGCCGAGCACGCGATCGATCTCCGGCCCGTCGAGCCGCTGCAGGGCCTGGCCGGGACCCAGCCGTGAAGCCGACTCCACTGCCGCAAAGTTCGCCACGTCCTCCGCGGTCCATTCCGTCGGCGCCACGTCCCATACCCGGGCAGTCTTGTCCCAGCACGCCGTCAGAAGGAGATGCCCGTCCGGACTAAACCGGACATGGCGGACGTTCAAGGCCTGCTGCAGCGCCGGGCCCAGGGGCCGACACGTGTCCGCGTCCCAAAACCGCACCGTGTAATCGTCGCTCGCCGTCGCCACCACGCGGCCATCCGGACTGAAGGCGGCATGGACCACCGCATCGCCGTGCGCCAAGGGCGGACCGACTGGGCGCCCGGTGGCGGAATCCCAAAGCCGGGCCGTGTCGTCATTGCTCGCGGTCACCACCTCGCGTCCGTCCGGACTGAAGGCGGCGAAATTGACGGCATCCTCGTGCTGCAGCGGCGGCGTGAGGGCCCGGCCGGTAGCCGAATCCCAGATCCGGGCCGTCTTGTCCTGACTTGCGGTCACGACTCGCCGACCATCGGGGCTGAACGCCGCGCTGGTCACCCAAAAGGCATGCTGCAGCGGCGGAGCCGATAGCCGCCCGGTGGCCGCGTCCCACAGGCGGGCCGTAAAATCCGAGCTGGCCGTCAGTACCTGCCGGCCGTTCGGACTGAAGCAGACGCCGACGACCGCGCCTTCGTGCGTTAGCGGAGGACCCAGCGCGCTGCCAGTCACCGCGTCCCAGAGACGGGCACTCTGATCGTTCCCGCCGGTGGCGATCCTGAGCCCATCCGGGCTGAACACGGCCGACCGGACCCGGTCCTGGGCCAATTCCAGCCGCAGCTTCCCGGTGGCGGCATCCCAAATGCGCGCCGGGGCGGCGTAGCTGGCGGCAATGACCGTGCGCCCGTCCGGGCTGAAAGCCACCGACTGCACCTGCTCGGGGTAGCGCAGCGGCGGGGTCACCGGCTGCCCCGTCCGGGTGCTCCAAACCCGCGCCGTGTGATCCCAGCTGGCGGTGGCAACCGTGCGCCCGTCCGGGCTGAAGACCGCGTCCTCGACGGAATTTTCATGCACGAGGGTCGCGCGCAACTCCCGATCGATCCCTGTCTCCCAAACCCTCGCCAGACCGTCGTCGGAAGCGGTGGCAATCGATTTCCCATCCGGACTAAAGGCCACGCGGCCGACCGCCGCGGCGTGACGCAGCGGCGCGCCGAGCTGCCGGCCCGTGACCGCGCTCCACACGCGCACCGTGCCATCCTCGCTCGCCGTGACCACGGACTGCCCGTCGGGACTGAAGGCCGCGGACAGGACAGTATCGTCGTGCTGCAGCGCTGGCGTCAGCTCCTTGCCAGTGCTCGCCTCCCACAACCGGGCGGTGCCATCCTCACTCGCCGTCACCACGCTCTGCCCATCGGGACTGAACGCCGCGCACCGGACTGCGCTGGCGTGCCGCAACGGCGGCGCCGCCGGGTGGCCGGTGCCGACCTCCCAGACGCAGGCCGTCTTGTCTTGGCTCGCAGTAACCACGAAGCGGCCATCCGGGCTGAACACCGCCCACAGCACGGCCGCCACGTGGCTCAGGGGCGGTCCGTGCGGCGTGCCGTCGGCCGCATTCCAGACGCGCGCGGTATTGTCCCGGCTCGCCGTCAGCACAAGTCGTCCGTCAGGGCTGAACATCGCAAGGCAGACCGCATCGCCGTGCCGCAGGGGCGGGACCAGTTCCCGGCCGTCCGCGGCGTCCCAGATCCGCGCGGTGTGATCGTCGCTCGCGGTGACTATCTTGCTCCCGTCCGGGCTAAACGCCGCCCCGGCGACTCCCGCCGCGTGCCCGAGCGGCGCAAAGAGCATCCGGCCGGTGTCCACCGCCCAAACCCGGACCGATCCTCCCTGCCCCGCAGTCACGACCTCCCGGCCGTCCGGGCTGAATTCCGCGTCGTTGACCGCACCGGGATTTGCCAGCGGCGGTCCGATTGGGCGTCCCGTGGCGGCGTCCCAGATCCTGGCCGAGCGATCCTGGCTCGCCGTCAGCAGCAGGCGTCCGTCGGGACTGAATACCACCCGGTTCACGCCGGCCGCATGGGCCAAGCCCAGGCGCAGCAAGGGCACCTGCCTGATCAGGATCCCGGCCCGCCAGCGCAGCAACGGGTCGCGCGGGTCGATGCCCATCGCTCCCGCTGTCCAGAGCAGCGCCGTGGAGTAATCGCCCGCCGCGACCGCGCGGTCGGCCGCCGCCAGGTCCGTCGCGACGGTGGGTGCCTGGCTGCGCGCGATCGTCCCAGAAAGCAACAATCCGCTCGCCAGGAATACACGCCGCCAGGCGGTTCGCACCTCGAAGAGCTGTGGGGAAATCAGGGCTGGGGTCATGCTCCAAAGACCATCGGGCTCGCCTAGCCGGCCGGGCGCCAGTCGATCAGCTGCAGCTGGAGCAGCTTGCGGTCGTTGTAGTGGTTCCAGGCCAGCTCGACCGCGAGGTCGAGCGGCACACCCGCCGGGGGCAGGCGGTGCGCCATCTTCCAAGCCACGCCGTGCAGCCGGCGGCCGCTGCCGTCGTCGAACCAAAAGCGAAAGTGGTGTTCCTTGAAGATCGTCGGCGGGGGTCGTAGCATCACGCCGCGCACGCCAAAGATCGGCTCGGGATTGCCCTGCCCAAAGGGCTGGAGAGCGGCGAGGTCGTCCATCAGGCGCTCCCCGATCTGCTCCGGCCGAAGCCAAGCGGCGAGGTCGAGCCGCGGCTCGGCGATGTCACCGCCGGCGTGGTCCCGCACCGCTTCCGCGAAATGGCGGCGGAATCCTTCGATCCGGTCCTTGGCCAGGGAAATGCCGACGGCCATGGGATGGCCGCCCCAGCTCGCAAGGTGCTCCCGGCAGACTCCGAGGACCTCGACCAGGTTCACGCCGTCCACGCTGCGCCCCGAGCCCTTGGCCAATTCGCCCTCGTTGCCGAGGACGATGCAGGGCCGGTGGTACTTCCGCGTGACCCTTCCAGCCACGATGCCGACGACCCCGGGATGCCAGCCCTCGCTGAAGAGCACGATGCCCGAATGCGTGGCATAATTTTGCTCGATCAGCTGCTCCGCCTCCTCGGTGATCTGGCGCTCGATGTCCTGGCGTTCGCGGTTGAAGAGATCGAGCTGGCGCGCGGTCTCGAAACAGAAGCCGGTGTCGTCGCTCAGGAGCAGGTCCACCGAAAGGGCCGCGTCCGCCAGGCGCCCCGATGCGTTGATCCGCGGCCCAAGGCGGAAGGAGACATCCGCCGGCAGGAGGTCCTGGCCGGGCTTCAGGCCCGCCACTTCCATCAAGGCACGCAGGCCCGGGCGCCGGGTCTCCCGCAGGATGCGCAGCCCTTGGCGGGCGAGGATGCGGTTCTCACCGATCAACGGTACGAGGTCGGCGACGGTCCCCAGCGCGACGAGGTCCAGGTGGTCGCGCAGCTTAATGCTGGCGGCCCCCGGATGGTTCTCCGCGCGGAGCCGCTTGAGCAGCCCATGCATGGCCTTGAAAACGAGCCCGACGGTGCAAAAATCGCGCCAGAGCCGCTGCGTCTCGCCCCCGCCGGCCGCGGCGTGGGGATTGAGAAGAAGTCCCTGGGCCAGGGAGGACCCCTTTTCCCGGTGGTGGTCAATGACGATGACGTCGATGCCCCGGCCGATGAGGTAGGCGACCTCGTCATGGGAATTCGTGCCGCAGTCCAGGGCGATGAAGAGGTGCGGCTGGCCCTGCTCGAGCGCCCGGTCGATGGCGCTGCGCGAGAGGCCGTAGCCGTCCTCCGCCCGGCGCGGGACGATGAACCGCGGACTCAGCCCGAAGCGGCGCAGGACCGTGACGAGGAGGGCCGTGCTCGTCACCCCGTCGACGTCGTAGTCGCCCAGGACCACCACCCGCTCACCGCGCACGATGGCGGCGTGCAGCCGCACCGCCACGGCCTCGAGGTTGGGCAGCAGGAAGGGATCGCCCAGTCCGGCCAGGGCCGGCTCAAGGAAGCCGCCGACCGCCGCCGGCTCGCGGATTCCGGCGCGCCAGAGCAGCTCCGCCAGGATGGGGCTCACGCCCGCCCCCTGGCTGAGCGCCGCTACCTCGGCCGGGAGGAGCGGCGTGTGATTCCAGCGCATGTCATTGGGAGGCCTTGCTGGAACCCGTCCACTCGTATTTCGGCGCCACGTCGGCGTGGGCCTCGACATGCTTCCGGTCGCCCTTGTGCCACCAGTAGAAGATCGGACTGGCGATGAAGATAGACGAGAAAGTGCCGGTGATGATGCCGACAATGAAGGTGAAGGAGAGGTCCTTCATCACGCCGGTGCCAAAGACGAAGAGGGCCAGCGCGGCGAGAAAGGCGGTGAAGCTGGTCATGATCGACCGCGAAAAGACGCGGTTGATCGCGAGATTGATGACGTCGCGGAGCTTCATCTGCGGGTTGAGCCGCAGCTCCTCGCGGATCCGGTCGAACACGACGATCGTGTCGTTGATCGAATACCCGGCGATCGAGAGGATCGCCGCCACCATCGGGGCCGAGAACTGCCGGCCGGAAAGGACGAAGACGCCGATCGTCATGAGGATGTCGTGCACCGAGGCCACGACCGCGCCGATGGCGAAGCCGAACTCGAAGCGGAAGGCGACATAGATGAGAATGACGACCATCGACCAGCTGACGGCCTTGAGGGCGTTCCACTCGACCTCGCGGCCGATGGAGGGCCCGATGTGCTCCAAGCCGATCTTTTCCAGGCCAGCCTGCGGGTAGGCCTTCTGCAGCGCAGCCAGCAAGGGGCCGCCCTTGTCGGGAGCGGTATCGAGCTTGAGGGTCACGGTGCCGCCGCCGAGCGGGCTGACGTAGGTCGGGGTGACCTCCCCGATATGGTTCGCGTCCGCCACGGTCCGGATCTGGGCGGCCTCGAGCCTCTGGTGAAAGTTCGCGCTGACCACGTCGCCACCGGCGAAGTCGATGCCGAAGATGGCGTTGCCCTTGTGAAAGACCATTCCCAGGCCCAGTAGGATGATGGTCCAGGAGACGAGGAAGGCGGGGCGGTAATACTTGACGAAGTCGAACTTCTCGGTGTGCAGGACGTGCAGCATCGGGAACTTCTTCACGATCTCCTTCCCGATCAGCCACTCCAGCACCATGTGGCTGGTGACGAGGACCGAGAACATGGTCGAGAAGACGCCGATCGCGAGGGTGATCCCGAAGCCCCGGATCGAGCCGGTGCCGAGCCAGATCATGATGGCGCAGATGGCGAGCTGGGTGACGTGGGCATCGACGATGGTGGTGAAGGCCTTGTCGTAGCCGGAGACGAGCGCGGTCTTGAGCGACTTGCCGAGCTTCAGCTCCTCGCGCATGCGCTCGAAGATCAGGATGTTGGCGTCCACCGCCATGCCCACCGTGAGAACGATGCCCGCCAGGCCGGGCAGCGTCATGGTGGTGCCGAGGCTGGCCATGACCCCGAGGATGAAAAGCATGTTGATCGCCAGCGTGATGACCGCCACCACACCGCCGATCGTGTAGTAGGTGATCATGAAGCCGGCGACGAGAGCGGCTCCGATGACCGCGGCCCGCAGGCCGCTGTCGATCGCGTCCTGGGCCAGCGAGGGGCCGACCTCGAACTGCTCCTTGATCACCAGCGGAAGCTCCAGCGGATTGTTGAGGTCATTGGAGATCTCGATGGCCTCGCGATCGGTGGTGCCGGTGATGACGGCCGAGCCGCCCGAGATCTCCTCGTGGACCGTGGGGGCGGTGATGAGTTTGTGGTCGAGCACGATGGCGAGGCGGCCCGGCCGCCCGGTCTGCTGTCCTTCGGCGGCGATTTCGCGGGTCAGGTCGGCGAACTGCTTCTGGCCCGTCGCGTTCAGCCGCAGGTTGACCTCGGCCGCGCCATACGAGTCGATGCTGTAAAAGGCGTTCGTGATCGCCCCGCCGGTCATCTCCGGGATGCGCCGGATGAAAAGCTCCTCCGTCACGTCGTCGCCCTTGCGGTTCGTCTCGTCCAGCGTCATCGGCTCGTAGCCGGGAGGAATCTCGTCCGGGGCGGCCGCGGAAGGGGTGAGCGTGGGGTGCACCCGCTTGAACTCAAGGACGGCGGGCTTGCTGACGCTCTCGATCACGTCGGGGTTGGTTCGGGTGTCGAGGCCGGCCAGCTCCACCTCGATGCGGTTGTCGCCGATCGGGCGGATCAGGGGCTCGGCGACGCCGATGCCGTTGACCCGGTTGCTGATGATGTCGATCGCCTTGTTCAGGTTCTGCTGGCGGACATAATCCGGACCCTGGGTGGTCGCGGCCTTCGGATCGACTTCCAGCGTGACGGCGACGCCACCGGCGAGGTCGAGGCCCAGCCGCAGCTTGGACTGGGCGCGCTTGGCCAGCTCGCCGAGGAGGATCTCGTTGCGCCGGGCCAGATTGTGGACGTCGATGTCGATGTCCGGGAAATACTGCGTGAGGTCGATCTTGCGGTCGTCGGCGATCTGGCGGAGCACGACCAGCGCCGATTGCGTCTGGCCGGCCTTCGCCACCGCCTCGTCCAGGAGCTTGCCAAACTCCGCCGGCTTGGCGGTGGCGTGCTCCCGCGCGTAGACCGGAAAGGGGATGTCCTTGAGGGGCAGGAGCTCGCTGACGGCCCAGACCGCGATCGCGGCGCTGACCAGGAGCTTCCAAAGATTGCGTTTCAACATAGGGGTTGGGGCCGGCCGCGCCGGCCGCGGTACCGCGGTGGCGGCCTTATTTCTTCTCCTCGGCGACGCCGTTGCGCTTGGTCACGGACTGGATAAAGCCCTTGCCCAACTCGATCTTGGTGTTGTCGGCGATGCGGAGGACGAACCGGTCGTCCTTCACGTTCGTGATGGTGGCGTAGATCCCGCCGGTCGTGATGACCTCGTCGCCCGACTGGAGCTCGCTGAGCATCTTCTCGTGCGCCTTCTGCTTCTTGCGCTGCGGGGCGATCATGAGAAAATACATCCCGCCGACCAGGAGGACAAGGGGCAGCATCGTCACCAGGCCGTTGGGGCCGGGAGCGGTTTGCTGGGCCAAAAGGGGGAGCGCCATCAGGGGGGGGGCCATATTCGTCATTGCGTATTGAAAGTCGGCGAAGCTATTTCCAAAAAGAGAAACCCGCATCTAACGGTTTTACCTCCCCCCAAAGCAAGCTCTATCAGGATCCGGCCCCGCCTTCGGATCCCCTCCCCGCCCCTCATTGAAAAGCAAAACCGCATCCAGCTGGACCGCCGCCCGTTCCGAGGAACACTATGGTTTCAAACGCTGGGGCTCCGGCCATTTTGGCGTGGATGCGGATGGGTTCGTCAGCGTGCAGCCGCAGGCGGACGGCCGCACCATCCGGGTGCTCGACGTCATCCAGGAAGCAGGCGGCATGGGGCTTAAGGCCCCGATGGTGATCCGCTTCCAGGACCTGCTCCGCTACCGGGTGATCCAGCTGAACGAGACTTTCCGCCGGACGATGCGCGACGAGGGCTACAAGGGCGAGTACCGGGGCGTCTTTCCCATCAAGGTGAACCAGCTGCGCGAGGTGGTCGACGAGATCATTGCGGCGGGCAAGGACTACCACTACGGGCTGGAGGCCGGCTCGAAGCCGGAACTGATGGTGGCCCTGGCGATGCACGAGGGCAGCCAGCGGCTGATCATCTGCAACGGCTACAAGGACCACGACTACATCCGCCTGGCGCTGCTCGGCCGCAAGCTGGGCAAAAAGATCATCCTGGTCGTCGAGCAGCTTTCCGAGCTCGATGACATCATCCGGCTTTCCCATGAGACGGGGGTGAAGCCGATGATCGGCCTGCGCGCCAAGCTGCAGACCCGCGGCGAGGGCAAATGGGCCATGTCCACCGGCGAAAACGCCAAGTTCGGCCTCAATACCGCGGAAATCCTCTTCGCCTGCGAGAAATTGAAGGCGGTCAAGTTCACCCAGTGCCTGAAGCTCGTCCATTTCCACATCGGCTCGCAGGTGCCCAACATCATCACGATCAAGAACGCGGTGATCGAGGCCACCCGCTGCTACTGCCAGCTCTCCGACATGGGCTTTCCCATGGGGTACCTCGACGTCGGCGGCGGGCTGGGCATCGACTACGACGGCTCGCGCACAAACTTCGAGAGCTCGATGAACTACTCGATGGAGGAATACGCCCGCGACGTCGTCTTCAACATCCGGGAGATCTGCAACGCCTCGGGCGTGGCGGTGCCGGACATCGTCAGCGAATCGGGCCGGGCCGTGGTCGCGCCGCATTCCATGCTGGTGGTGGAGGTCTTCGAGCGGATCAACAAGCGCGAGTCCCTCGGCCAGCAGCACCAGCCGAAGGTGAAGCACAAGGTGGTGCACGACCTCGCGGTCATGCTGAAGAACAAGACCAAACTGGGCCGGCTCGAGCGCTTCCACGACGCCCTGCAGAAGAAGGAGGAGGCCTTCTCCCTGTTCAACCTCGGCTACCTCGACCTGCAGAACCGGGCCGCGGCCGAATCGATCTTCTGGCAGATCTGCGAGGAGATCGCCAAGGAGGGCCGGAAGACGGGTTACCAGCCGGAGGAGCTGCACGACCTCTCCAAGCTCCTCGCCGACCAGTACGTCTGCAATTTCTCGGTCTTCCAGTCGCTCCTCGACCACTGGGCGCTGAAGCAGCTGTTCCCGGTCGCCCCGCTGCACCGGCTGAAGGAGAAGCCCACGGTCAACGCCATCCTGGTGGACATCACCTGCGACTCCGACGGCAAGATCGACAGCTTTATTGACCTGCAGGACGTGAAGGATTACATCACGCTGCATCCGCTGAACAACAAGCCCTACTACCTCGGAATCTTCCTGACCGGCGCCTACCAGGACATCATGGGCGATCTGCACAACCTCCTCGGCCGCGTCAACGAGGTGCACGTCTTCCTGGAGGAGGACGAGCCCAACGGCTTCTACATCGAGGAGGCGCTGAGCGGGAGCCGCATCGCCGACGTGATCGAGGGCGTCCAGTACCAGCAGGAGGAGCTCTGCCGCCGGATGAAGGCGCAGATCGACGCGGCCACCCGGCGGGACCAGGTGAAGCCGCGCGAGGGCGTCCGCCTGCTGGAGCTCTACGAGAGTCAGATGCTGAACAAGACCTACCTCAACATCGAGCGGGCGAATGGGAAGCGGAAGAAGCCCCTCATCTAGCCCCCGACCATGGCACGCATCGCAATCATCGGACCGGGCGCCATCGGCGGAATCATGGCCGCCTGGCTCCAGCGCACCGGGGCGAACGAAGTCACCCTGTGCGCGCGCCGTCCCCTGGCCCGCCTCACGGTGGACACGCCAGGGGCGGTCATCGACTTTGTTCCGACGGTCTGGACCGATCCGAGGCAGGCCCAGCCCGTCGATTGGGTCCTCATCGCCACCAAGGCCTACGACGCCGAGCCGACCGGCCGCTGGCTAGAGGGGCTCACCGCCAAGGGCGCCTCCGTCGCCGTCCTGCAGAACGGGGTCGAACACCGCGAGCGCTTCGCCCCCTATATTCCCGCCGGGCGGATCCTTCCCGTGGTCGTGGAACTGCCGGCGGAGCGGCTGGACCCGACCCACATCCGGCAGCGGGGCCGGGCCCGGCTCATCGTGGCTGACGGCCCGCTGGGCCAGGCCTTCGCCTCCCTGTTCGCCGGCACCGAGATCGACATCGCCCTGAGTCCCGATTTCACGAGCGCCGCCTGGGTGAAGCTGTGCTTCAATTGCGCCGGCGTCGTCAACGGAATCGTGATGCAACCAGCCGGCGTGATGAACGACGAAGGGATCGCCGAGGCGTCGCGGAACCTGGTGCGGGAATGCATCGCCGTCGGCCGGGCGGAGGGCGCGGTCCTCGGCGACGACCTGCCTGATACCGTGGTCGCTAAATACCGGCTCCAGCCCCCGGACTCGCTCAATTCGCTCCACGCCGACCGGCTGGCCGGGCGGCCCACGGAAATCGATGCCCGCAACGGCGTAATCGTCCGCCTCGGCCGGAAGCACGGGATTCCCACGCCCTGCAATCAGATGGCCATCGCGCTGCTGCAGGCCCTGTCGGAGCCAAAAGTCTGATCGGCTGCCGCGGGGTCCATTTTCAACGCCATTCGTGGCGCGGATAGCGGCGGGAGAGCTCGGTTCTGATCTTGGGGTACATCTCCCTCCAGAAAGAGGTCAGGTCGTCGGTGACCTGGAGGGGCCGCTGGTTGGGGGCGAGCACCTCGATCTTCACCGGGACGCGCCCGTGACCGAGCGTGAATTTCCCCTCGACCCCGTAGAGCTCCTGGATCCGCGCGCTGAGGACGGGAGGACCCTCCTTGGCGTAGGTGATCCGCGAGCGGCGGCCGTTGGCCATGGTCAGGCGCTCGGGCAGGTAGTCATCCAAGACCGCGAGCTGCTCGGCGGTCAGCCACTCGCGCAGGACGGGCATGGCCTCCTTCTGCCTCACCGCGCGGGCCGTCGTCTCCCCGTAGCAGATCTGCTCGATCAGCGTCGCACGGTCGGCCTCCGTCAGCGGATTGACCTCCAGTTCCGGAAACCATTCCGCCAGCCGGTTCACCCGCACAATCCATTGCTCGACGCCCTCGTCCCAGGCGTCAATGGCAATGCGGCCAGCCAGGACCTCCCGGGTCAGAAGCGCCGCGGCCGCGTCGAGGGGCACCTCCTCGCTGCCCCTGGCCTCCAGGACCAGATCGCGAAACCGCCGTTCGCGGCGAGCCACGACGCGTTTCGCCGCCTCGTCGTAGACGACGCCCTGGACGGCCCGGTAGTCCTCCGGAAAGAGCTCGGCGAGCCAGGGCTCCTCGATGGCGGTGGCAAGGCTGAGCAGGACGTTGACCTCTCCTCCGCGGCCCCCGATCTCGCTGATCTCGGCGGCGACCAATAGGGGCGCGTGCTGGATGGCGCTTTCGCGGGCCAGAAGGCCGCGGCGGCCGTGCACGAGCTCGCAGCGGAGGGTTCCGGCGTCGAGCCGCCGGGCGAGCTGGTCGGAAAATCCGGCGAGGACGCACTTGCGCACTTGATCGTCCGAGGCAGGGCGCGTTGTCCCCAACGCGTCTGGCGTGGCACCTGACGCCGGCGGAGCCGCCGGCGCGTTGGGGACAACGCGCCCTACCTCGGAGATTTCGAGTCCCTCCGCCCGGGCGATCTCCAGGAACTGCTCAAAAAGCGGGCCAACCTGGCGCGCCGCCTGGGCGTGGATCCCGAGGCGCCGGCAGGATTCGAGGGCGTAACCGTTCCGATCGGCGTAGCGCCAGGCGCGCATGAGCAGGAAGAAATCACTCGCGTGCTCCTCGCCGAAGAGGTCCTCACGGGCCTGCTCGACTTCCTTGGGCACGGCGCGCAGGAGAAAGCTGCGCCCCTGGGTCAGGGCGGCCATCAGCGCCACCGGCCGCACGCACCCGCGCGCCTGCGCCGCGAGAAACATCCGGGCGTAGCGGGGATGGACGGGGAAGCGGAGCATCTTCCGGCCGGTCTCGGTTATCCTAAGGTGGGGCGCGCTGTCCCCAACGCGCTGGGCCCCGCCGACCTTTTTGATTCCATCGACAGATCCATCGGCGAAGGCGGCCGGCAGATCGGCGCTCAGCGCCCCGAGGTCCGTGAGCAGGGTCTCGGCGCGCTCGAGCGCCCGCGGGTCGGGCTGCTCCAGCCATGGAAAATTAACGACGTCCCCAATCCCGCTGGCCTTCAGGGTCAGCACCACCTCGGCGAGGTCGAGGCGCTTCACTTCCGGCAACTCGTGCAGCGGCCGCTTTCCGTGCTCGCGCTCGGTCCAAAGGCGCACGGCCACTCCCGGCGCGGTCCGGCCGGCCCGGCCGGCGCGCTGGTCCGCGCTGGCCGCCGAGATCTTTTCGACCAGCAGCGTATTGATGCCCCGGTGGGAATCGAAGCGGGCTATCCGCGCGAGGCCGCTGTCGATCACCGCAGTCACGCCATCGATCGTGAGCGAGGTCTCGGCCACGTTGGTGGCGACGATGATCTTGCGGCCGTCGCCGCGCGCGACCGCGCGATCCTGGGCCTCCGGCGAGAGTTCGCCGTGCAGGGGAAAAACCGCGAAGCCTCGAAGTCCGCGCGTTTCCTGGACGGCCTGCAAGGTGCGATTGATTTCGTAGGCCCCCGGCATGAAGACGAGGAGGTCTCCCGGGGTGGTCCCCGCCACCCGGTCGCATTCGCGGGCCGCCACTTCCCAGACCGGCTCGTCCTCAAAGTCCACCGGCTTGGCCAGATACTCGATCCGCACGGGAAAGCCGCGGCCCTTCGAAACGAGCACCTCGCAGGGAGCGAGGTAGGACCGCAGGACTCCGGCATCGAGCGTGGCGGACATGACGATGATCTTCAGGTCGGGCCGGGCTGTCTTCTGAATCTGCAGGGCCCGCGCCAGCGAAATGTCGCCGTAGAGATGCCGCTCATGAAACTCGTCGAAGACGACCGCAGTGATCCCGCGCAGCAAGGGATCGAACGACATCTGCCGCAGCAGAATGCCCTCGGTGACAAAGCGCAGCCGGGTGGCCTCGCTGACGCGCGACTCGAGCCGAATCTGGTAGCCAACCGTCTCGCCCAGCGGCGAGCCCACCTCCTCCGCCACGCGCCTGGCCAGGAGGCGCGCGGCCAGGCGCCGGGGCTGCAGCACCACGGCCTGGCCGCGCTCGCCCAGCAGGCCGTGCCGCAGGAGCATCTGCGGGATCTGCGTCGTCTTGCCCGAGCCCGTCGGCGCCTGGACGATCAGCCGCCCCTGGGCGCGCAGCGCGGCCACGAGGGCGGACTCGAGCTCATAGATTGGCAGGTCGCGGGGGGACACGGAGCCCACGAGAGCGGGTCCACTCGGGGTTGGCACCGTTTTTCTTGTCCGGAGGAATCCGACGGGCGGGTGGTCAACGCGAGGTGGATTCGGGCCGGGGCCAGCCGGTGAACAACCGGTGAATCAGACTGTTCCCAAGTTATTCACCGGTTTCAAAGGGCTCCTAATTGTGAAAAAGTTGTAAATAAGAAATCCTTCTCTTGTGGGAACGAATGTTTCAACTTCGTCACGTTCCTTGAAAGAACAGCCGAGAGCGCGACGGGCTGAAAAACCCAGCGAAAGCGCGGCTGAGATAATCCCGGGCGACCGGGGAAAGGAAGGTGGCAGCTGGTGCCGCCCTCCCCTACCTTGCGGGCAACCGCAGGGCACAGGCAGATATCACCAGCTCCTCTGGCCGGTGTCATGACCGGACAGTGACATGAATCAGGAGCTGAGCGGCAAGGAGCGATTAGAAACCGCGCCCGAGCCGAGTTAGGCCCGCGGAAAGTTTCGACCCGCGCGCCAACGCAGTTACCCAGAGGGTTACGGCTGCTACTGCGCAGACCAGAACGCAGTCGCGTTTCCCGGCGGGACGACCCCGCCAAAAGGCCCAATCCGGCAACGGAAGGGGCGCGCAAGGGAAGCGCGGCAGCGGGGAGCGAGCGGGCCAGGCAAAGCCCGTGAAACCTCCTCAATGAGGCGGTGCCGCAAAACGGTATCGCCCCACTGCAAAGCGAACGCAGCCTGAGAGTTAAGAGGTTAGACCCGTAGCGCGGGGCCAACGACCGGCCAAAAGCCGGTGCCGTCCCCGTGATAACGGTGCCGACGCGAATATTAGACTAGCAGGCGCGTCTGCACCACGTCCGGCGCGCCGCCCCTGGCAGGGGGCGACCGAACCGGGCGAAGAGGCCTCACTCGATAAACTCCAGCCGGCAACGGCCGGAGCGATCCCGCCATGAGATCGAGAACTTCGCATGCCGCGAAGAGTGGCGTCGGGGAGCACAGGGCCCGCGAAAGCGAGAGCGCCCAACACTGTGCGAAGGGAAAGAGTGCGTGGCGAGCACCCACCCCCAAATTTGGCCCCGGAACCGCAAGGTTCCGGGGCCTTATTTTTTTGGCCGCCGCCCCGCGGCCGGCCCAAAAATAACCCGCCGAAGCTCGCGTCCAGCGAGCGAAGGAGGGTCCTCCGTCAACGGACCTTTGTCCGAAATCCCACCCCAGCAAGCCGAAGGAGAATTCCTCCTCGGCGGAATAACGGAAATCAAGCGCAGGCAGTCCTCCTACGTCCCGCCAGGCGGGACTTCGGCGGACATGTGGGCTCGGCGTCTGTTCTGCTTGCGTAAGGCTGTCTCGCGGTTCACGTTTGTCCTCTTTTCGATAATCATAGGCCCACATGAACCAGGACATCCGCAACATCGCCATCATCGCCCATGTCGACCATGGCAAAACCACCCTCGTCGACAAGCTGCTCAAGGAAGGCGGCGTCTTCCGCGCCAACCAGCACGTGGAGGAGCGCGCGATGGACTCGATGGACCTCGAGAAGGAGAAGGGCATCACGATCAAGGCCAAAAACACGTCCGTCCACTGGAAGGGAAAGACGGTCAACATCGTCGACACCCCCGGCCACGCGGACTTCGGCGGCGAGGTCGAGCGCGCCCTCAGGATGGTCGACGGCGTCCTCTTGGTCGTCGACGCCTACGACGGTCCGCAGGCCCAGACGCGCTTCGTGCTCCGCAAGGCGCTGGCCCATGGGCTGAAGGTGATCATCGTGATCAACAAGATCGACCGGGAGAACGCCGAGCCGAAGAAAATGTATGAGAAGGTCCTCGAACTCCTCCTCGAGCTCAACGCCAGCGAGGAGCAGTTCGACGCCCCGGTCGTCTACGGCTCCGGCCGCGACGGCTACATGATGATGAACCTGGGCGAGCCGAAGACGGACATGGGTCCGCTCTTCCAAACGATCCTCGACCACATCCCCCCGCCCTTTGCCAAGCCGTCCGAGCCCTTCCACATGCTGGTCTCCAACATCGATTGGAGCGACTACGTCGGCCGGATCGCGGTCGGCAAGGTTCTTGGCGGCGCCGCCAAGGTGGGCGATCCCATTTTCGTCATCCGCCATTCCGACGGCAAGCGGCTCCGGACCAAGATCAGCCAGATCTTTGAATTCACGGGGCTGGGCACGGCCGAGACCCCGACCGCCGTGGCCGGCAATATCGTGGGCTTCGCCGGCTTCGAGGACATCGACATCGGCGATACCCTCACCGCGGACGAGGCGGGCCACGCGCTGCCCTTCACCCAGATCGACCCCCCGACGCTGGAGATGGAGTTCTGCGTCAACGATGGGCCGCTCGTCGGCCGCGAGGGCAAGCTCGTCACCTCGCGTCAGCTGCGCGAGCGCCTCTACCGCGAACTCAAGACCAATGTCTCCATCAAGGTTGAGGACACGGATAAGGCGGGCGTCTTCAATGTGAAGGCCCGGGGCGCCATGCAGGTGGCGGTCCTGGTTGAGACGATGCGGCGCGAGGGCTTCGAGCTGCTCGTCTCCCGTCCGACCGTCATCGAGAAGGTCGTCGACGGCCAGCGCCAGGAGCCCTACGAGACGCTCTGGATCGAGGTGCCCGACGAATGCGTCGGCGCGATCATGCAGAATCTCGCGAATCGCAAGGGCCTGCTGACGAACATGGAAAAGCACCCGCATTCCACCATGATCGAGGCCACGATCACCACCCGCGGCCTGATCGGCCTCGAGATCGACGTCGTCAACGCCACGAGCGGCCGCGGCGTCCTCAGCCATCTCTTCAAGGAATACGGACCCATGGCCGGCGAGGTGCTCACCCGGCTCACTGGGACGATCATCGCCACGGAAGCCGGCACCACCACGGGCTATGCGCTGGAAATGGTCCAGGAGCGCGGCAAGATGTTTGTCGGCCCCGGCGAGGAAGTCTACGAGGGGATGATCGTCGGCGAAAATCCCCGCAACGAGGACATATCCTGCAACGCGGTCCGCGCCAAGGCGCTGACCAATTTCCGCTCCCAGGGGTCGGGCGTGGCCACGGGGCTCATACCCGCGGCCAAGCTCTCGCTCGAGCGCGCGATCGAGTACATCGCGGCGGATGAATTCGTCGAGGTCACGCCGAAGTCGCTCCGGCTGCGCAAGCGGATCCTCCGCCAGACGGACCGTCGCAAGGTCGAGCGCGCCGCCAAGGCCGGCTGAAGCGCCAAGAGGTTTTATCCGAAGGCTTTCCGAATCGGCTTTTGCCTTCCGGGCAAAAAGCCTGTCTGTTGGGGACTTCCGATGCCAGTTAGCGGACATGTCCTGGTCGTTTGCACGGCGAACATCTGCCGCAGCCCAATGGGCGCGGCCCTGCTGCGGCATGCGCTGGCGGCCCAGGCCGAGCCGCTCCGCTCGCTGCCCGTGATCTCGGCGGGCGTGTCGGCCCGCGCGGGCGAGCCGATGACCGAACATTCGGTGACCGCCCTGAAAAAGGTCGGCGTCGACACCTCGCGGCACTCCAGCCGGCTGCTGACGCAGGAGATGCTCGACCGCGCCGTGCTGGTCCTGTGCATGACCGAGTCCCACCGGGACATGATCGAGGCGACCGCCCAACGGCCGCCCAAGAACCTTTACCTTTTTCGCGAGCTTATGCGCACGGGGGATTCCCCCGAGATCGCCGATCCCTATGGCGGCCCCCTGGCGGCGTACGAGGTCAGCCGCGACGAGATGGTCGAGGCGATCCCGTCGCTCATCGCCTTCCTTAAGACACAGATCGGGCCGCCCCGCCGGTCCTGAAACCGGGATTCGGGTTGCGGATTACGGCGGGGCCATCAAGTAAAGCAGCCCTCCGCATGCTCAATCCCGCCTCCCTTTCCACCCTCGATCCCGCCATCCACTCCGCCATCGCGGGCGAGCTGGCCCGCCAGCAGAGCCATATCGAACTCATCGCCTCGGAAAACTTCACCTATCCGGCCGTGATGGAGGCCCAGGGCAGCGTCCTGACCAACAAGTACGCGGAGGGCTATCCGGGCAAGCGCTGGTACGGCGGCTGCGAATTCGTGGACAAGGTGGAGCAGCTCGCGATCGACCGGGCGAAGCAGCTCTTCGGCGCCGAGCATGCCAATGTGCAGCCGCACTCGGGCTCACAGGCCAATTTCGCCGTTTACACCTCCGTCCTGCAGCCGGGCGACAAGATCCTGGCGATGAACCTGAGCCATGGCGGGCACCTGACGCACGGCAATCCGGCGAATTTTTCGGGCAAGCTCTACCAGGTCGTGGCCTACGGCGTGCGCGAGGACAACCAGCGGATCGACTACGACCAGCTGGCCGAGGTCGCGCAGCGCGAAAAGCCCCGGATGATCACGGTCGGGGCCAGCGCGTATTCGCGCATCATCGACTTCGCCCGGATGGGCGAGATCGCCCGCAGCTGCGGGGCCTACCTCTTCGCCGACATCGCGCATATCGCCGGGCTGGTCGTGGCGGGACTGCATCCCTCGCCGATCGCGCACGCCGACTTTGTCACCACCACGACGCACAAGACCCTGCGCGGGCCCCGCGGCGGACTGATCCTCTGCCGCGCCGCCCAGGCCAAGGCCATCGACTCCGCTGTTTTCCCCGGAGCCCAGGGCGGCCCCCTGATGCATGTCATCGCGGCCAAGGCGGTGTGCTTCGCCGAATGCCTCAAGCCGGACTTCAAGGCCTATGCCGCGCAGGTCGTTAAAAACTCCCAGGCTCTGGCCACGGCCCTGATCGCCCGAGGGTACAAGATCGTCTCGGGCGGAACCGACAATCACCTCTTTCTCGTCGACTTGCGCTCGAACCTGCCCGAACTCACCGCCAAGAGGGCGCAGGAGACGCTCGAGCTCGCGAACATCACCTGCAACAAGAATACGGTGCCGTTCGAAACCCGCTCCCCCTTCCAGGCCTCCGGCATCCGCCTGGGCACGCCGGCGGTCACCACGCGCGGCCTCGTGGAAACGGACATGGAGGAGATCGCCGCCGGGATCGACGCCGTGCTGCGCGCGATCGGCACGCCCGGCGAGGCGGCGGCCGTGGCCGGCGCCCAGCAGCGCGCCCGCGCGCTGATGGGCCGCTTCCCCTTGCCGTATCGGTCGTAAGGCGGCGCTTTTCCCCGTGGCCTCCTCCGACTCCGCGCCGCGACGACCGCTGTCCCTCGGCGTCATCTTTCTCACGCTCTACATCGACCTCATCGGGTTCTCCATCGTCTTTCCTCTCGGCCCGCAGCTGATCGAATACTACCTGAAGATCGACGGACAGTCGGGCCTTCTGGGCTGGATGCTCGCCCGGAGTATTGCCCTCGCTCACGCCTTCGGCCAGGACCACGCGTTCGCGGCGGTCCTTTTCGGCGGCCTGATCACGTCCTTCTATTCGATCCTCCAGTTCATCTTCGCGCCGTTTTGGGGCTCGCTCTCCGATCGGCGGGGGCGGCGCGGCATCCTGCTGAAGACCGTCGCGGGCACGGCCCTGGGCTACCTGGTCTGGTTCGTCAGCGGCTCGTTCTGGCTGTTTCTCCTCTCCCGGATCGTCAGCGGGGCCTTCAGCGGCAATCTGTCCGTGGTCACCGCGGCCGTCGCCGATGTGACCACGCGCCAGGAGCGCTCCCGCGCCATGGGCCTGGTCGGCGCGGCCTTCGGCCTAGGGCTGATCACCGGCCCGGCCATCGGCGGCATCAGCGCCTCGTTCAACCTCCTCGGTCGGCACCCGTCCCTGGGCCGTTTTGGGGTGAATCCATTTTCCATGCCCGCCCTGCTGGCCTTCGTCTTTTGCTCCGTCAACTTCGTCTGGATCTACCTCCGCTTCAAGGAGACTCTCCCGGTGGAGGCGCGGGGGGAAAAGCGCGAAACCCGGCTGCGCAATCCGCTGCGCGCCATCCTGATGCTCGACAACGCCAATGTGCGCCGCGCCAACATCGTCGCCTTCGTCTATTCGACCGCGTTCGTGGCGATGGAGGCTTCGCTCACCTTTCTCGCCGCCGAGCGCTTCAATTACGGGACGACGCAGAACACCTACCTCCTGGTATTTCTCGGCCTGGTCTCGATCCTGACCCAGGGAATCATCGTGCGCCGGCTGCTCAAGACCATGGAGGAAACCCGGGTCCTGGGCACGGGCCTCGCCCTCTCGTTTCTCGGTCTCGTCGGCATCGGCCTGGCCGGCCAGCCGTGGATCCTTTACATCGGGCTCGCGGTCCTGGCCGTCGGCTCGGGCCTCGTCAATCCCGCGACCAGCGGCCTGATCTCGCTCTACGCGGAGCCCTCGGAGCAGGGCCGCGTCCTCGGGATCTTCCGCTCGCTCGGCTCGCTTTCGCGCGCCGTCACGCCGCTCCTCGCCGGAGTCATTTTCTGGGCGTTCAGCTCCCGGACGGTTTTTCTGCTCGCCGCCGTGGCCGCCGCCGGGGCCCTCGCCCTGAGCGCCCGCCTGCCCAAACCGGTGAAATGAGGGGGCTGGCTCATCGGTTATCGCGTCTTTGGATCCCAGCTGTCTGCCTGTTCTCCGGCGGCTGCCTGACGCTCCACCATGTGCCGCCGCGCCCCGGCCAGACCACCTTCAGCGCGCCCGTGGTCACGCTGCAGGCTCAGCTGGTCGACAGCTTTCTCATCCTCGAGGTCAAGTGGGACAAGTACGGGCCGTATCACTTTCTCGTCGACACCGGCGCGAGCGTCACGCAAGTGACGCCGGAACTCGCGCGGCGCTACGCGATCAAGGACGCGACGCCGATGGATATGCCGGAAGTGCCCGTCCGCTCCGCCGACGGTCGCGTCACCAGCCTGCCCCCGACGCTGCTGAGCCGGATTGAACTGGGCGGAGCCCGCTTCGACGATGTGCCGGCCGTGATCTGGGACTGCGCCCCGGTTTCCGCGCAGCTGGGGATCAAGATCGATGGCGTCCTGGGCTTTCCGTTCTTTCGCGAGACCCTGCTGACCCTCGATTATCCCCGGGAGCGCGTGGTGCTGCAGCCGGCCGCCTCGGCGCCGCCCGCACCGGGAACCGTCATCCCCTTCAACAACGCCGACAAGACTCCCTTCATTCCCGTGCGCCTGGGCGACCAAACGCTGATCGCCCTCATCGATTCCGGGGGCGACGAGGTGTTCAGCATCAATCCGGTCGGGCTGGACCTCGCCTTTGCCTTCGGCCCGACGCCGGGCCCGACCGTAAGCACGATCACCGGCGACATCCCCTCGAGGATCGGCCGCCTCGCCGGCACCGTGTTCATCGGCGACTTCGCCGTGCCCCATCCCATCGTGCAGGTCAGCGACGAACAATTCGCGATCGGCGGGGGAGCCCTGAAGTATTTCTCGGTCACCTTCGACCAGGAGCACGACCGGGTGACCTTCCAGCGCGAGGCGGACGATCCCATCGCGATCCCCGCCCGCCGCAGCACCGGCCTGAGCTTCAGCAAGTCTCCCGCGTATTGGCGCGTGGTCGGCGTCGTGCCTGGCTCGCCCGGCCAGGTTGCGGGGATCGAACCGGGCGACCTCGTCACCGCCGTGAACGGCGAGCCGGTCGCCCAGTGGAACGCCCGCCGCTATGATCAGCTCATGGCCAATGCGGAGGAGATCGACTTCACCTTCCTCAATGGCACGAGCAAGGCGGACAAGAGGCTCAAAGTGTTCGAATTGGTGCCTTGACCGTTTCATCGACCCGGCGAAGCAGAAACGCCCCGCCGCCGTCGTGGCCGGCCTCCCAAGGCTTTGACAGAATCTGCGCGGCCCGGGTGAATTGTCCTCCCGCGCGCTCGATGAAGGCGGCGACAACGCCTTCGTTCTCCTCAGCATCGATGCTGCACGTCGAGTAGACCAGCCGCCCGCCCGGAGCCACCAGCCGGGCAGCGGCCTCGATTAGGACGAGTTGCTGGACCGCGTGGCGGCTGAAGTCCCCCTGCTGCAGGCGCCATTTGACGTCGACCCGATGGCGCATCACTCCCGTGTTCGTGCACGGTACATCGACGAGCACCGCCGCGTAAGCCACGGGCAGGCCCTGACTTCGGAGCATGAGAGCGGGATCCGTGCGCAGGTCGGCCGGGACCACGGCAACTTCGACCGACCCAGCGTGTGTCAGATTTTCCCTAAGTCGAGCGATTCGCTCCCCCGGCAGATCAAGCACTACGAGCCTGTCCCCATCGGGCTTCGGTGTTATGAGCCTGTCCCTTTTGGAGTCAGTTTCAGGAGCGGAATTGGGGGATTTCTCGGCTTGGGTGGCGCTAATCGCCGTTTTTTGAGCTATTCCGGTTAAAAGGGCGTCCACGATCAGGAGACTTTTCCCCCCGGGGGCGGCACAGGCGTCCAAAATCGACTCACCGGGCTGTGGGGCGAGCAAGGCGACGGCTTGGCGGGCGGAGGGGTCCTGCACGTAGAGGCGGCCGCTCTTCAGCAGGGGTTCGAGCTCAGCCCAACGTCCGGAGGGCACCTCGAAATAATTGGGCCATGGCGTGGCACGCAGCAAAGGTGCCAACTCCTTACCATCATTATATAAGCTGTTTACATCTTCTTTATGGCTTCGCAAGCGCGCATAGATCGGCGCCGGACGCTGGTTCCACTCGAGCAATGCATGGGTCGCCGCCTCGCCATACTCCCGGAGCCACCTCTGTATGAGCCAGAGGGGATGTGAATAGTATTCGGCCAGGGCAGCGGCGGAAGCTCCCATGGAGGGCACTGGCTGGATAGGAAGGGTTTCCGCCAGCCGCCGGGCCACCGCGTTGACGAGGCGGCCTTCAGCGGCGCTGGCGCGATTCTTGGCCTGCCCGACGGCATGATGCACGATCCGGGCCGCGCGTCCCGGATCGGAGCCATCCTCGATCAGCTCAAATCCGGCCAAAAAGAGCATCGCCCGGGTGCCAAAGCGCGGCGGATGCGCCACGATCCGCCCCAGGGCCGCCTCGATGCGGCCGGCGTGCCGCACGACCCCATAGACGAGGTGCTGACACCTCGCGCGTTCAAGCCCACCCAACGAGGCGGGCAGTTGCTCCATCAATAGGTCGATGCGCTCGCGATGGCCGAGCCAGCGCGCAAGCAGCCCGGCGGCGGCCGTCCAGGCCGCCGGCCGCCCCGGGGAGGTATTCATCCCGCCAGACACGATTTGACAAGACTCGGCATTGTCCGCTCAACTCTCCGGTTCAGGCCCTCACTCACGCAACTATGAATTCCGCCGCCGTTTCCGCGCTTACTGCAAAAAACCCCTCGCTCAAGGCGGTCAAAGCCAAATTTGAGGTCATGGAGCCCGGTGCCTACGTGGTCCACCGGAGCTGGGGCTTCGGCCGCATCAAGAGCTATGATGAGGCGGCCCAGCGGCTCACGATCGACTTCGAGGGGAAGAAGGCCCATCAGATGGATCCCATCTTTTGCGCCACGACCCTGGAGGTGCTGCCGGAGAACCACCTCCTCGTCCGCAAGGAAACCGAGACGGCGAAAATCGCCGAGCTCGTGGCCGACGATCCCGCCGAACTTGTGGTGCAGGGCCTGAAGGCCTATCCCAACAATGCCACGACCGCGATCGACCTCGAAATCACGCTGGCCCAAGTGGTCGGCGAGGATAAATTCAAGAAGTGGTGGTCCAGCGCCAAGAAGGCCGTGGCGAAGGATCCGCGGGTCGCGGTGCCGGAAAAGAAGACCGACTGCTACATCCTGCGGGAGATTCCCATTTCCGCCGAGGACGAGATCCTGGAACAGTTCACCTCCACCCGCTCGGCGCGCCGGCGCATCGTGCTGGCCGAGGAGCTCGTGACGGTCGCCGCCCGCAAGAGCGCCAAGACCGACCTGTCCGGCGTGCTCAAGGGCGTGGCCGACGCGGTGAAGGACAGCAACCAGCTCGACCCGGCGGAGCGCCTCTACGGCGCGGCGGTGCGGGACGACCTCGCCAAGGTCCTCGGCGCCGATGCCGTCGCGCTCGAACCCGCCCAGGCGGCGCTGGTGGCCAACGCCCGCGATCTGCCGGACATCGCCGAAAAGATCCCGGTCCATTTCCAGGGGCGCTTCCTCGACCTGATCAAGGCGACGCACCCGATCGAGTGCCGCGATATCGTCTTCAGCCTGCTCAAGGTGTCGCAGGGCAAGTTCACCACCGAGTGCATCAATTTCCTCGTGGAGAACGGCCATGCCGACGATCTCGCCGCCACCCTCAAGCGCTGGCAGACCGAGCAGAACCTGCGCGCCCCGGTCCTCCTGTGGATTGTCAAAAACCGCCACGCGAAGAAATTCGCCAAGCTGCTCAACGACCTGATCACCCCGCGGCTGTTGAGCGCCATCTTCTTCGCCATCGACTACGAGGCCCTGCAGTCCGCCAGCGCCCGCCGCATCCCGCTGGGGGAGATCCTCAGCGAGGACACCGAGCTGATCGCCGATCTGCTCTCCACCGCCGATCCCGAGACCGCGCGGGACCTGGCCAATACGCTCCTGCTCAACCAGGGCTTCGAGGAGCTGACGAAGAAGTCTCTGCTGGCCCGCTTCATCAAGATCTTCCCCAACATCCAGTCGCTGGTCGCGAGCGACGGCGAGGGCAAGGAGGAGCAGCTGCTCGTCTCGCGGGCCAGCTTTGAGCGCCGCCGCGAGGAATACGAAACGATCGTTTCGAAGAAGATCCCGGAGAACTCGAAGGCCATCGCCGCGGCCCGCGAGCATGGCGACCTGAAGGAAAATTCCGAGTACAAGATGGCCAAGCAGGACCAGCAGATCCTCATGGCCCAGAAGTCCATCCTCGAGCGCGACCTGGCGCACGCCCGCGTGACCGATTTCAAGGAGGCCACGACCGACCAGGTCGGCGTCGGCAGCCTCGTGGAGGTGCGCGCCCGCGACGGCGTGACCACCCGCTACAGCATCCTCGGCGTCTGGGATGGTGATCCGGATAACAACATCATCTCCTACAAGACGCTGCTGGGCGCCGCCCTGCTTTCCAAGCGTCCGGGGGACACCGTCAAGGTGAAGACCGGCGCCTCCGAAGAGACGTATACGGTCGTCAGCATCGCGCGCTACACGGATCAGGGCTGACCGCCCCGCCCCGGCGCCCGGCGATGGAATTTTTTCTCCAAGGCTGGGTGGTGGGCTTCATCATCGCCTCGCCGCTCGGCCCCGTCGGCGTCCTCTGCATTCGCCGCACGCTGACCGAGGGCCGGCTGGTGGGCCTGCTCAGCGTCCTCGGGGCGGCCACAGCCGATGCCTTCTATGGCCTGGTCGCCGGGCTGGGGCTGACCGCCGTCTCGCACGAGCTGATGCGGCACCGGACTCCCCTGCGCCTCGGCGCCGGAGTCTTCCTGCTCGTCATGGGCGTGAGGATGCTGCGGGCCCAGTCGCCCGCCGCGGGCCAGGAGGGCGACCGCACGCGCTCGCTCTTCGGCGCCTATTTTTCCTCCCTGCTGCTGATGCTGGCCAATCCCTTCATCATCCTCTCCTTCCTGGCCGTCTTCGCCGCCCTGGGCCTGCACCTGGCCGGCATCGGCGACCTGGCCGCAGGCTGGCTCTTCGCCGGCATCTTCCTGGGCTCGGCGGCCTGGTGGATCATCTTTAGCGTGGCGGAGAGCTGGCTCCGCGGCCACCTCCAGCGCGGGGGCCTGCACGTGATCAATCTCGCCGCCGGCACCCTGATCTGCGGATTTTCCCTCTGGCAGTTCATCGACGTGCTCCGGCAGCGCTGAGCGGCCGTCCGCTCCCGTTGCTCATTGAAAACCGCGGAGGACCCGCCGATCATGGCCGGCGGCATGAGCGCCTCCTGGGACACCCTCAAGACCCTCTCCGACCCGACCCGGGTGCGGCTGCTCGCTCTCGTCATGCGGGAGGAACTGTCCGTGGCCGAGCTCCAGGAAATCCTCGGGATGGGACAGTCGCGCATCTCCTCCCAGCTGGCCCTGCTCCGCCAGGCGGGCCTGGTCTCGGACCGGCGCGAGGGCAAGAAGGCATTCTATTCGCTGCGCGCCAGCCTGCCGGCGCGGCAGCTGGCGCTGCTCAAGGCGGCGGCCGAGGCCGTCGCGGAACTGCCCGCCATGGCCGAGGACCGCGAGACGCTCGAGCGGGTCCTGCTCAAGCGCCGGCGCGTGGCCGAGCAGTATTTCAACCTCATCGCCGGACGCCTGGGCAAGAACTACTGCCCCGGCCGCTCCTGGGAGGCGATCGGCCATCTCGCGCTGCGGCTCGCTCCGCCGATCGTCGTCGCGGATCTGGGGGCGGGCGAGGGGCTGATCTCACAGCTGCTGGCGCATCGCGCGAAGCAGGTGTGGTGCATCGACAATTCGCCGCGCATGGTCGAGGTCGGCACCGAACTCGCGCGGAAGAACGGCTTGGCGAACCTCGCCTACAAGCTCGGCGACATCGAGCAGGTGCCGCTGGCCGACCGGTCGGTGGACCTCGCCATCCTCAGCCAGGCGCTCCATCACGCGCAGCACCCGCAGACGGCCGTGAACGAGGCCCTCCGCATCCTCCGACCCGGCGGCCGGCTGCTGGTGCTCGACCTGAAGGAGCACGGCTTTGAAAAGGCGCGGGATCTCTACGCCGACGTCTGGCTCGGCTTCAAGGAAAGCGTGCTGCACGGCTTCCTGAAGAAGGCCGGTTTCCAGCAGGTCGAGATCGCCGTAGTGGCCCGGGAGGAAACCGAGCCCTACTTTGAGACGCTCCTGGCGAGCGGGGTCAGGACCGCGCGAGCCTGAACCGGCGGCACACCAGGACCATCCCGCCGCAAAGGGCGACGGCGCAAAGCGCGAACGTGGGCGCCTCGGGCTCGACAACGGAGTCGAAGGAGAGGTCGTGCATCTCCACCCCGCTGTCGGTGAATGAAGCCGCGGCGACCTGCCCGTCGATCGTCGTGTTGTCGGTGATGTTTACGTTCGGCGCGAGGACGGATCCGTAGAAATTGCCGCCGTCGCTCACCGTGACTCCGATGGCGCTGCCGGTGTCGACGAAATTCCAGAGCAGTTGGTCGTCATTGGTCCCGGAATTGAAATTCACCCCCGAGCCGAAGAGGGTCTGGCCGTCGCAAAGGTTCAGCACGTTGATCACGTAGTCGACCCCGGTCGGCACGCTGATCGAGATGTTGTCGAAAGAATTGCCATTGTAGCTGCCGCCCGAGAGCTGCGCGGCGTTGAGGTCGAAGACCACGACTCCGCTGGTGGCCGTGCTGGTGAAATCCAGGTTTTGACTATTGACCGCAATGGTCCCGGTGGCCGTCTGCGTCGACAGGCTCGACGAGATAGACTTGAGGCCGCTCGTCTCGGTCGTCCAGTTCCAGCCGGTCGGGCCGGCATTGGCGTCGGGATCGATGGAGGCCTTCGGATCGCTCGAGTTCACATTCAGGTCGCCGCCGCCGCCGTGCAAATCGTTCGCATTGGGGTCATTGAAAGTCCAGCCGTTCGCCGTCGTGGCCGAGGCGATCGAGGCGAAGCCGGTGTTCAGGTCCACCGTGCCGCCCATGGTCAGGGTGCCGGTGGAGTTGAGGTAGAGCTCGGGATTTGGGTCGTCGCTGTAGGTGCTGCCGATGGTCCAGCCTCCCGCGATCGAAAGATTGCCGCCGACCGCTATGCCGCCCTGCGTGTCGCTGGACCCGGTAAAGGTTGCGTTGCCGAGCGAGACGAGGTTGTAGTTGCGGACGTCGCTGGCGAAGCCATTGACATCGGTGGTCAACACGGCCTGCGCCCGCACCGCCTCCGCCGCGCCGCAGGTAAGCACGGCACAGAGAAGGTTGCGGAAGGGCGCAGAGAGCTTCATCCCCCCCACCATGAGGGCCAGCCCAGGCTTCGTCAAGGTGCGGTCCCTACGTACGCCCCGAACCCCCGGTGGCAGGGGCGGTCAGGGCCGCGGGCCGACCTTTGAGGCCGCCGCGGCCAATAGGGTCTTCTCTTCGGGGGCGGTCGCGCCCGGCCGGGCCCGGGCGAGGGCCGCCGTGGCCTCGACGCGGTGGCCGAGATCCGCCTGGATGAGCGCCTCCCAGAAGGAGAGGTCCGGCCTCTGCAGGGCAGCCGGAGGCAGCACCGAGAGGATACGCCAGGCATCGGCGGCCCGACCCGACCGCCACAGGGCGGCCGCGTGGGCGACCTGCGCCGGCAGCGAAGCGGGAAAACGAGCCTGCAGCGCGGCGGACTTTGCCAGGATGGTCGGGTCGACGTGGCCGAGCAGGCTGGCGAGCATGATCCAGGCCGCGGCAATCGACGGATCGTCGGGCAGCTGGCCGCTCCAGGCGCCGTAGAGTTCCCAGAGATGCGCAAAATCCCCCCGCTGGAGATAAATCGTCCGCAACGCACTGTAGGCCCAGAAAGCCTTGGGATCGAGACCGAGGATCCGCCGCAGGACGAGCTCCTCTCCGTCGATATAGCTCCATTCACCGGCCAGCCGCGCCAGGTTTCTCAAACCGGTGAAGGAATCGGAACAGACCGTGATCGCGTCGCCCCAAGTCTGCCGGCCCTGCTCCGCGCCGAAGTGAAGCAGCTGAACCCGGGCGGCGAGGGCGAGGACTTGGGCGCTGACCGGCCAGTCTCCCCAGGCTCCCGCCCGCAGGAGCGCGGCCAGCCGCGCCAGGTCGTCATGCTCGGCGCTGATCTCGGCGCCGATGTCGGCGACGAGATGGGCGTCCCGAACCTTGGGCGGAAGCGAGTCGATCCAGGAGAGCGCCTCCGGCCAGCGGCCGATCTCAGCCAGCCACCGGGCCATCAGCGCCGCATCCGTCGGAGCCGAGGCCGCCGCCGCCTTGAGGCCGGCGATCAGCGGATTCCAGGCGGGCACGGCCGGAGCGGAGAAATCCGGCGCGGCGTTTGGGGCGAAGCGCGCGAGCAGAAGGGTCAAAACCTCCGTCACCTTTGCGGGACCACCCAGCCGGCTCGAGGAGGAAAGCAGCTCAATGGCCGCCCGGACGCGAAACGAGGGGTCGGTCAGCAGCTGTTCCAGCTCCGCCTCACCTGCCGCGCTCGCGGCCGAATCCGGCCCCCACAGCCGCAGGGCCGCATAGGTGAAGCGCGCGTCGACATTGCCGGGCTCGGCCGCGAGGACCGCCTGCAATTCCCTTTCCAGATCGGAGGTGCGGCCCATGGCGAAGGCGAGGGCCGCTGCCAGCCGATGAAAGGCGACATCCCGCTGCGCGGCCGCGTCCAGCCCGTCCAGGGCGGATTCCGCGGTGTCGAAGCGCCCGAAGCGGATAGCGCCCTCCGCCAAGGCCATTCTCAGCGCCATGTCGCCCGGGGCGAGCCGGGTGAGCTGTTCGCGCGCGACCAGGGTGTCGGGCGAGCCGACCTCGGCGAGCAGCTGGTCGGCCGCGCGCCATACGGCCAGGTCGCCCGGAGCCAGCTCGGTCGCGCGGCGCAGGGCCAGCATCAGGTCGCGATAATCCCGCTTTTGCGCGAAGACCTCGGCCTGGGCCAGGGCCCGGCGACTCTGCCAATGCCGCCACGCGGGCACACCGAAAAAATAGCCCACCGCACCGAGTGCGCCGACTCCGAGCACGAGAAGAAGCGCCCGCACCGTATCCCATTCGGTTTCGGTCAGGTGATCCGTGAGGCGGGCCAGTTGGCGGCGCAAGAAGGCCATGCGTCGGCTCTAACGAGCCATCAATCCAGTGACAAGCGCGGATGGAAAAGGCGCGGCGCCCATTCCCGCAGCCAGGCCAGCGCGGCCGCGTCGTCCGTCGCTTCCAGCTCCAGCGTGATGTGGGCGACATCGTTGCCCCGCCGGCCCTCGAGCACCCGCTGCAGGCGGCGCTCCCGCACCTGGTATCCCGGAGTCGCCGCGTCCGCCCGCGCGTGGCCGACCTGCGCGTCCCAGTGGCAGAAGAAGACCTGCAGGGTGCGGCGGCCATAGGTGAACCGATAGCCGGCGAAGGGCACGGAGACGCCGCCGATGGGGACGACGAACTCGCCCAAATCGGCGGCGAGCGTCACGCCGGACGCCGGCAGGCAGATCGTCGGATCGTGCCATTCGGGGTTTTCGCCGTTGGCGGCGTCGCCCTGCCAGGTGATGAGGAAAGCCACCGCGAGCATCCCGGTGCTTGGGTCCTGCCAGGACAGGCCGCTCGCGGCCGAATATCGCAGGAGGTCCTGGATCCGCGCGGGTAGCGGCACCGGCCGCCAGGTGTCGTCGGGCGCCGCCATGGTCCAATGCACGCGCGGGCCGTCGCTTCGCTCGTGCAGGCGATACCACGCCTCGGTGCCGGCCACCGCGACCAGTGAGCCGGCGAGCACGAGGGCAAACAAAGGGGTCAGGCCGCTAGTGCTAATCCGACCAGTCGGATTAGCACTAGCGGCCTGACCCCTTGGCGTGCGCTTTTTCTTCCGCCGGGCGATCCAGACCGCGGCGGCGGCCACCACCAGCAGGGTCGCCACGAGCTCGGCCACGCCCGCGGGATCATGCCAGCGCTCGCTCGCCACCAGGCCGCGCGTCGCCGCCTGCCACGTCAGAAAGCTCGTGCGCGCGATGTTGCAGGCCAGCGCCACGGCCAGCGCCAAGACGACCAGGCCCAGCCGGCGGGGCCAGTTCAGCCGGAAGAACTCGCCCAAGAACCATGCCGCCATCCAAACCGCCTGCAGCGACCGCAGGCCGCTGCAGGCCTCGTTGATGCCGACGGACCCCGTGGCCACGACGATGACGCTGCCGTTGACCACGGCGGGACTCCCCACCGCCGACACGAACTCGGCGGCCAGGCGGGCGTTGGCGGAGGAGAGATCGCGGGCGATCCACACTTGCACGGGCGTGGGCCAGGTGAGCGCAGTGGAGACAAAGGCGATGGGAATGAAAAAATGAGCCGACTCGCCCCACCCGCCCGCGATGGCCAGTCCGCCCAGCGTCACGGCCGCCGCCGCGAAGCCGGCGGCCCATTGGGCCGTCGGCCACAGCGCATTGGCCTCGAGGACCGGGAGCGCCGCCATCAACAGAAGGAGTCCGGCCGCCACGAGGGCCCAGGCCGCGACCCGTCCCACCCGGCCGGGCAACCGTGCCGGCGGACGATCCTGGCCGCGTTCCCACGCGAGATAAAGGGCCAGGGCGGGCACGCCCCAGCCGAAGGCCTGCTCGGGCGCCACGGACCAAGCCTGGCTCCACAGCCGGAGCGGCGGCAACCACAGGGCGGCGAGGGCGGCGGCGGCCCACCAGGAAGCGGCCTTCACGCCAGCTTCACCCGCGCCCGGTAAAAGGCGTCGCACTTGGCGTAGATTTCGCGGGCCGAGCCCATCGCCAGCGCCTGGGCGGCGAGCTGCCGCGCATCGGCCATCGTCATCGCCCGGACGAGGTATTTCACGTTGGGCAGCCACGCCGGAGTCATGCTGAGGTTGTCGACGCCAAGGCCCAGCAGGAGCGGCGCGAAGACGGGGTCTCCGCCCATCTCGCCGCAGACGCCCACCGGCAGGTGGTGGCGGCGCGCCTCGGTCACGATGTGCTTGATCGTGCGCAGCACCGCCGGGTGCGTCGGTTCATAGAGGTGCGCAATGCGCTCGTTGCCGCGGTCGATCGCGATCGTGTACTGGATCAGATCGTTGGTGCCGATGCTGAGGAAGGAGCAGTGCGGCGCGAGCAGGTCGATCGTGGCCGCGGCGCTGGGAATCTCGATCATGGCCCCGACGGGCATCTTTTCATCGAAGGGCTGGCCGCGCGCGCGCAGCTCGTCGCGGCACTCGGCGAGGATCGCGTTGGCGCGGACCAGCTCCTCCGCGCCGCTGATCATGGGATACATCAGCTGCACGCGTCCGTACGCGCTCGCCAGGAGGATGGCCCGGAGCTGGTCGCGAAAGATCGCCTGGTGCTCGAGGCAGAAGCGGATCGCGCGGAAGCCCATGAACGGATTGGCCTCGTGCGGAAAGAGGTCGGGATGCGAGGCCAGTGGCTTGTCGCCGCCCAGGTCGAGCGTGCGGATGACGACCGGGTGCGGCGCCAACGCCACCGCCGCGGCCTTGTAGGCGAGGAACTGCTCCTGCTCCGTCGGGATGCGGGCGGAGCTGAGGTAGAGGTATTCGGTCCGGAAAAGACCCACCCCCGCCGCCAGGTTTTCCAGCACCTGCCCGATCTCGTCCACTTTCTCGATGTTGGCCATCAGCGTCACCTCCACGCCGTCGAGGGTGACGGCGGGCTGGCGGCTGCTCTCGAGCAGATGCTGCTCGAAGGATCTCTTCTGCGATTGGATCTTGCCGTAGCGGAAGAGCGTCTCCTCGGACGGATTGATGATGACGATGCCGTCGTAGCCGTCGACGATCAGCTTGTCGCCGGTTTTGACCCGCTTGGTCAGGTCGCGCACCGCGACGACGGCGGGCACCTTCATGGAGCGGGCGACCATGACGGCGTGGCTCGTCTTGCTCCCGGAATCGGTGACGATCGCGAGCGCCGCACTGCGGTCGATGCTCGCGGAATCGGAGGGCGAAAGGTCGTTGGCCACCACGATCCGCTTTTCCGCCAGGCGGCTGAGGCTGGTCTCGGCCTGGCCCAGCAGGTTCTGCAGGACCCGCTGCGCGACGTCGCGGATGTCGCCGGCGCGCTCGCGCAGGTACTCATCGTCGATCTGCGAAAACGCATGGATGTAGCGCTGCGCGACGCCGTTGAAGCAGGTCTCGATGTTCCGGCCGGTGCTTTCGAAATCGCGAATGGTCTCGGTGATGAGGGCCTGGTCCTCCAGCACGAGCAGGTGCGCGTCAAAGATCCGGGCCTCGTCGGCGCCGAGGTTCTTCTCGACCTCGCTCTGGATCTTCGCGATCTGCTGGCGGGTGACGACCAGCGCCTTGTCGAAACGCGCGATCTCGTCGATGCGTTTTTCCAGATCCACCTGGTAGGTCGGAACTTCGATCTGGCTCTGGATGTAGACGAAGATCTCGCCATAGGCGATGCCCTGCGAGGCGGAGATGCCTTGCACCACGACTTCCTCCTTGGCAGGTTTTTCCGGTGACATGCGGTCGCGGCCAGCCCTTATGCTGGCGGAGCCAGAGGATAAACGCCCCCCGCGCGCCAGGGGTCAAATGGGAATTTGCCCCGGACCGCGAAATCCCCCCAATGCCAGCCCTTCAGAGCAGCCGTGTCTCCCGGACGAAGGCATCCGGACCCCAGCAGTCCCGGATCTCGGCCATCGCCCCCATCGGCGGGGCGCCGGCCTCGGGCAGCAGCGCAAAACAGGCGCTGCCGCTGCCGCTCAGGCGCGGGGCGAGGCCGCAGCGGATCCGGAGCCGGTCGAGCAGCACCGGGAGGGCGGGAAACTTGGTGAACGCCACGGATTCCATGCCGTTGGCGAGCAGCGCCTCCGCGGGCGCCGCGCCCGAAAGCCACGCGGTGAGCCAAGCCTCGGCGGCGGCCGCGGGCAGATAGGCCCCAGTCGCCGCCAGCCGGCCGTAGGCCCAGCCGGTCGCGATCGGGAAGCCGGGCTTGAAGACGAGCACGCGGCGGCCGCGGAGGCGGTCGGCGGCGGATGGCGGAAGCGCGGCGAGCCGCTCGCCGCGCCCGCGCATCACGACCGGCCCGGCCGCCAAAAAGAGCGCGCAGTCCGACCCGATCTCCGCGGCCAGCGCCGCCAGCGCCGCCTCGTCCAGCGGCTCTCCGGCCAGGCGGTTGAGGGCGCGCAGGGCCGCGACGGCATTGCTGCTGCCACCGCCGAGTCCCGCCCCCAGGGGGATGGACTTTTGCAGGACGAAGCGGGCCCCGGACCGCCAGGCGGTGGCCGCCCGGAACGCCCGCGCCGCCTTCAAGACCAGGTTGGTCTCGTCCGTCGGCACCGCCGGGTCGTTGCACTCCAGGGTGAAGCTGCCGCCGGCGGCGGTTGCCTCGAGGCTGTCCCCCCATTGGAGCGGCGCAGCCACCGAGAGAAGTTCATGGAAGCCGTCCGGCCTCCGGCCCGTGACCGCGAGGAAGAGGTTGATCTTGGCCGGGGAAAAGACCTCGACGGTGTTCACAATATTCTTCTTCTCTGGTAATTCCCAGCGACACAAAGCAAAATCCTCCCCCGCGATGCCCTGCGATCTCATTCTGGTCCTCGACGCCCCTTCTCCGCGCGAAGTCGCGCCCGTGCTGCGCCGCCTCTCCGGCACGGTCTCCTGGGTGAAAATCGGCCTGGAGATGTTCACCGCCCGGGGCCCTGATTGCGTGCGGGAAGTCGCCGGCCTCGGTTTCGACGTCTTCCTCGACCTCAAGCTGCACGACATTCCGAACACCGTCGCAAAGGCGGTGGAATCGGCCTCCCGGCTCCCGATCCGGATGCTGACGCTGCACGCCTCCGGCGGCGCGGAGATGATGCGCCGCGCGGCGCAAGCCCAGCGCGACCACGCGCCCGATCTCCTGTTGCTCGGCGTCACCGTCCTGACCTCGCTCGGCGAGGCTGAACTGGGCGAACTCGGCGTCGCCGGAACGCCCGGCGACCAGGTCGTGCGGCTGGGGCGCCTGGCGGTCGCGGCGGGCCTGCGCGGCCTGGTGTGCTCGCCGCTGGAGATCGCCCCCCTGCGCGCCGCGCTGCCCTTGGAGATCAAGCTCGTCTCCCCGGGCATCCGGCCCTCCGGCGCCGGCCGGGACGACCAGGCGCGCGTGATGACGCCGGGCGAGGCGGCCCGCGCCGGCGCGAACTTCATCGTGGTGGGCCGTCCGATCTTCCAGGCCCCGGACCCCGCGGCAGCGGCCGAGGCCATACTGCTGGAACTAAAGGGGTCGGGCCGTTAGTTGTTAAATCATGGCCATGATTTAACAACTAA
>Ga0302326_10002170_pt1 | contig 48178 bp, 44 predicted proteins | sample Palsa_T0_3_FD_202264 | JGI IMG/M metagenome (GOLD analysis project Ga0302326, IMG submission 202264) | Peat permafrost microbial communities from Stordalen Mire near Abisko, Sweden - Palsa_T0_3 | ecosystem: Environmental > Terrestrial > Soil > Palsa > Peat permafrost | place: Sweden: Abisko... | reverse complement strand
GGCAGCGACGCCAAGTGCGAATCCAGATGGCCTTCGACCTGGCGCTCGGTCTCCGCCACGAAGCCCAGGCTTGCGCGCTCGCCAAGGCGGCCGGCGACGAGGCCGAGCGCAAAGGAGCCTGCATACCAGAACGGATTCAGGAGGCTTGGGCGCGAGCCCAGCTCCGCAAGCCGGGTTTCGCACCAGGCCAGGTGATCGGTCTCCTCTTGAGCCGCTTTTTCCAGCAGATCGCGCGTCGCGCCGGCGCGCGCCGCGAACGCCTGCCCATGGTAAAGCGCCTGGGCGGCTACCTCGCCGGCGTGGTTGATGCGCATCAGGGCGGCCGAATGCCGGCGGTTCGCTTCGGATAATTCGGCGCTCCCAGGCACTCCCGGGACGGGGCGCTCGGCGCGCGCGGGAGCGAATACGGCCCGTAAGGCACGGTCGAGCGCGCCGATAAGGGGGTCGAGCAGCCGGTCGGGCTCCATACGCTCATTATACAAGGCAGAATCAGGCGACAGTACGGCATTGCTTTGCATTGGCACGGCCTTTTTAAGTACACTTCCGGGCCTTTTTCGGCTTAGGTCCCGCAGAGATGACAACGGTGTTCGCCAAGCCCGGTGCAGTCCGTGGCGATTGGTTTGTGGTCGATGCAAGCGGTAAGACGCTTGGTCGCCTGGCGTCCCAAATTGCCCACCGTCTTAAGGGTAAGCATAAGCCTGACTATAGCCCGCATGTGGACATGGGCGACCACATCGTCGTGGTGCACGCCGAGAAGATCCGCGTCACCGGACGCAAGCTTGCGGACAAGATCTATTACCACCATACGGGCCACATCGGCGGCATCAAGTCGATCGCGCTCGGCAAGCTCCTCGATGAGCACCCGGAACGCGCCATCCAGTTTGCCGTGAAGGGCATGCTGCCGAAGAACACCCTGGGCCGCAGCATGTACAGGAAGCTGCATGTGTTTGCGGGCGCGGCGCATCCGCATGCCGCGCAGCAGCCCCGCCCGCTCGAGATTAAAGGAACCTAAAATGCCAGCCGCCCCGCAGCACTACGGCACCGGCCGCCGCAAGACCGCCACCGCCCGTGTGCGCATGAAGCCCGGGTCAGGTGTCATCACCGTCAACGAGCGCGCGCTCGATGAGTTCTTCGGCCGCGAGACTGGTCGCATGATCGTGCGCCAGCCGCTCGAGGTGGTGCAGCTGCTGAGCAAATTCGATATTTCGGTGCAGGTGCGCGGCGGAGGCATCACCGGCCAGGCCGGCGCCATCCGTCATGGCATCACTCGCGCGCTCATGGAGTACGACGAGACGCTGCGCCGGCCGCTGCGCACGGCGGGCTTCGTCACACGCGATGCCCGCGAGGTCGAGCGCAAGAAGGTTGGACGCCGCAAGGCTCGCAGGGGCCCGCAGTACTCCAAGCGGTAACGGGTTTGGGGGATCGTCTAGCGGTAGGACCGCGGACTCTGACTCCGCTAACCTAGGTTCGAATCCTAGTCCCCCAGCCATCTTCGCGCGTAGCGTCCTTCCTGTGCGCGGCATTTGGGGCCTGAAGATGCCCGGATGCGCGCTAAGCGTGTGCCGGCCATACTGCCCTTGCGGCGGCGCAGGCTTTTTTCCGCAGTTTTGCGCGGCGCTCATTTGCACTAATCTTAAGGTTCGCTTCGCGCGATCAGTCAGTCTGTAACCACACTTTTGGGAGCCACAGCGATGATGCGTCGTCTATTGAGCGCTGCCGTGATGCTCGCGGCGTCTTGGGCGGCGGCAGCGAGCGTCGTGCCGTTTCCACCCGAATTCAAAACGCAGGAGATTCACACGGACGGTGCGACCTTGCATGTGCGCATCGGCGGGCACGGTCCCGCCGTCGTCCTCCTGCACGGTTTTGGTGACAGCGGGGACATGTGGGCACCTTTGGCGGCGCAGCTCGTGCACGACTACACGGTGATCGTCCCGGACCTGCGCGGCATGGGTTTGTCATCCCACCCTGAGGGCGGCTACGACAAGAAGGCCCAGGCGGGCGATGTCGCGCGAGTGCTCGACAGTTTGCAGATCAGGGACACGGAACTCATCACGCACGACATCGGCAACATGGTGGGCTATGCCTTCGCGGCGCAGTACCGCGACCGGGTGACGCGCTGGGTCGTGATGGACGCGCCGCTGCCGGGCATCGGAGACTGGGAACACATCATTTGCAGTCCGGTCGTGTGGCATTTCAATTTTCGCGGACCCGACGAAGAGCGTCTGGTCGCGGGCCGCGAGCGCATCTATCTCGATCGCTTCTGGGATGAACTTTCCGCAAATCCGCAGGCGATCGACGAGGCGACGCGCGCACATTACGCGGCGCTCTATGCGCGACCCCTGGCCATCCACGATGCCTTCAATCAGTTTGCGGCTTTCAGCCAGGATGCGATCGACAACAAGGCCTTCCTCGCCAAAGGCAAGTTGACGTTTCCGATACTCGCCATCGGCGCCGATAAGTCATTCGGCACGGCGATGGCCGATGACATCCGCTTCGTCGCAACCGATGTGACGGAACTTGTGATCGCAAATTCCGGCCACTGGCTCATGGAAGAGCAGCCCGCCGCGACGATGGCGGGCATACGCGCGTTCCTCGCCAAGAAACACTGAGAGGAGATGAATGTCGTCGGCGACTTCGCCCGCACGGAGAATGTCAATCTCGCATCCCGGGGGCAACTCATTCTGGTCGCTGAGCAAAATGTTGCTCTCGCTTCTGGAGGCGGAGGGCTGCACGCTCTTGCCGCTGAGTGGACCAACGTAGAACGTCAGCACGGCGGTTGAGCGACGGCAGGCTCGAAGCTGGCGTCGGATCCCGACTGTAGGGGCTGCGACCCCTAAGCGCATGGCGCTGAGTTGAGTTAGAGCTCGCCCGAGTGCACGCGTTGCAGCGGCTTTCTCCTGCCGTGCAGATCGCCAAGCTCGAGCGTCGCGCGCGCGACCGCAACGCTGGTGGCATGCCGAGCGCAGGCGGCCTTACAGTGTTGCGACTCCCGTGACTGACCCGATGAGCAGCACATCGGCGGGTCGCACGGCGAAGAGTCCCACAGTGACGACCCCTGCAATCTCGTTGATGCGGCGTTCGAGCGCCGCAGGCTCCCCGATCGCAAGCCCGTGCACATCAAGAATGATGTTGCCGTTGTCCGTGGTGAAGCCGGCGCGCTCGACGGGACGGCCGCCGAGAGCGCCGAGTTCGCCGGCCACGTAGGCACGGGCCATCGGGATCACTTCGACGGGCAGCGGAAACTTCCCCAGCACCTCGACCATTTTTCCCTCATCGACGATGCACACGAAGTGGCGCGCCGCGGCGGCGACGATCTTTTCGCGGGTGAGAGCGCCGCCGCCGCCCTTGATGAGCTCCCGGCGGCGGGTTGCCTCGTCCGCTCCGTCGATATACACATCGATGGGCCCCGCATCATTGAGATCGATGACGTCGATGCCGGCGGCGCGCAGGCGCGCGCTCGTGGCATTCGAGCTCGACACCGCGGCGCGGATGCGTGCGCGCCGGGCGGCAAGTTCCTCGATGAAAAAGTTCACGGTGGATCCGGTGCCGACGCCGACACAGGTCGCATCGCGCACGTAGGAAAGTGCTGCCTGGGCAGCGCGGCGTTTATTCTGATCCGTGGTGGACACTTTTGCAGATCGTAGAAACGACTGTGCCCGCTTACGCGGGCACAGTCTCCTGGTGATTCGATTCAACGAGCGCGGAACAGTATTCCGCGCTCGTCGAGTTCAAGGGTCTACTTCTTCTTGGAAGCTTTTTTCTTGCCCTTCTTTTTCGCTTTAGCCATGTTGGCTCTCCAGTTGTCGGGTTAGTCCGAGTCGGAGTATATACGCGCGAATCGAAATTACAAGCAAGCACGCGCACTTAGGCGCGCTCGATTGACTTTGCAATTCACTCAAGCGAGCAGATGAACTGCCAATGCGGCGTCGTGACCGGCATCACAGATAGGCGATTGCCGGGACGCAGCAGCACCAGACCATGCAATTCCTTGCTCGCGTGCGCGCGCAACTCATCGAGCGTGATGACGCGCGCGAACTTGCGCGCCAGGCGAATATCGACCATGAACCAGCGCGGCGCGGTGCGCACGCTGTCGGGATCAAAGTGGGGATGGCGGCGGTCGAAGGCGGTGGGATCCGGATAGCCTGCCTTGGTGATCTGCACAATACCGACGATTCCCGGTACCTCGCAGCTTGAATGGTAGAGAAAGGCCTGATCGCCGCGCTGCATTTCATCGCGCAGCATGTTGCGCGCCTGGTAATTGCGCACGCCGTCCCAGGTCGTGGTGCGCCGCGGTGCGCGCGCAAGATCATCGATGCCGAAGCTTGTGGGTTCTGATTTCAGGAGCCAGTGACGCACTTGATGAGCCCCTCTTCGGTGACGACGGCATCCAGATGCACGTCATGTTGAGCCGCGTGAATTCGCGGCAGCTGCTGGAACGCATAGGCGACACCGATGAGTCGCGGTCCGCGCCACGCGCGGCGCCAGCGCCGATAGGCAAAGGCGCGGTCGTAGAATCCGCCGCCCATGCCGAGCCGCATGCCGTGCTCATCGAAGCCAACGAGCGGCACGAGCACCAGATCGAGCCAGCGCACGCCGATCACGCGCGCTGCCTCAGGTTCGCGGATCCCCAGACGATTCACCCGCTCGCGGCCGCCGGCCTCGACGAAGCGCATCCTGCGCCCGTGAGGCGCGCGGTCGATGCGCGGTACGTAGATGCGCCAGCCGCGGCGGCGGGCGAGCGCAAAGAGGGGAGTGCTGTCGAGTTCGTCGCGCAGAGTGCAGTAGAGCCCGACGCGGTCGCCCGCGCGCAGCCCGAGCTTGCGATCGACATTGCGCGCGACGCGGCGCGCGGCGCGCTCGCGCTCGGCCGGCGTCAGCGCGCGGCGTTTCTCGCGCAGCTGCTTGCGCAGGCGCGCACGCGCGAAAGCCACTGTGAAATCAGAAGGCGTCACCCGCATGTGCCGTTGCGGTCCATTGCTCTCGAACCTGAGCAACAAGTGGGACGAACTGCGGCAGGTAAGGCTTTCCGCACGATGCGGACCTGCACAATGCTGCCAGCAAGTCCATGTGTCCCGTGGGTGTTTAAATTAGGCTCGAGGAGTAACCCGGCACGCTATCGAACACCGCAGGCGACGCCAGAGAGCACTCTACACCAGGAATCTGAACTGCGGGAGACAGATGCCTCACAGTTCGAGCTGCTTACCCTTGGCGAGCGCCGTCTCGGCGCGTTCGCGCAACACTTTCACGCGGCTGCCGACCTCACCCTCGAGCTTTACCTCGCGGGATTTCTGCTTCAGGAAGTCGTTGGCGAGATTGAGCGCAACCATGACGGCGATGCGGTCAAGCCCCACGACCTTGCCGCTGTCGCGGATCTCGCGCATGCGGCCGTTGAGAAACTCCGCCGCATCGAGCAGTGCCGAGCGCTCTTCGTGCGGGCAGGCGATGAAATATTCCTTCTCGAGGATGCGCACGCTCACGCGTGCGGACTCCTGTGCGCTCATGCGCCATGTTCCATCGTTTTCAGCCGGCCGATGATGCCCTCGACGCGGGTGCGCACCTGCTCGTTCTTATGCAGCAGCAGCGAGCGCTCGCTCGCGAGCGTGCCATGCCGCTGACGCAGGGCGCGGTTCTCTTCCTGCAGCTGCTCAACCGTGGAAGCCAGATCTTCGACGCATTTGCCGAGCCTGGCGAGTTCCAGGTCGAGCGGTGTTTTTGTTGTATCGCTCATGGCCAAGACTATAGAGCGTCGCTCTTCGCGCGGTCAATGAGGAGCGTGCGCCGGCGCTTCGGGCATAATACCGGGCAGATGCACATGGCAAGCTATGCAGAAATACAGCGGGTGCTGATCGAGGAGCGCTCGATGAGCGAGCCGGCGGAGGCGCACGGCACTCTGGCAGGCTCGCTGTGCACGGCGGTCACCTACCGCTTTGAGGACTGGCTGCTGGAGATATTGCCCGAGGGGCGTACGCAGGCGGCGGCCACGGCGGCGGCGCTGCGCGAAGTGTATGCGCGCACCGCGCAGGCACTCGTCGGTGTGGATGTGGATGTGGCTTTTGACTTGCTCTTGCCTGAGGACGAGCAGCCGATCGATGCGCGCGCGGCGGCCCTCGCCCAGTGGTGCCAGGGATTCCTCTACGGCCTCGGATCCAGGGTGATCCAGGATGCGAGCGGCCTGCCCGGGGATGCGGGCGAGGTGGTACGCGACCTCACCGAGATCACGCGCGTCGGTATCGATGACGCCGACAGCCTCGAGTCTAACGAGAGCGCCTTCACCGAGCTCGTCGAATTCGTGCGCGTCGGAGTGCAGCTCGTGTTTGCGGAGCTTGAGCCGGTGCGCGGACATTCCAGTGTCGCCGACGGTTCGCTGCATTAAGAGCGCGCCCACTGCAGCTGCCATGCCTGAGAAGAAACGCAAAACGGTTCACCAGGACGAGTTCGCGCGCCGTCGCGACCAGCTCTCCCGCATCATGGGGCGCGACGCCATCGCCATCGTGCCCGCGGCGCCGGTGCAGATGCGCAACAACGACGTCGAGTACGCCTATCGTCAGGACAGCGACTTTTTTTATCTCACCGGTTTCGGCGAGCCGGAGGCGGTGGCGGTTCTTATGCCCGGGCGGCAGGCCGCCGAATACATTCTGTTCGTGCGCGACCGCGATCCTGCGCGTGAGACCTGGGACGGCAGACGCGCCGGACCCGAGGGCGCGACCCGGGATTACGGCGCCGACGATGCCTTCCCCATCGCCGACATGGACGACATCCTGCCCGGCTTGATCGAGAGCCGCGCCAAGGTGTTCTACACCATGGGCGCCTACCCTGAGTTCGATCAGCGCATGATCGGCTGGGTCAACGGCCTGCGCGCGCAGGTGCGCCACGGCGGCCACTCGCCCCTTGAGATCGTCGCGCTCGAGCATGTCCTGCACGACATGCGGCTCTTCAAATCGGGCGCCGAGCTTGACCTCATGCGCGAATCTGCGCGCATCGCAGCGCGCGCGCACGTGCGCGCCATGCAGCGCTGCCGCCCGGGCCTGAACGAATTTGAGATCATGGCCGACCTCGTGCATGAGTTCCGGAGCAACAACGCGGATACCTCCTACGAGCCCATCGTCGGCGGCGGCGCGAACTCCTGCATCCTGCATTACCGCGAGAACGACCAGCCCCTGCGTGACGGGGATCTGTTGCTCATCGACGCAGGCTGCGAGTATCAGTGCTACGCCTCGGACATCACGCGCACCTTTCCCGTCAACGGCCGCTTCAGCGCCGAGCAGCGCGCGGTGTATGAAGTCGTGCTCGAGGCGAACCTTGCGGCCATCGACAAGGTGCGTCCCGGCAATCATTGGAACGACCCGCATGACGCCGCAGTGCGCGTGGTCACGCAGGGGCTGGTGAAGCTCGGTCTCCTGAAGGGGCGCGCCGCCGCTCTGCAGCGTGCCGGCGCCTATCGGCGCTTCTTCATGCATCGCACCGGGCATTGGCTCGGCATGGATGTGCACGATGTCGGCGACTACAAGGTCGGCGGGGAATGGCGTGTCTTCGAGCCGGGAATGGTGCTCACCATCGAGCCCGGCATCTACATTCCGGCGGGACTGCGCGGTGTGCCGCGCCGCTTTGGCAACATCGGCATCCGCATCGAAGATGACGTGGCGGTCACACGGCGCGGCGCGGAGGTGCTCACGGTGCAGGCGCCGAAGGATGTGGACGCGATCGAAACCGTGATGGCTCGGGCCTGACGGCGCCGTGCAGGAATTTGACGTCGCAATCGTCGGCGGCGGCATGGTCGGCGCAAGCTGCGCGCTTGCGCTCGCAGGCAGCGGGCGCTCGGTCGTGCTCATTGAAGGTAGCGCGCCCGACGGCGCCGCGCAGCCGAGCTTTGATGAGCGTACCACCGCGCTCGGCAATGCCAGCCGCCGCATCTTCGCGGGCCTGGGGGTATGGGAGCAACTTGAGCCGCAGGCTGCGGCGATCCGCGCGATCCACGTGTCGGAGGCGGGGCGCTTCGGCTTTGCGCGCTTGCAGGCCGACGCGCAGGGCATCGACGCCTTCGGTTACGTCGTCGCCAATCGGGCCATCGGTGCGGCTCTTTGGAGCGCGCTCGCAAACGCGGCAGGGGTGAGCGCGCGCGTTCCGGCGCGGCCGCAGAGCGTTGCGATCGCACCCGATGCGGTCACTCTGACGATCGTGGATGCGGCCGGGGCGCGCGAGCACCTGAAGGCGCGTGTGGTCGTGGCGGCGGACGGTGCGCACTCGGTGGTGCGCGCGGCGGCGGGCATCGCGGCGAGCGTCGAGGACTATGGCCAGGTTGCGCTGGTCGTGAACGTGCAAGCTGATCGCCCCCACGACGGCACCGCCTTCGAGCGCTTCACGCGCACGGGGCCGCTGGCCGTGCTGCCGCTTAAGGATGGCAGCTTCACCGTCGTATGGACCGTGACCCCCGAGCACGCGGCGCGTCTCCTCGGCCTCGACGACGCGGCGTTCCTGCAAGAGCTGCAGACGTCCTTCGGCTGGCGCGCCGGGCGCTTCGTGCATGCGGGGCGCCGCGCCTCCTATGCGCTCAACCTCACCCGCGCCGCGGCCAGCGTGGCGCTGCGCACGGCGCTCATTGGCAATGCCGCGCAGGCGCTGCACCCGGTTGCAGGCCAGGGCTTCAACCTCGGCCTGCGCGACGCCGCGATGCTGGCGGAGCTGCTGGCCGCGGGTGACGCTGATCCGGGGGCGGCGGCGCTCCTCGGGCAGTTTGCCGAGTGGCGCGCGCGCGATCGCAGCGGCGTCATTCGCTTTACCGACGGGCTCATCAAACTCTTCGGCGACGAACGGCGCAGCGTCGGCGTGCTGCGCAACTTGGGGCTTCTGCTCTTTGACCTTGCACCGCCGGCAAAGAGCGCACTGGCGCGAGTGAGCGCGGGCTTCGGCGGGCCCAGCCCGCGCCTGGCGCGCGGGCTCAGCGTTACCGGATCGGGCACCCGTGGCTGACGCTTTTGACGTGGTGGTCGTCGGCGGCGGCCCGGTGGGCGCCTGCGTTGCGGCATTGCTTGCAGGCGCAGCGCCGCGGCAGGCGGCGCCGCTGGCAGTGGCCATTCTCGAGCCGCAGCGGCCCGCTTTCCCCGCACCCGATGCGCCCGTTGATCTGCGCGTGGCGGCGTTCTCGCGTGCGAGCGAACACATCCTGGAAGCGGCGGGCGCGTGGCGCAAGATCGCCGCCGCGCGCATCAGCGCTTATGAGCGCATGTGCATCTGGCATGAAAGCACCGCTCTTGGCGCGCGCGGTGTGTTGCGCTTTGATGCGGCCGAGGCGGGCGAGCCCAACCTCGGATACATCATCGAGACGCGCCTGGTGCAGGCTGCGCTTCTCGATGCTGCCGTCGCCGCGGGCGTGCGCATCTACGCGAGCGAATTCGTAGCGCTGCACAGCGCCGCGGAGCGTGTGCACATCAGCACCACGGATGCTGCAATCACGGCGCGCCTCGTCATCGGCGCCGACGGCGCGCGCTCGCCGCTGCGGGCAGCGGCGGGCCTCGCCGCGAGCGTGTCTGACTACGGCCAGAGCGCCATCGTCGCCACGGTTGCGACCGAGCGGCCGCACGCGGAAACCGCCTGGCAGCGCTTCTTGCACACGGGCACGCTCGCATTCCTGCCGCTCGCGGATGGCACGAGCTCGATCGTGTGGTCCGCGGATGAGAAGCTCGCAGGAGCGCTGCTTGGCGCCACTGCCCAGCAATTCGCGCGTGAACTTGATCGCGCCTCCGACGGCGCGCTCGGCGCGACGCAGCTTGCAAGCGAGCGGCTGTCATTTCCTCTGCAGCGGCTTGCCGCCGAGCGCTATGTCAGCGAGCGCTGTGCGCTCGTGGGGGACGCGGCCCACGTGGTCCATCCGCTCGCCGGACAGGGGGTGAACTTGGGACTTTTGGATGCGGCGACGCTCGCCGAGCTCATCCTCGCGGCCTGCGCCGCGGGCGAGGATCCGGGCGCGTTGCGCGTATTACGGCGCTACGAGCGCTGGCGCAAGAGCGAGACCGAGTTCATGCGCTTCGCCATCGACGCCTTTGACCGCTTGCTCGCGCACGGCACCGGGCCCGTCGCGCAGCTGGCGCAGCGCGGCTTGGGCTGGGTCAATCACAGCTCCGAGCTCAAACGCCTGTTCATGTCACGTGCGCTCGGGCTCAGCGGGGAGCTGCCGCAGGCGGCACGGGCAGCGCGATCCGATCGATCTTCGCTGCACAGATGAAGTCGTTGTCGGAGAGCCCGCCGATTGCGTGCGTCGTGAACAGCACCCGGCAGTAGTTGTAGCCGACCTCAAGATCCGGATGGTGGTCCTCGATGTTCGCGATGTGCGCGAGCGCATTGACGAAGCTCATCGTGCGATAGAAATCCTTGAACTTGAACTCGCGCCGAATCGAGCGCGCGTCCGCGCCGAGCTGCCAGGGCCTCGCAAGTTCGCCCATGAGCGCCTGCGCGGCGGCGGCGGCGAGCGGCGCAACCCCGCCCTCGCAGGGCCTGCAGCTTCGGCCACTCAACTCGCTCACGAGGCTTGCCTGCGCGCGTACTTGCGCGCGACATAGCTTTCCACCAGCTCCTGGAATTCCTCGGCGATGCGCTCACCCTTCAGCGTCACGGTCTTCTCGCCGTCCTCGTAGACGGGCGCGACCGGGCGTTCGCCGGTGCCGGGCAGGCTCACGCCGATGTTTGCATGCTTGCTCTCGCCCGGGCCGTTGACGACGCAGCCCATGACCGCCACCGTCATGTCCTCGACGCCCGTGTAGTGTTTGCGCCATTCGGGCATGCGGTGCCGCAGATGCGATTGGATGCTCTGCGCGAGCTCCTGAAAGAAGCTGCTCGTGGTGCGCCCGCATCCGGGACAGGCGACCACCATCGGCGTAAACGCGCGCAGGCCCATGGTCTGCAGGATCTCCTGCGCGACGAGCACTTCCTGCGTGCGATCACCTCCGGGCTCGGGCGTGAGCGACACCCGCAGCGTGTCGCCGATGCCTTCCTGCAGCACGACGGCCATCCCTGCGGCGGAGGCTACGATCCCCTTTGATCCCATGCCCGCTTCGGTCAGCCCCAGATGCAGCGGATAGTCGCAGCGCGCCGCCAGATCGCGGTAGATCGCGATGAGGTCCTGCACGCCGCTCACTTTCGCGCTCAGAATGATGCGCTCGTGGGGCAGCCCCAGCTCCTCGGCGCGCGCGGCGCTCTGCAGGGCGGAGAGGACGACTGCGCGGCGCATCACCTCCTGCGCCGTCGACGGCGCAGCCGCGGCGCTGTTCTCGTCCATCAGGCGCGTGAGGAGCTCCTGATCGAGGCTGCCCCAGTTGACGCCGATGCGCACCGGCTTGGCGTAGCGGCAGGCCGTCTCGATCATCTCCGAGAACTGCGAATCGCGCTTGCTGCCGCGGCCGACGTTGCCCGGGTTGATGCGGTATTTGGCGAGGGCCTCGGCACAGTCCGGATGCTCGCGCAGGAGCTTGTGGCCGTTGAAGTGAAAGTCGCCGATGAGAGGAACATCCACTCCCATCTGCGCAAGTCGCGCGCGGATGGGAGCGACGGCGGCGGCGGCGGCGCTCGTGTTGACAGTGATGCGCACGAGTTCGGAACCTGCGCGTGCCAGCGACTTCACCTGCTGCGCGGTGCCTTCCACATCCTCGGTGTCGGTATTGGTCATCGACTGCACGACGATGGGATTCGTGCCGCCGACCCGCACGGAGCCGATCTGCACCACTACGCTTGCGCGTCGCTGCCGCAGCATGGCTAGTGCGCCACCGGCAGACGCGCGGACTGCCATGCGGCCAGGCGCCATTGGCCGTCGCGCCGCACGTACACGCCCATGTAGACGAGCTGCATCTTGACCGGCAGCCCATCCGCCGCGCCGTCGACGGCGATTGATCCGTTGACGATCACGGCGCCCGCCGCCGGGCGCGGCCGCAGCGAGAGGATATCGACGGAGTTGTAGCGGATGCGCCCGCTGCGTATCGATTCGAGGAGTTGAGCTTTGGTTTCACAGCGGCCGTTCGAGTGACAATAGATGAGGTCATCCGCAAGCATCGGTTGCAGGGCTTTAATGTCCTGATGCGTCATCGCCGCAAAGCGCGCGCGCTCCACCGACTCGATGTCCGCAAGCGGCGCCGAGAAACCCGAGCAGCCAAAACCGCTGAACGCGAGGCCGGCCAGAATGAGTGTGCTGCGAAGCTTCGGAATCATGCATCTACCCTGCGCATGGTACGCGAGCGCGGTCCATTCTGCGCTGCCCTTGGGCCACCCAGCCAGTGCTGTTATCATCCGCGGCGCTCGCTCGCAAGAGGTCTGTCCAGAGAGAGTCCGGCCCGTGTGGCGCCGGATCGCCGAAGGCGCAAGTCCCGCCCGGAAACGCTCAGGCAACAGCAACGGCAGACCTTGCGCGCGCCGCGAGGCGGCGCGCAACGGCGAGCTCTGGAGAGTGGTGGACCTTGTTTATCAAGGCTTCCATCCACCGAAGGGGTGCGGCGCCTAAGGCGCCTGATCTCTCAGGTAACAGGACAGAGGGGCGGCAGACGCGAGGCAATCGCGCCTGCCGCCCTCGTTTGCTTGCGGGTCCGTCGTGAACCGGAGGGCCCGTGGGACGACACACACCGCTCTACGATCTGCATCGCAGCCAGGGCGCGCGCCTCGTCGATTTCGGCGGCTGGGACATGCCCGTGCAGTACGCCTCGCAGATCGAGGAGCACCACGCCGTGCGGCGCGCGGCGGGCGTGTTTGACGTCTCGCACATGTGCGTGATCGATCTTGCGGGTGCACGCACGCGCGAGTTCCTGCGCTACCTCCTCGCGAACGATGTCGGCAAGCTCACGCGCGCGGGCAAAGCGCTCTACAGCTGCATGCTGAACGCAAGCGGCGGCGTCATCGACGACCTCATCGTCTATTTTCTCACCGACTCCGCCTTTCGTGTGGTCGTCAACGCCGGCACCCGCGACAAGGATCTGCAATGGATCCGCCGCCACGCACAAGACTTCGGTGTCGAAGTGCGCGAACGCGCGGATCTGGCAATGCTTGCCGTGCAGGGACCGCAGGCGCGGCAGAAGACGGTGGCGCTGCTTGCGAGCGCTGACCGGGAGCGCGCCTTAAGCCTGCCCGTGTTCAGCGGCGCGCAGATTGCGGACTGGTTCATCGCCCGCACCGGCTACACCGGCGAAGACGGCTTCGAGATCATGCTGCCGGCGGCGAGCGCCGCAGATGCGTGGCTGGCACTGAATGCGCTCGGAGTCGTCTCCTGCGGCTTGGGCGCGCGCGACACGCTGCGCCTGGAAGCGGGCATGAACCTCTACGGCAACGACATGGACGAGAACACACATCCTTTCGAGTCCGGGCTCGGCTGGACCGTCGCGCTTGCGCCGGCCGAACGCGGCTTCATCGGGCGCGCGGCGCTCGAGCGCGTGGCGGCGGCGGGCAGCGCGCGCGAGCTTGTCGGGCTCATGCTCGAGGATCGCGGCGTCCTGCGCAGCCATCAGCGCGTGACCGTGCCGGGCGGCGGGGCGGGCGAGATCACGAGCGGCACGTTCTCGCCCACCCTGCAGCGCTCGATCGCCTTCGCACGCATCCCGAGCGGCCCCGTCGCACAGGTGCAAGTCGAGATTCGCGGCAAGCTTCTCGCGGCGCGCACCGTCAAGCCGCCGTTTGTGCGCGCGGGCAAGCCGCTCGTCAGCTGACTGCAATTCTTCCCTCAACCTACACGCACGGAAAATTACTCATGAGCCAGGTTCCCACCGATCGCAAGTACACCAAGAGCCACGAGTGGGTGCGGATGCTCGCCGACGGCAGCGTCGAAATCGGCATCACCGATCACGCGCAGCAGGCGCTCGGTGATCTCGTCTTTGTTGAGGTGCCGGAGAAGGGGCGGGTGCTCGCCAGCGGTGAGGCCTGCGCGGTGGTCGAGTCGGTGAAGGCGGCCTCGGATGTGTATTGTCCGCTCGCGGGCGAAGTCACGGCGGGCAACGCCGAGTTGGCGACGCAGCCTGAGCTCATCAATCAGGACGCTTTCGGCCGTGGCTGGCTGCTGCGCCTTAAGCCGGCGGGCGCTGCGCAAGCAGCGTTACTGTCCGCAGCCGAGTATGCAGAGCTTTTGCGCGCGGAGGGTGCCTGATGGCTTTCATCCCGCATACCGAAGCGGACGTTGCCGAGATGCTCGCGGCAATCGGAGTTGCGAGCATCGAGCAGCTCTTTGATGAGATCCCCGCGTCGCTGCGCGTGCGCTCGCTCGACGGCATTCCCGCGGCGATGAACGAGATGCAGATCGGCAAGCTCATGAGCGCGCGTGCGCAAACCGACGGCCGGCCGCTGTGTTTCATCGGCGCCGGCGCCTACGAGCATCACATTCCGGCGGCGGTGTGGGCGGTTGCGACGCGCGGCGAATTCTACAGCGCCTATACGCCCTATCAGGCGGAGGCGAGTCAGGGCACCTTGCAGGTCATCTACGAGTACCAGACGATGATGGCGAGCCTGACGGGCATGGAGGTCGCCAACGCCTCGCTCTATGACGGCGCCTCGGCGCTGGCGGAGGCTTGTCTCATGGCGGTGCGCGCCAATCGCAAGTCAAAGGCGCAGCGCGTGCTCGTACCGCGGAGCGTACATCCGCATTACCGCAAGGTCGCGAGCGCCGCCGCGGGCAACCAGGCGGTGCGTTTCGAGGAGCTGCCCTACGGCGCCGCGGACGGGCGCACGCCTGCCGCGGCACTGGCGCGCTTCGACGCGCAGGACGTGACGGCGCTCGTCATCCAGCAGCCGAACTTCTTCGGCGTGCTCGAAGATGTCGATGCGCTCACGCGCTGGGCACGCGAACGCGACATCTTCGTCATCGCCGTCGTCAATCCCACTTCGCTTGCGCTCCTGAAGCCACCGGGAGAGTGGGGGCCGGGCGGCGCCGACATCGTGGTCGGCGAAGGTCAGCCGCTCGGGGTGCCGCTGTGCTCCGGCGGCCCTTATTTCGGCTTCATGACCACGCGTCTTGCGCATGTGCGGCAGATGCCCGGGCGGATCGTCGGACGCACTGTCGATGTGAGCGGGCGGGACGGATTTACGCTCACCCTGCAGGCGCGCGAGCAGCACATTCGGCGCGCGCGCGCGACGTCCAACATCTGCACCAACCAGGGCCTGCTCGTGACCGCCGCGACGATCTACATGTCGCTCATGGGTCCGCAGGGGCTCGCGCGCGTGGCGGCCGCCTCGCACGCGCGCACCGCTGAACTCGTTGCTGCGCTGACACGCGTGCCCGGGGTGCGCCGAGTGTTCGCAAGTCCCTGTTTTCACGAATCCGTGGTGGCGCTCGATCGGCCCGTGGCGTCGGTGCTGCAGCGCCTTGCGGATCGTGGCATCCTCGCGGGCTTCGATCTCGCCGAGCACTATCCGGAGCTCGGCCATGCACTGCTCGTCTGTGCCACGGAAACCAAGACGGGCGCGGAAATCGAGCGCTATGCGACCGCGCTTGGCGACGTCATGAAGGCGGCACGCGCCGCCTGATACGGCGCCGCACAGGATCTTACGACTATGTCAGCACTGCGGGAAAAGGTGATCTTCGAGTATTCGCGTCCTGGCCGCGGCAGCCGCGATCAGTGGCCCGAGGAAGTCGCGCACCCGGCCAAGCTTCCGGAGAATCTCAAGCGCCACTCCCCGCCGCTCCTGCCTGAGGTTGGCGAGCTCGAGGTGGTGCGCCACTTCACGCGCCTGTCGCAAATGAACTTCTCAATCGACACGCACTTCTATCCGCTCGGGTCGTGCACGATGAAGTACAACCCGAAGGCCTGCAATCAGTACGCGATGCTGCCGGAGTTCCTTGGGCGCCATCCGCTCGGGCCCGAGTCGCACGGGCAAGGGTTCCTGGCGTGCATGTTCGAGCTGCAGGAGATGCTGAAGGAAGTGACCGGCATGCAGGGAGTGTCGCTGAGCCCCATGGCCGGGGCGCATGGCGAGTTCGCCGGCGTTGCGATGATCCGTGCCTATCACCGCGCCCGCGCGGATCTCGCGCGCACCGAGATCATCGTGCCGGAGGCTGCGCACGGCACGAATCCCGCCACCGCCATGATGTGCGGCTGCACCGTGCGCGAGATCCGCGTCGGACCGCAAGGCGATATCGACATCGCGGCGCTCGAGGCGGCGGTGGGACCGCACACTGCAGGCATCATGTTGACCAACCCTTCGACGCTGGGCATCTTTGAGCGCGGCATCGAGCAGGTCGCCCGTATCGTGCACGCCGCGGGCGGCCTGCTCTACTACGACGGGGCCAATCTCAACGCCATCCTCGGCAAGGTGCGCCCGGGCGACATGGACTTCGATGCGATTCACATGAATCTGCACAAGACGTTCTCCACTCCGCATGGCGGCGGTGGACCCGGGGCCGGCGCAGTCGGAGTGAGTGCGCGGCTGTTGCCGTTCCTGCCGATCCCGATCGTGGGGCGCGATGCCGAGCGCTACCGCTGGCTCGCCGAAGCGGACCTGCCGCAGTCGATCGGGCGGCTCTCCGCATTCATGGGCAATGCCGGGGTGCTGCTGCGCGCCTATATTTACATGCGCATGCTCGGACGCACGGGCATGAGCGCGGTCGGCGACTACGCCACATTGAATGCGAACTACCTCCTCACGCGCCTGCAGCAGGCGGGCTTCGAGGCCGCGTATCCGCAGCGGCGCGCGAGCCACGAGTTCATCATTACGTTGAAGCGCGAGGCGCGCGAACTGGACGTGAACGCGATGGACTTCGCAAAGCGGCTCCTCGATCACGGCTTCCATGCGCCGACGACCTACTTTCCGCTCATCGTTCCGGAATGTCTGTTGATTGAGCCGACGGAAACCGAAAGCCGCGAAGTGCTCGATGCGTTCGCCGATGCCATGATCCGCATCGAGCGCGAGGCGCGCGAGGAACCCGAGTATCTGAAGGGCGCGCCGCACAGCCTGCCGGTGCGCCGCCTGGATGACGTGCGCGCGGCAAAGCAGCTCGATCTGACATGGAAGCCGAAGGAGGCGGTATAGATCGCCTCAAGCCCCGCGGCCTCGTGCGCCTCTGGCGTGCCTTTGGCGCGAGCGGGCGCGGGCTTGCGGGAGCATTCCGCGACGAAGCCGCCTTTCGGCAGGAACTCTGCCTGGCGGCGCTCGTCATACCTGTGGGCTTATGGCTCGGGCACAGCGGCGTGGAACGTGCGCTGCTCGTCGGGCCCGTGCTGCTCATCCTCATCGTCGAGCTCATCAACAGCGCCATCGAGGCGACCGTCGATCGGATCGGCTACGAGCACCACGCACTGGCGGGGCTGGCAAAGGACTTGGGCTCTGCCGCTGTATTCATGTCTTTTGTATTGCTCGGCGGCGTGTGGCTGCTGGTGCTGATCGGCCATTAGCCGCTGGGAGATCTATGCGACGCGCGTCAATTATCCTCATCGGGCTGCTTGCGCCCTTGGTGCTGCATGCACAGCCGCCCGAGCCACCCCCGCCGCCATCGGAAGCCACCCCCGCGCCGCAGCTTCCGCCGCAGTCAGCCCCGGGCCCGCGGCAAGGCCGGCAGGCAGCGCAGCTCGCGCAGCAGGCCGCCGCAGTCGAGGAAAGCCCCGACTGGGCCGTGACCCTCGAGCGCATCGCGAGCTCCGTCGTATCCATCGAGGTCGACGCCGTGCGCTCCTTCGATACGGAGTGGAACACTTCCGCGCAGGCGACGGGATTCGTCGTCGATGCCGAACGCGGCCTCATCCTGACCAATCGCCATGTCGTGACCCCAGGCCCGGTCACATCAACGGCGACCTTTCTCAACCGCGAGGAAGTGCAGCTCTATCCCATCTATCGGGATCCGGTACACGATTTCGGCCTGTATCGCTACGATCCTTCCAAACTGCACTTCATCAAGCCCAAGGCGCTGCCGCTTTATCCGGAAGGCGCGCAGATCGGGCGCGAGATCCGCGTGGTCGGCAACAACGCGGGCGAGCAGCTGTCCATCCTTGCCGGCACGCTTGCACGCCTCGACCGCGACGCGCCCGACTACGGCGTCGCCAAGTACAACGACTTCAACACCTTTTATCTGCAGGCCGCGTCGGGCACGTCCGGCGGCTCCTCCGGATCGCCGGTCGTGGACATCCGCGGGCGTGTCGTCGGTTTGAATGCCGGCGGCGCGAGCGGCGCGGCCTCGAGCTTCTATCTGCCGCTCGGGCGGGTGCGGCGCGCATTGGAGTTGATTCAGCAAGGCAAGCCCGTGACGCGCGGAACTCTTGCGACCATCTTCAGCTACGTGCCGTACGATGAGTTGAAGCGCCTCGGGCTCAATGCCGGCACGGAAGCGGCGGTGCGCAAGGCATATCCGCTCTATACGGGGATGCTGGTCATCAACGAGGTGCTGCCTGGATCGGCGAGCTTCGGGGTGCTGCAGGCGGGCGACGTTCTGGTGCGCTTGAATGGACGCTACACCACGCAGTTCGAATCGCTCGAGGAAGTGCTCGACTCCTCGGTCGGCGGCAGCGTCAATCTCGAGCTCGAGCGCGGCGGAAAACCGCTGTCGGCGAAACTGCCGGTCATCGATCTGAACAGCATCACGCCCAATGCATTTGTGGAGTTTGGCGAAGCGGTCGTCAACACGCTCTCCTATCAGCAGGCGCGGCATTTCAACGTGCCGACCCGCGGCGTCTATGTCGCGAACCCGGGCTACGTGTTCTCGGCCGCCGGCATTCCGCGCGGCGCCGTGATTACGACGCTCGACTCGAAGAAGACCGACAACATCGACGAGTTCGAGGCGGCGCTCGCAAGCCTGGGCGACGGCGATCGCGCCGTCGTGCGCTTCTTCACCATCGACGATCCGAACGGCAGCCAATTGCGTTCCTTCCGTATGGACCGCAAGTGGTTCCCCGCGCATCACTGTACGCGCGACGACACGCTCGGCTTATGGCCCTGCAAGGATCTTGCGGCGGGCCCGGACCCCAAGCCCGAGAAGCCCGTCAGCACGGTGTATCCGAGCTTCAGGGATTCGAAGCTCGCAAAGATCGCAGCCTCGCTCGTACAGGTGAGCTTTGACATGCCGTACTCGATCTCCGGCATCACCGAGCGCAACTATCACGGCACCGGGCTCATCCTCGATGCCGAGCGCGGTTTGGTGGCGGTGGACCGCAACACCGTGCCGGTCTCGGTCGGCGACGTCAACATCACGTTTGCGGGTACGGTACAGGTGCCGGGGCGCGTGGTGTACATCCATCCGCTGCACAATCTTGCCGTCGTCGCCTACGACCCGAAGCTGATCGGGACCACGCCGGTGAAAGCTGCGAAGCTTGCGATGCAGGAGCTCGCCGCCGGCGACACCGTACGCATCGTGGGACTCGCCGCCGACAGCGAGATCCGCTCGCGCAGCACGCAGATCGCCGATATCGAGCCGCTCGAGTTGCCGCTGTCGCGCACCATGCGCTTTCGCGACAGCAACATCGAGGTCGCGCAGCTCGTCAATCCACCGCTCGACTATGACGGAGTCCTCTTGGACTCGGATGATCGCGTGCTGGGGCTCTGGTCGAGCTTCGCCTACGAGAACGGCCGCGAGATCGCGCAGGACAACAAAGGCGTATCCATCGATCTGGTGAGCGAGATGCTCGAGCGCGTGCGCAACGACCGGCCGCTGCATTCACTCGAAGTTGAATTCTCGGTGCAGCCGATCTCGAGCGCCCGCGACTTCGGCCTCTCGGAGGAATGGGCGACGAAGCTTGCCGCGCACGGTGTGTCGCGCCGCCAGGTGCTCGGAGTGGAGCGCGTCGTGGGCGGCTCGCCGGCCACCAAGGTTCTGCAGCAGGGGGACCTCGTGCTCGCCATCGACGGCGCAGTCGTCACGCGGTTTCGCGAAGTTGAACGCGCGGTCGGGGATAAGAAGCGGGTCGCGGTGACGGTGTGGCGCGGCCGCAGCGAGCAGACGATCAACGTCGACACGGTCGAGCTTCCCGGCATGGACATCGACCGCATCGTGCAGTGGGCAGGGGCCACTTTGCAGGCGCCACATCGGGCGATGAGCGCGCAGCGCGGCATTCCGCCGGTCGGCGTGTATGTGGGCTATTTCTCCTATGGGTCACCGGCGACGCGCTACGGCCTATTTCCGGGGCGCCGCATTGTTGAAGTCGACGGCATCCCGACTCCGGATCTGGATGCATTCCTGGGCGTCGTTACCGGGCGGCCGGATCGCTCCTCGCTGCGCCTGCGGACGATCACCTGGAACAATGCTCCGGAGGTGATCACGCTGAAGCTCGACAAGCACTACTGGCCGGCCTATGAACTGCGGCGCACGCCGAGCGGCTGGGAGCGTCACGCGCTCGAGTAGACACGCGCGCGCCGCATTCTGAATCGCGGTGTATTGTCAACTCAAATCATTGTCGCGCACGCAAACGGCGCAATAAGCGCGACGGCGTGGGCATTGTCAACGGCGCTGCGGCTCCTCACGGGAACTTGCGGCGCGCCTTGGTAGAATCCGCGCCATGGTTAAGGTGGCCAGAGCGACTCAGGTTGAAATCGAGACCGCCGTGCAGGCGCTGCGCGACGGCGAGCTCGTCGCATTTCCCACCGAGACAGTCTACGGCCTCGGCGCGAATGCCAAAAACCCGGAGGCGGTGCGCAAGATCTTTGAGGCCAAGGGTCGGCCGACGACGCATCCTGTGATCGTCCACCTCGATAGCGCGCGCTACCTGCATCACTGGGTGCGGGAAGTTCCGGAGCCGGCGGCGCGGCTGGCTGAGCGCTTCTGGCCCGGGCCGCTCACGATGGTCCTGCCGCGCGCCTACAACGTGCATGACATCCTTACCGGCGCTCAGGACACGGTCGCGGTGCGCGTGCCCGCGCACACGATGGCGCAGCAACTGCTCACCGCCTTCGGCGGGGCCATCGCTGCCCCGTCAGCCAACCGCTACGGGCGGCTTTCCCCAACGCGGGCGGAACACGTGCGCGATGAGCTCGGGGATGCGGTGCGCATCGTCCTCGATGGCGGCGAATGCCAGATCGGACTGGAATCAACCATTGTCGCCTTCGATGGCGCGCACGTGCGCCTGCTGCGTCCGGGTGCGGTCACGGCCAGTCAAATGCGTGAGGTGGTTGGCGAGCTCTCGCTCGGCCCGGATCTGCAATCCCCGCGCGTGCCGGGCAGCTCTGCGTCGCACTACTCGCCGCGCACGCCGATGACCATCGTGCCCACGGGGCAGATCGATGCGCAGGCCGCGGCGCTCTCCGAGGGCGGCCGGCGCATCGCGGTGCTCGCGCAACGCCTGCCGCTCAAGGCGCATACCTATGTCACCTGGGTCAATGCAGGACGCCGCCCCGAGCAGTACGGGCACGGGCTCTACGCCAATCTGCGTACGCTTGATAAAGCGGCCTGCCGCCGCATCCTCGTGCAGGAGGTGCCGCCGGATGAGCGCTGGGATGCGATCCGCGACCGCCTGCTGCGCGCGGCAAGCGGCATGAGCGAAATCGACGTCACCGGATCCGTGGCGATGCTGCCCTAGAAATCGACTTTCCTCGCGCGCCGCGGTGGCGCGCGACGTCCTGGGCCTGCTCCGCCGCTTGAAAGCGGCTCAGAGAAGATCACGTGTAGACTTGCCTCAAGATCTGCAGCTAGAAGAACTAGCGATACTCGAGGAGCAGGCAATGGGACATCTTCACGGGCGCGGCACGATCGCGCAGCTTGCGCGCGGCATCATCCTCAGCATTGGAATGGCGATGGCTGTCAGCGCTCAGGCGGAGCCGGATTTTTCGACCATCTACGAGTTCCCAGGCGGCGCGCACGGCATCAATCCCGAAGCCGGGGTCATCTTTGGGCCAGACGGTTCCTTGTTCGGCACAACCGATTCCGACGGAATCGCATACGGTGGGGTGGTGTTCCAGCTTTTACCACCGCAGGGCGCGGGCCACTCATGGGTTGAGAGGATACTGAAGCGCTTTCCCGACCTGGCGCAGGGTGGCTTACCGCTTGGCATCACGCGGACATCCGCAGGTGTGCTCTACGGGGTCACTCTGGACGGTGGCGGCACCGCCAACGGCCGAGGCACGGCCTTCAGTTTGACGCCCACTGCCGACCCCACGATTTGGAAGTTCGCGACGCTCTATCGCTTCGCCGGCAGCTACGACGGCTCTTCGCCTTCCGGCTCTTTGCTGGTCGATTCCACCGGCGTGTTGAGCGGCACGACGATCTTGGGCGGCGCCGGACCCGGCTTGGACGGTTACGGCACTGCGTTTTCGCTGACGCCGCCGCAGACGCCAACCGGCCCATGGACCGAAACCATTCTGCACATCTTCACCTCATCGCCGGACGGCGCCACACCCGACGGCACCTTGCTTGCGAGCGGTCCATCGGCAAGCGTTGGCGTCACGACGACAGGTGGAACCGGGATCTGCAGCGATCTCGGGTGCGGAACGGTTTTCCGGCTGATTCGGAGCAAGGACGGCTGGACCGAGCGCGTCATCTATCAGTTCGAGGGCGGCGCTGACGGTTCAGTCCCGGTCGGCAGGCTGATCGCCGACGCCACCGGATCACTCTACGGCGTGACCGCGGACGGCGGTTTGCCAGGTGCCAACGGGGAATATGAGACGGGAACCGTATTCCGTCTGGATCAGCCGAGCGCGCTCGGCGCCCCGTGGACCAAGACCATCCTGTACGAGTTTCAGGGCGTCGAAGACGGCGAATTGCCCGATGGCGGCCTGACACTGGATGCACACGGCACGCTTTATGGCACCACCGAATTTGGCGGCGCGCTTTACCGCGGTACGGTGTTCGCGCTCACGCCTGCTGCGCCGGGCCAGCTTTGGACCAAGACGATTCTGCACAACTTCGGTGGTGGGCAGGGCGATGGCGCCAATCCCACCGGGCCTTTGAAGGTCAATGCCGATGGCACCATTTTCGGGACCACCCTGTCGGGCGGCGCCGCGGATGACGGCACGGTCTACCGAATAAAGCAGTAGCCACTCGCCACCGTGCTTGGATCGCAAGCGATCCCACCGGCACGGCCAATTATTTACAGCGGTAATGACACGCTTCATTGATCCATTCGAGCCTGCCCACGTACGGCGGCTGGTCGGCGAATTCGGCTCGCCGCTCCTCATCCTCGATTGCGAGCGCATACGCGCGCAGTACCGCAAGCTTGCGCGGGTGCTGCCCGGAGTCGATCTGCACTATGCGCTGAAGCCGCTGCCGCATGCGGCGGCGGTGCGCACGGTCATCGAGGAGGGCGGCTGCCTCGATCTTGCAACCACCGGCGAGGTGCAGCTCGCGGCGGCTCTGGGAGTAGCACCCGAGCGCTGCATTCACTCCCATCCGATCAAGACCGAGCGCGATATCAGAAACGCCCTGCACTTCGGGGTGCGCACCTTCGTCGCCGACAATGCCGACGAAGTGAGGAAGTTCGCCCGGTTCACCGACCGCGCCGAGCTCCTGCTGCGCGTGTCCTTCAGAAGCCCGGGCGCGGTGTGCGATCTGTCGCGCAAGTTCGGCTGCGATCCGTCGGAGGCGCTCGACCTTGCGCGGCTCGCGGCGGATCTGGACGTCGCGGTGCGCGGCCTGTCTTTTCATGTGGGCTCGCAGGCGCCCAATTCCGGCAAGCACGTCGAGGCAATAGATGCGTGCGCGCGGCTGCTCGGCGCGGCGCGGCGCGAGAAGCTCGGCGTGCTCGACACGCTGGATATCGGCGGCGGGTTTCCGATTTCATACGCGCAGAAAAGCCAGGAAATCGGCAGCTTCTGTGCGCCGATCCGCGCGGCGCTCGCGCGCTTGCCGCGGCGGCTGCGCATCATTGCGGAGCCGGGACGGTTCATCGTGGGCCCGGCCGCCATCGGCGTCGCGGCCGTCATGGGACGCGCACGCCGTGAGGGCCTGTGGTGGTACTACCTCGACGACGGACTCTACGGCTCCTACAGCGGCCAGATGTACGATCATGCGCGCTATCCCATCGAGGCGCTGCGCAGCACTGGCGAGCGCTCGCCGTGCGTGCTGGCAGGCCCGACCTGCGACAGCATCGATGTCATCGCGGAGAATGTCATGCTGCCGCAGCTGCGCTGCGGGGATTTGGTCATCGGGCGCGCCATGGGCGCCTACACCTGGGCGAGCGCCTCGGAGTTCAACTTCTTTCCCAAGGCGACGGTGGTGACTGTGAATGCGCACGCCGGCGACACGGGCAGCGTATGAGCGCTGCCGCATCGCCCCAGCCGACGGCCATTCATGCGCTCGTGGCCGCGGCGCGCGCCGGCGATCCGCGTGTCATCGCGGCACTGCCTTCGGGCTGGGTCATGTTCGGCGAGCGGCAGTTTGTGTACGGCTATGCGCTGTTGCTGCCCGATCCGGTGGTTCCCGACATCAATAGTCTCGCAGCGGAGCAACGCGCGCGCTTCCTCCTCGACATGACTCTGGTGGGCGATGCGCTCCTTGCAGTGACCGGCGCGCTGCGCATCAACTATGCAATCTTCGGCAATCTCGAGCCTGCCCTGCACGCGCATATCGTGCCGCGCTATGCCGACGAACCTGCCGCGTTGCGCACGCAGCATCCCTGGGCCTATGACTGGGATGCGGCCGAGGTGTTTGATCCGCGAGCCTACGCGGATCTTGCCGCGGCGCTGCGTGGCGGATTGGCGTGCAGCGGCGCACGCTAGCGCCGTGCTCAGAATCAGCGATCTGTCGCGCAGCTTTCGTGAAGGCGAACGCGTGCACCGCGTGCTCGACCATGTGAGCGCGCAGATCGGCGCCGGCGAGGTGGTCGCGATCGTCGGCCGCAGCGGCTCGGGCAAATCGACGCTCCTCAACCTCGTGAGCGGCATCGATCGTGCCGACGGCGGCACGATCGAATTCGACGGGCGCGTGGTGAGTGCGCTCGGCGAGCCCGAGCGCACCTTGTTCCGCCGCAAGCACGTCGGCTTCGTCTATCAGCTCTTCAATCTCCTGCCGACGCTTGACGTCGAGGAGAACGTGCGCCTCGTTCTGGAGTTGAACGGCGTGCGCGGCGCTGCGGCGCGCGCGCGCAGCCGTACGGCGCTTGCTGAGGTCGGCCTTGGCGAGCGTCTGCACAGCCGCGTCGACGTGCTCTCCGGCGGCGAGCAGCAGCGCGTCGCCATTGCGCGCGCTCTGGTGCATGAACCGGCGCTGCTGCTCGCCGATGAGCCCACCGGCAATCTCGACCAGGGCAGCGCGCGCGAGATCGTGCCGCTCCTGCGCGCGCTCGCGCAGCGCCGCTCGGCCGCGCTCCTCATTGCCACGCACGATCCGGCTCTTGCGCGCGCTGCCGACCGCGTTCTCGAACTTATCGACGGGCGCCTGCAGGCACGCGCGCTCGAGGAGGGCTCCTAGATGCGCCTGTCCTGGGCGGCAGTTCTGCGCCATCTCGTGCGGCATCCGGCGCAGCTGCTCCTCGCCCTCGTGGGGCTTGCGCTCGGGGTGGCGACAATCGCGGCGGTGGATATGGCCACCGCGAGCGCCGCGCGTGCATTTGAGCTTTCGATCGACGCGGTGAACGGCGCCGCGACGCACGAGATCGTGGCCGGCCCTGCGGGCATCGATGAGCGCCTGTACGTCGCGCTCGCGCGCGCGGGCCTGCCGATCGATTTCGCGCCGCTCGTCGAGGGCTATGCGGCGATCGGCGATCGGAGCATGCAGCTCGTGGGCATCGATCCCTTCGCAAGCCCCGCCTTTGACGGCAGCGCATTCGCAGCTGGCGCGGCTGCAGTGCAGCCCGGCGAGCTGGCACGCTGGTTCACGCAAGAAGGCACGCTCATGATGGCGCCGGGCACTGCAGAGCAGCTGCATCTTGAGCCGGGGGACTCATTTGCCCTGGAAGTGAGCGGACGCACCCGAACTGCGCAGCTCCTCGCGCGACTCCGCGCCGAGCGGCCCGGGGATGAGACGCTCCTCCTCACCGACATCGCGCAGGCGCAGGAATGGCTGCATCTCATCGGACATCTGTCGCGTATCGCGCTGCGGGTACCTGCGGGCAGGGACGGGGAGCTTGCGCTTGCGCGCCTCAAGGAGCGCCTGCCCGCAGGGGTTGAGGTGCGCGCCGTCGGCAGCCGCACGCGCGAGAATATTGATCTGGCTGCGACCTTTACGGTCAATCTGCAGGCGATGAGCCTGCTTGCGCTCCTGGTGGGCTTCTTCCTCATCTACAGTGCGGTGAGTTTTGCCGTCGTGCAGCGGCGCGCGACCATCGGCGTGCTGCGGGCGCTCGGCGCGACGCGTCGGGCGCTGTTGGCGACGCTTCTCGGCGAGGCCGCACTGATCGGCGCCGTGGGTGCGGTATTGGGTGTGCTCCTCGGAGCCGTCATCGGCCATGCGCTCGTGCGGCTCGTCGCCGGTACGATCAATGACCTTTACTTCGTCGTCGCCGTCAGCCGCGTGACGCTGCCCGCAAGCTCAATCCTGAAGGCGCTCGCCGCCGGCATCGGCGTGGCGCTCATCGCCGCGGCCATACCTGCGCTGGAAGCGGCGGGCTCGAGCCCGCAGCTCGGCCTTAAACGCTCCGTCCTCGAAGCGCGCGCCGTCGATGCCTCGCGCTGGCTCCTTCTCGCAAGTGCGCTCCTCGGCGGCGCGGCGCTCGCCATCGTCGCGGGCTCGACACGCAGCCTCTTTGCCGGGTTCGTCGCGCTTTTTCTGCTGCTGCTCGCGGTAGCGGCGCTCGCGCCTGCGGCGCTGCGCGCGAGCGCGCGTGCGGCGGCGCATTTGAGCGCCCGCGCAAGCCCCATCGCTCACCTGGCGCTCAACGACATCGCAGCCTCGCTGTCGCGCACCGGCGTTGCCGTCGCGGCGCTGAGCCTTGCCGTGTGCGCGATGATCGGCGTTGCGCTCATGGTTGATAGTTTCCGCGAGTCGCTGCACGATTGGCTCGGGCGCACGCTGCGCGCTGACTTTTACGTGACCGCGCCGGGGCCGGGATTTGCGCGCCCGGAGCGGCGCATCGAGCCGGCCGTGGCGGCGGCGCTCGTGACAATGCCGGGCATCATCGCGCACAGCGAGAGCCGGCGAGTGCGCGTCGAATCCGCGGCCTTTGGCCCGGTGTCGCTCGATGCGTTGACGCTCGCGCCCGCAAGCTACGCGGGGTTTCAGCTGACCGCGGGCAATGCCGCGTCGGTGTGGAGCGCCTATGAGCGCGGGGCGCTCGTCATTTCGGAGCCACTCGCCTGGCGGCTCGGCCTTGCCGTCGGCAAAGAGCTGACACTCATCACGGCACGCGGCCCGCACACGTTCGAGGTCGCGGGGATCTATCGCGAATACGGTAACGATGCCGGCACGGCGTTGCTCAACCGCGCCGCCTACGCGCGCTGGTGGCAGGATGACGCGGTCACGGCGCTCGGTCTTTATCTTGCGCCAGCCGCGCAGGCGGGAGCCGTCCTGGCGCAACTGCACGCCGCGGCGGCAGGACGCCAGGCGCTCCTCATCCGTTCCAACGCCGAGGTGCGCGCACTGTCGATGAGCATCTTTGAGCGCACCTTTACCATCACGCGCGTCCTCTACTGGCTGACGGCGGGGGTTGCGGCCCTGAGCCTCGTCAGCGCGCTCGTCGCCTGGGAGCTTGAGCGCGCGCGCGAACTTGCGCTGCTGCGCTCGCTCGGACTCACCCCGCGCGGCGTCGCTCTTCTCATTGAGGCACAGACGGGCTTCATCGGCGTGGTCGCATTGCTGACGGCGCTGCCCGCGGGCGTGCTGACCGCGCTCATGCTGATCGACGTCGTCAATCGGCGTGCCTTCGGCTGGCAGATCGATCTGCATGTAGATGTGCAGGCATTCGGCACGGCCGCGGCAGTTGCGCTCGCGGCGGCGCTGGTGGCGGGACTCTATCCGTCCTGGCGCAGCGCGCGCGCGCCGCTTGCGCAGGCCATTCGGGAGGAGTAATGCTCGTGCCTGGCGCGGTGCTTGCCCTCGTCGCCGCCGGCCTCACCGCGGTAGCTTGCGCAGCGGATGGCGTGCTGCCTTTCGGCAGCGCAGGCGCCTCCTTCGAGCAGGCCCTGGCGCCGCGCGCATTTGAATTTCCGCGCGACCACGCGGCGCATCCCACTTTTGCCCACGAATGGTGGTACCTGACGGGGCATCTGGCCGCGCCTTCCGGCGAGCGCTTTGGATTTGAACTCACATTCTTCCGCGTCGCCGTTGCGCGCGCGGCGGCTGCCGAGGCGGATGCGTCGCGCTGGCGCACGCAGCAGATGTACATCGCGCATTTTGCAGTGACTGACATCGGGCGCGGGCAGTTTCGTTTCCAGGAGCGCTTCGCGCGCGATGCCCTGGGGCTGAGCGGGGCACAGGCGAATCCACTCAAGGTCTGGCTCGAGGACTGGTCGCTCGAGGAGGCAGGCGGCAGCTGGCGTATCCGCGCGGCGGAGCGCGGCTACGCGCTCGATGTAGAAGTGACGGCGGAGCTTCCCCCGGTGTTGAATGGAGATCGCGGGCTCAGCCAGAAATCGAGCGCCCCCGGGGATGCCAGCTACTACTACTCTATCCCGCGCCTCAGCGTTCGCGGCGAGCTTGCGCGCGACGGGCAGACGCTCAGCGTCCGCGGCAGCGCATGGCTTGATCGTGAGTGGGGCAGCGGCGGCCTCGGCGCGGATGAGGCGGGCTGGGATTGGTTCGCGCTGCAGTTCGCCGATGGCAGCGAACTCATGTTCTATTCATTGCGCCGCCGCGACGGGCGCAGCGACGCGCACAGTGCCGGCACCTGGGTGGGGCCGGATGGGCGGGTACGCGCTCTCACGAGCGACGACGTCAGAATCAGGGTCGAGGAGCACTGGCTGAGCCCGCGCGGCGGGCGCTATCCGGCGCGCTGGAGGCTCGACGTGCCTGCGCTCGGCCTCAGCGTCGACCTACGGCCCGTGCTGGCGGATCAGGAGCTCGACGGTCGCCCCCTCTACTGGGAGGGAGCCGTCGACGTATCCGGCCGTTCCGGCGCCGGGAACATCTCCGGACAGGGCTACGTTGAACTTGTGGGGTACGCGCGCGCGCCCTGACGACGAGCGCTCGAAAAGTGCTATGATGCATTTGTTAAGCTTACGCTTCGCTGTGGCCTCGGCGCGACAGGAGGCCTCTTAGCTCGCCTTTCTCGGATCGTCGCGCCTGCGGCTTTCCCCGTGTAGCATCGTCCATAACATCGGCGCTTAAGAGCCGTGAGGGGATGAGTATGAACGCCGTGGAGCAGAGTGTGCGCGGGTCAGACAGCACTTGCGACGCAGATGCTACGCAGCTTGCTGAGCCGCCACGCGCGCGCCGCTCCATCGAGGCGCGGCTCATCGAACGGCTGTTGTCGCACCTGGGCAACCCGCCCATTGAATTCCTGCTTTGGAACGGCGAGCGCGTCTCAAGTTCGGGCGCGGAAATGGTGCATCAGCTGCGCATCGCGGATCGCGCCACGCTCTTTACGCTCTTTACCGATTCGCAGCTGGGATTTGGCGACGCCTACAGCGACGGCCGCATCAGCGTCGAAGGCGATCTCGTTGATTTTCTCGAAACCGTTTACAAGAGTGCACCGCGCAAAGTCGCGTCACCCTCCCTGTTGCGGCGCCTCGTCAAGCGCCATCGCGCGCCGCGTGCCAATACTCTGGCAGGCTCGCGCGACAACATTCACCGTCACTACGATATCGGCAACGATTTCTATTCGCTCTGGCTCGGACGCACGATGTCCTATACCTGCGCCTACTACCCCACGGTCGCCGCCACGCTCGATGAGGCGCAGGTGGCCAAGATGCACCACGTGTGCCGCAAGGTGCAGTTGCAGCCCGGGCAGAGCGTCGTCGAAGCCGGCTGCGGATGGGGAAGCCTCGGGCTGCACATGGCGCGTCACTATGGCGTGAAGGTGCGCGCCTTCAACATCTCGCACGAGCAGATCATGTATGCGCGCGCCCGCGCCCAGGCAGAAGGCTTGAGCTCGCAGGTGGAGTACGTCGAGGACGATTACCGCAATATCTCCGGGCGCTACGATGCCTTCGTTTCCGTCGGCATGCTCGAGCATGTGGGTCTGGAGAACTATGGAGAGCTCGGGCGCATCGTCAATCGATGCCTGCCGCGCCATGGCCGCGGCCTCATCCATTCGATCGGCAGGAATTATCCCGCGCCACTGCACGCCTGGATCGAGCGGCGCATCTTCCCGGGCGCGTACGCGCCGTCGATCGCCGAGATGATGCAGATCTTCGAGCCCTGGGATCTGTCGGTGCTCGATGTCGAGAACCTGCGCCTGCACTATGCGCGTACGCTGCGCCACTGGCTCGAGCGCTATGAGGCGGCGAGCGAGCGTGTGAAAAGCATGTTCGATGAGAAATTCGTGCGCATGTGGCGGCTGTACCTCGCAGGCTCCGTCGCCGCATTCACCATGGGCACCCTGCAGCTCTTCCAAGTGGTGTTTGCGCCGCGGGACAACAACGAGATCCCTTTGACGCGCGCTCACCTGTACCAAGGCTGAGCGGAGACCACGATTCATGCGCTCCTGCGACGTCTTGATCGTGGGCGGCGGCCCCGCGGGCTCCTCCGCTGCCTGGCAGCTGCGCCGCGGCGGCGCCGACGTGGTGGTGGTCGATCAGGAAGCCTTTCCGCGCCTGAAGCTGTGCGCGGGCTGGATCACGCCGGAGGTGGTGCGCGACCTGGAAATGGATGTGGCGTCCTACCCGCACCGCTTCCTCACCTTCGAGCGGCTGCATGTGCATTTGAAAGGCGTGCACCTGCGCGTGCCCTCGGTGCAGCACTCGATCCGGCGGTTCGAGTTTGACGCCTGGCTCCTCGAGCGCTCGCAGGCGCCGGTGGTGCAGCACGCGGTACGCAGCATCCGCCGCGAGCGCGGCGTCTATGTCGTCGACGATGCCTTTGAGTGCCGCTATCTGATCGGCGCGGGCGGCACGCGCTGCCCCGTGTACCGGACGCTGTTTCGCGCGGCGAACCCGCGCACGAGCGGTTTGCAGACCGTGACGCTCGAGCACGAGATTCCCTACGACTGGCAGGATCCTGACTGTCACCTGTGGTTCTTCGAGAAAAAACTTCCCGGCTACGCCTGGTATGTGCCCAAGGCGAACGGCTGGCTGAACGTCGGCATCGGCGGCATGGCCGATCGCATGAAGAAAAGCGGCCATGACATCAAATACCACTGGACACGCTTCACGCGCGAACTCGACAGCAAGCTTGCACCGAGCGCACAGTACGAGCCTTCCGGCTACAGCTATTACCTGCGCGGCCGGGTCGAGGTGGCGCGCATTGAGGATGCATTCCTGACCGGCGATGCGGCGGGGCTCGCGACGCGCGACATGGCCGAGGGCATCGGCCCGGCCGTGCGCAGCGGCATGCGCGCGGCGCAGGCGATCCTGCATGGCAAGCCCTATGAGCTCTATGATGTCACGGGGTCGAGTCTGGGCGGGGGTCTTGCGAGCCGCCTCCTTGACTGGGCGATGACGCGCGGTGCGGGCACCTAGCCTTCGTGGCGGGAGCCTGGCGGCGCGCAGTAGAGTAAGTGCGTATTAGTTGCGGGGTGCACTGCGATGCAAGACGAAGCATTCATGGACAGGGCGTTCTGGTGGGTCGCTGCGGCGGTGGCAGTCGTGATCGTCGGCGCCGGCTACTATTACTACCGCACGCATCGCAGCCCGCCGCCGCCGGTTGCGCAAGGTCCGCTGCCGGCTCCCGCGCCCGCTCCCGAGCCGGCCATCCACCATCCGATCCCCGCGGAAGAGGCGGCCGCGGACACCGTGGCGCCGCCCGCGCTTGAGGACAGCGACGTGCCGGTGCGCACCGCGCTCCTCGGTGTGTTCGGCGACAAGCCGGTGAGCGAGTTCCTCGTTCCCAAGGACATCATCCGGCACATCGTCGTCACCGTCGACAACCTGCCGCGCAAGAAGGTTGCCGTTGAACTGCGGCCGGTGAAACCCACCGCCGGCGCAACCGTGACCGGCGGCACCGAGGACGCGCTCGTCCTCGGGCCGCAGAACTTTGAGCGCTACACGGGCGTCGTGCAGGCGCTGCGCGCCGCAGACGCCAAACAGCTGATGCGCGTCTACTTCCACTTCTATCCGCTCTTCCAGCAGGCCTACGAGAATCTCGGGTACCCGTCGCAGTACTTCAACGACCGGCTGATTGAAGTAATCGACGACATGTTGAAAGCACCCGACGTGCAGGGCCCGATTGCGCTCGTGCAGCCGCGGGTCTTCTACGAGTACAAGGATCCGGCTCTGGAGTCGCGCTCCGCGGGGCAGAAGCTCCTGATACGCATGGGGCCGGCCAACGCGGCCGTCGTCAAGGCGAAACTGCGCGAGTTGCGCAGCGCCATCATCGAGCGCGAGAAAACCACGGGTAAGCATGGCTGAGCGTGACGCTCTGGATGCACTCGCCCTCCGCGGCGCGGGCGACGCATGGCCATTCAACCCGTACTGAGAATGGGCCATCCGCTGCTGCGGCAGGTGGCAGCGCCGGTCGCCAATTTCCAAAGCGATGAGCTTACGGCGCTCGTCGCCGACATGGACGACACCATGCGCGCCTTGAACGGCGCAGGCATCGCGGCGCCGCAGATCGGCGTCAGCCTGCGCGTGGTGATCTTTGAAGTCACCGAGAACCCGCGCTACCCGCACGTCGCCGCGGTGCCGTACACGGTGCTCATTAATCCCGTCGTCACCGCGCTCGATGGCGCCGAGGAAGAGGGCTGGGAAGGGTGTCTGTCCGTACCGGGCATGCGCGGGCTCGTGCCGCGCGCGCGCCATGTGCGCTACCAGGGTTTCGATCTTGCCGGCGCGCCCATCGACCGCACGGTGGAGGGGTTCCACGCGCGCGTGGTGCAGCACGAAGTCGATCACCTCGACGGAATTCTTTATCCGCAGCGCGTGCGCGATCTGCGCGATTTTGGCTTCGAGGACGCTCTCGGGGAGCGCATGACCCCCATGCCGGACTGATGCGCGCGCGCCGCGCGCCCTCAACCTTTCGGCGCGCGCAGCACACCGTCATTGACGCGCAGATCGCGCGTCATGCGGATCGCATCCTCGACGCCCTGATAGTAGGCGGCGGTGCGGCCGACCTCGCGGTAGCCGAGAGCTGCGTAGAAGGCGTGCGCCGCGGCGCTCGTGGCGCGCAGCTCAAGCGCAATCATGAATGTTCCGGCCGTGACGGCGCTCGCGTGCAGCCAGCCCAGGAGCTGCCGTGCAATGCCGCGGCGTCGAAACTGCGGCCGCACCGCGAGGAGATTGAGGTGCGCCGAGTCATCCGCGAACTGCATCACGGCAAAGCCTGCACAGGCGCACTCGACGCGCGCGGTCAACACGACGCTTTCCGGGTGCTCGATGTGGCGCGCGATGCGCACTGCGGTCCACGAGTGCGCAAGATCCGTTTCAATGAACTCGCGCGACATTTGCGCAAGCTCGCTCGCAGCTTCGATTCTCGCCAACTGCAGACGACAATCACTCATGACTGCGGAGGATACCGCAGCGTGAACGGCGGCACGAGGGATGCGGATCTGGCGCGCGAAAATCGTGCAGCGCTGCGGCGCCGGCGCGCGCTCACGCTGCGCCTACGCGAGGGTGTGGAATACGCGCTGCACGTCCTCGTCCTGCTCGAGCTTGTCGATGAGCGCGAGCACTTCGGTGGCCTCGTTCTCCGGCAGCTCCATGGGCTGCGCACACACATACTCATGCTCCGCGGAGAGCGGCGTGATGTGGCGCGCTTCGAGCGCTTCCTGCAGCTTGCCGAAATCGGCAAACGCGCAGTGCATGACGAGCTCGGGCTCGCCTTTGTCATTCGTGCTCTCGCCCATCTCTTCAAGCCCGTGGTCGATGAGGTAGAGTTCGAGCTCGTCCTGATCGATGCCCGCGGGCGCCAGGCGAAAGACGCCCATCTTCTTGAAGAGGAAGCTGACGCTGCCGTTGGTGGCGAGATTGCCGCCATTTTTGCTGATGAGGTTCCTGACGCCCGCAACCGTGCGCGTCGGATTGTCGGTCGCGGTCTCTACCAAGAGCGCAACACCATGCGGCGCGTAGCCCTCATAGACGACCTGCTGGTAGAGGGCAGCATCGCGGCCGGAGGCGCGCTTGATCGCCGCCTCGACCTTGTCCTTCGGCATGTTGACCGCGCGCGCGTTCTGAATGAAGCGCCGCAGCGTTGGGTTTGATGCCGGGTCAGGTCCGGCGGCTTTGGCCGCCATGGTGATGTCCTTCGCGATCCGGGCGAACTGCTTCGCCATGCGGTTCCAGCGCGCGAACATCGTGTGCTTGCGGACTTCGAATATACGGCCCATGAGGAAAACGGTGCCACGCGGCCACGCGAACCGCAAGCACCCGGCAGGGGTGCGCTTAAGCGAGCTGGGAGTAGAGCGCCCGCAGGCGGCGACGCTGCATCTTCAACGCGTATTCGAGCTCGCGCAGCTGCGTCTGGAAGCTCGCCTGCTCCCACTGCTCGATCACGCTGCGCTTCTTCTCGGCGTACCAGGCCTCTTTCACGCGCGCCCATTCGCTGACGGCGTTCAGAAAGGACTCGTACTCCTGTGCGATCCGCTCGCGCAGCGAATCCACATTGGCGCGCCCGCGCAGCGCGAGCGCGGAATTCGCAAGCTTTTCCTGGGCGCGCTGAAACTGCATCGCCAGCAGCGCGCGCTGAATCTGAAACGCGGGCGTGCGCTTCAGGCGGCGCGCAAGGCCGAGATACTGCATGGTCGCGACGAGCCACTTGGTCGGATCCCACTGCCACCAGCGCACGCCGTTTCTGTAGTCGTGCGCGAAGATGTGGTGGAAGTTGTGGTAGCCCTCGCCGTGCGTGAGAAATGCGAGCACCGGGTTGTCGCGGGCGCTGTTCTCATCCGTGTAGGGGCGCGTGCCCCACATGTGCGCAAGCGAGTTGATGAGGAATGTGAAGTGGTGACTGATGACCACGCGCAGGAGCCCTGCGAGGATGAATGTGCCCCACACATCTCCCACCAGAAGGCCCGCGCCGATGGTAAGAGCGACATTGATGCCGATCGCGATCAGAAGGTAGTGACGGTTCTGGAAGGCGAGGAGCGGATCGCGCTCAAGATCGCGCGCGTTCGAGAAGTCCGGATTGCCGCTGGGGTAGTAGCGCAGCATCCAGCCGATGTGCGAGAACCAGAAGCCGCGCCCCGCCGAGTACGGATCGCGTTCGTTGTCGTCGACGTGCAGGTGATGAATACGGTGACCGCTGCACCACACGAGGGCGCTATTCTGCAGCGCCATCGAGCCGAAGATCAGGTAGAGGATCTTGAGCGGGGTGCGCGCCTCATAGGTGCGGTGCGCCCAGAGCCGGTGATAGCCCGCCGTAACCGACATGCCGCAGGCGATGAGGAAGAACGCAAATACTGCCCAGGAGCCGGCACTGAAGCCGTGCACAATGCCGTACCAGGGCACGAGCACCAGCGCTGCGAGCGGCGTCACGATGAACATGAGCGTCGTCGGCCAGTTGATCGGCGGCTTCTCTTCGATGGCAGGCTGCGACATGGGGGGTTGGCTTCTGGGTGCTTTACTTAAGAGGCATAAAGTAGCACGTTTGGCGCGAGCCAGTGGGTGACCCGCATCGCGCTACGGCGCAGCGGCCCTCCACCGGGCAGGTCGAAAAAGTTCCCCCCAATCACTGGAGCCACTGACATGAGCAAGGGCAAGGATCGGAAGAAGGAAACCAAGAAGAAGCCGACGAAGACGCTCGAGGAGAAGCGCGCGGCAAAAAAGGCGAAAAAGGAGGGGCGGGGCTTTACGATTTGACTAAACGCGCGAACCCCGGAACGAAAAACGGCGCGGCGCCGGTCAAACCGACGCCGCGCCGCTCAAGCGAACGATCAGAACGAGAGGAACGCGCCGATGTTGAACGTATTACCCTGGTTTTCGAATATTGCCGAGCTTTGCGCCTCAGACGTCACTTTGCTGTATTCACCCAAGATCGTCAGGTTGGGTGTCAACTTGTGGTAGATGCCTGCGGTCCATTTGTTGTTGTTGGACACTAGATCGGCCGCTTCCACCGGCGTTGCAACTTGCTCCTCGCCCGTTGCAGAGAGCTTGCTCTGGCCATAGTTGATGCCGAACTTCGTCGGACCTACCGTGTACGTCACCTGCGCAATAAAGCCGTTCGAGTCGCGCGCATTGCCGAATTGATCCGCGCTGTTTAGGAACAATGCCGTCGTGCCGACGCCGGTGGCCTTGTAGTACCAGCCCATGACCTCAAAGCCCGCAATCGCGTACTTGCCGCCGACGTCAAACGCATGGCTGTTGTACTCGGCCGTTGTCGGCGTCGCCGTCTGCTTCTGATACAAGCCTGAAGCGGACAGATACAGGCCACCCTGGGTGAAGGCGATCTTGCCGTGGAAGCCAGGAGCGCTCTTGGGTTCCGAGACAGCGCCGACCGGATTCAGCGGATCGAAGATGCCGAACGTGATCTTGGTACCACTCAGATCCGGCGTCGTGTAGTCGATCTGCGAGAGCCAGTCCGTGTAGATGTAGCCCAACCCGATTCCGCCCAGGGTCGTATTGGCAGGAGAACCCGTCGCCGAGCCGCCTGGGCCGCCCACGCCGGGAAGGGTCATGTCGTTCAGAATCGCGTCCTGGCCGAAGAGTCCGATGTTGCGGCCCACCGTAAACGTGCCCATGTCCTTGTTGCCGAAGGTCAAGTAGACCTGCCGAATGTCGAGACCTGCGCTGCCCAGTGCGGTGTTGCCGGACGGCAGCTTCTGACCGTCCTGCAAGTTCGGGCTACCGCCGTCGTTGGTGCTCGTGCCGGGATACATGCCAAAGGTCGCCGCCAGATCGATGCCGTTCTGCGTTGTCGCGACGCCGAACACGAAAGCTGCGGGCAGAAGGCCGTTGCTGACGGAGGAGGCGGTCGAATTGCCGTCGACCGAGGTGCAAGCGAGGCCGCCGGCGATCGGTGACGGGTTCGATTCGCAGCTTGAGTGAATGTAGTCGGCGTTAACGTTGCCGTTGAGGGTGAACTTCCAGTCCCCGGCCGCGACTTCGACGGCCTGAGGCGCGGTTGGCGCGAGCGCCGCGGCGACCGCGACTGCCAGAGCCAAGCCTATACGTTGATGTGTCATGAGAGCGTTCTCCAAGTTGTTTGCGGGGCCGCGCTCGTCATAGTGTCCGCGCCGCTACACGTGCCGCCCCATTGTCAATTCTCGCGACGCGGGCGCGCTCGAAGGTGCAACCGCCATGCCAATGCGCATGTGTTGCGTATGCGCATCATTCACCGCCATTTCGGATGCTTGAAGGGGGTTCCGGACCCCGCCGCACTCCCCAGGGCGCTACAGAACTGTTACATTGATGCAACGCGGCGTTACATCCGTGTCACGGTTCGCAGTGCGAAGAGCCCATTCCACGGCCGTGGTGGGGGTCAAGGCGCAGATGCGCCGGGCTTGCGATGGCGCCGCCGCCGTGTTTCTCTATTGCCACATTGTCACGCCGGGAGTGGGACGGCGGGGGTTACAGAAGTGGCCCGTCACTTCCGCGCGACGATGCTTTCACACAACAGCAATACCACGATCAAGATCCAGAACGTCGCGGGAGTTTGACGATGACTAACGCAGTTGGGGCAGCGGATCTAGTCCATGGCAGACGCGCAGTTGGCGTCGAGCCTTTCAGCGCGAATGCGGCGGCGGATCTCGTCGATGCCGACGCGCGCGAGAATCGGCGTGCGCGCTACGCGGAGCTCATCGCGATCGCACAGACGGAAATGGACCGCCTGCACGAGCAGATCCGCGGATCAGGCTATGCGGTGCTGCTGACGGATGCGACGGGGGCGGTCCTCTACGAGAAGTTCGACTCGAGCCTGCCGAATGTGACTCTCGAGCGCATGGGCCCGGGAGTTCCCGTGCGTGGCGCGGGAGAGGAAGTCTTTGCGGTGCTCGATGCGGCGTGCCTGCCGGCAACCGCGACGCGCGCCAGTCACCTGCACATGATGGCGCTCATCAGCGTTTCCGCGCACCTCATCGAAAAATGCCTGTTTTTACGGCATCACCAGCAGCATGCGGTGCTGCGTTTCCACACTCGTCCGGAGCTCGTCGATCTGTTGCACGACGGCGCTCTTGCGCTTGCGCCCGATGGCACCGTGATCGGCGCCGATCGCGCGGCCGAGAAACTTCTCGGCGCGGATGATCGCTACCAGCTCGTCGGCCGACCGGTGAGCGATATCTTCGACACCGCTGCAGAGGATTTTCTTGCGCAGGCGCTGCTGCGCTGCGCAACGCTCGCACCCGTGCGCGAGCTGCGCCGCGGCCAGCGCTTCTATGCAAGCGTCCATGGCGGATCGAACGCGCGCGCCGGCGCAGCCGCGGCCGTCGCGTCCGCGCGGCCGACGGTGGTGCAAGTGGCCTCGAGCCCGCGCACGCATGCGCTCACGCTCGAGGAGCTCGCAGGGGATGATCCGCAGATGCTGCGCAATGTGCGTAGCGCCCATCGCATCGCCGATTCAGGCGTCTCCGTGTTGATCCAGGGACCGACGGGTTCGGGCAAGGAGGCCTTCGCGCATGCGATGCACCTCATCAGCCGCCGTGCCGATCGGCCCTTCGTCGCGGTCAATTGCGCCGCCATTCCGGAGAACCTGATCGAAAGCGAACTCTTCGGCTACAAGGCCGGCGCCTTTACCGGCGCGAGGAAGGAGGGCATGAAGGGCAAGATCCTGCAGTCCTCGGGCGGCACGCTCTTTCTGGATGAAATCGGCGACATGCCGCTTGCGCTGCAGACCCGCCTCCTGCGCGTGCTCGAGGAAAAGCAGATCGTGCCGCTCGGGAGCGAAACCGGGGTCGAAGTGGCCCTGCATGTGCTTGCTGCATCGCACCATAACCTACGTGAAATGATTGCGCGCGGCGCCTTCCGCGAGGATCTGTACTACCGCCTGAACGGCATCACTCTGGAGCTGCCGGCTCTGGTGCAGCGCAGCGACCGCGAGCGGGTGATTCACCGCGTGCTCGGCGCCGAGACCACCGACGGCCGGCCGGCGGCGATTGAGATGGATGCCCTGGAGCGCCTGGTGGCCTATCCCTGGCCGGGGAATATCCGTGAGCTGCGCAACGTGATCCGCACGGCGCTCGCCATCTGCGAAGGCGGAGTCGTGCGCCAGATCGATCTGCCGCGCGAGATTCGCGAGCACGGCGCGGCGAGCCCGCCGGCCGCAGGTAGCGCCGCGACGGCCCCCGCGACGCCCGCAACCCCAAGCGCCGTGGCGAATCCCCTGCAGGCCGCGGAGCGTGCCACGCTTTTGGCCATGATCGAGAGCTGCCGCGGGAATATGACGCGTACGGCGGAGCTCCTTGGAATGAGTCGCACGACGCTGTATCGGAAACTGAAGCGACACGACATCCTTCCGGCGCACGGATAGGCTTGGCCCGGAGCTTGCAAAAGCTTCGGGCATGAGCGCCGGAGCAACCACCCAAAATCGGATTCGGCTCGCGCCGGGGCGCGAGGTGCACGCCGAGAAACCGCGCGACTGCCACGTGCTGCTCTATCCGACCGGCATGGTGCAGCTGAACGAATGTGCCGCGGCGATACTCGCCTTGTGCGACGGCACGCGCACGCGCGAAGAGATCATTGAGCACATTCTGCCGCGCACGCGCGAGGCGGACCTCGCCGTCGATGTACGCGCGTTCCTCGACGTCGCGCGCGAGCGCGGCTGGATCATCGAGAGCTGACGCGCCGCCCGCCGCGAGATCTTGTAGCGCTTTGGGGCACGGCGTATAAATCGTGCGGTAACAGTCTCCTTGCACCGTTTTGCAGCGTACCTGCCACGGCGACGCTGAGAAGGCCACACCATGTTTCCGAGCGATCTCACCCACGCGGCGCGCGTCGCCGTGCTTCTCATCGCCGCGTTCGCCGCATGCGGCCCAGGTGCGGCCGTCGCGGCCGCGGCGCCGCCGCCCGCTGCGGCTTCCGCCGAGCCCGAGTTCGGCGGCCAGTGTGCGATGAGCCTTGCCGAAGGGCAGCAGGTTGCGACCAACTGCTCGGTGAGCTGGCGCGGCCCGGACGGCAAAACCTACTGTTTCGGCGACGAGGACGCCAAGAAGCGCTTTCTCAAAGATCCGCAGGGCAACCTCGAGCGCGCGCGCGAATATGTGGCGGTGAGCGAAGTCGAGGCCACCGGCCAGCGCATGGATCATTACAAGAGCGACGATATCCAGGAGTTCGTCAAGGGCATCATCACGCAGAAGTCGGCGGCCAATGGCGGAGTGTTTCCATTCACTGATCCGGTTACCGGCCAGGAGCTGAAGCTCGTATTTGACAAGATCGATTTCGTGCGCACGCTGCACGGCTACGGATTTTTTCCCGACGTTGTTTTCCATGCGCAGGATGTTGCCGCGAAGACCTACCTCATCGACTTCTGGGTGAAGCCGCAGGGCGAGAAGCTCGTGGTGTTTGACACGCGCATCTACAAGGCGCCGCGGCAGGAAGGCACGAGCTGGACGCTGATGGCGCGCCAGCCGATTCCCTGGTGGTGGATCCCGGCCTCGGAGCATCCGGGTCAGACCGAGCAGGCGCGCGGCTGGGAGGTGATGTCAGCGGTTGAAGAGGACATCGTCAAAGAGCGCGCCAAGGACAACGGCATATTCAAGATCAAAGATGCGAAGACCGGCGAGGATTTGAAGCTCGAATTCGTCGGCACGCATCAGCCGGTGCGCAAGCTGCAGCAGGACGGACGGTTTTTCGCGTGCACCGACTTTCGCAAGGAAGGCACCAAGGACCAGTTCTACGATGTTGATTTCTGGGTGAACGAGAAGAACGGCAAGATGACGGTCGACGAGGTGCGCCTGCACAAGGTTCCGGAGAAGCAGGCGGATGGCAGCTACATCCAGGTGCCGCGCTATAACTTTGATGATCTGAAGTTCGACATCGTGCCCTAGAGCTGCGGCGGGTTGCGCGGCTGCGCCGGGGCGTCCTGTCTCGGTGCGATACGGTGTGTCACTTCTGACACACTTCCCGTAGCAGAAGCGATGCAGGTTCCGGGAACCTATACTGCGAAGATGCTGGGAAGTCTTCCCGATTTCGCCCGTCGATGAGCTACGGCCGTCGCTGGGAGGGTGCGGCCGCGCTCGTGATCGCGTCGCTCGTGGCCGCCTGCACGGCATTGCCGCCGCGCGCGCCCGCCGATCCGGCGCAGAGCGCCCAGGCGTTCGCTGCGCGGCGCCTGGATGGAAGCCTGAAGGACTTGCCGCCGGCTGCTTCCGGATGGGACCGGGAGGCGTGGTTCCGTGCGGCGCTGGCGCTGAATCCCGGCCTTGCCGAAGCCCGCGCCGCAGCCCTGGCGGCGGCGGCGGGCGAACGCACCGCCGCCGAGCGGCCGAACCCCACCCTCAATCTATTCGGCGAATACGTGGTCGGCGCGGCCACTAGTGCCGCATGGCTCTACGGACTGTCGCTGGAATTCCTGCTGCCGCGCGCGGGCGAGCGCGGCCGCGCGATGGCAAGCGCATCCTTGCACACCAAGGCTGCCGAGGCCGACGTCGAGGAGGCGATCTGGCAGGTGCGCGTCGATGTCCGGCAAGCGCTTTTGGATGCCAACTATGCGCACGACGAAGCCGCTTTACTTGCTACCGCGGTGACGGACCGCGAGGCGCTCCTGGCATCCAACCGCGCGCTCGCCCAGGCGGGCGAGATCGCACAGTCGGAGACCCTGGCGCAGGATCTGGAGCTTGCGCACGCGCGTGCGCGGCTGGCGCGGGCCGAGGCGCTGGCGGCCGATGCTGAGGTGCGCCTCGCCGCCGCCGTTGGCGTTCCGGTCGCCGCGCTCGACGGAATTCCGCTGCGCTGGGAACACTGGGCGGACATCGGCGCGCTCACGGCCGCAGGCGCCGAGGAGTGGCGCAGCGCCGCCCTCATCGGGCGGCCGAAGCTCGTGCATGCGCTACGGGAATATGACGTGACGGATATCGCGCTGCAGAGCGAGGTCGCCAAGCGCTGGCCTCAGTTCCACGTCACGCCCGGCTATGCCTGGGACCAGGGCGGCCTGCGCCAGAACAATGTAGATGACACGCTGCACGACACGCTGCACGACAATGAGCTCGGCGTGAGCTTCGAGCTGCCGGTCTTCAATCGTCACGAGGGGCCGATCGGCGAAGCGCTGGCGCGCCGCACGCTTGCCGGCGAGCACCTGCAGGCAGTGCAGGCGGAACTCTTCGAGGAGATAGAGCGCGCTGAGCGCGCTTGGCCGCAGGCTCAGCAGGCCTGGCGGGATGCGGACGGCGCGGACGCTCTCACCCGCCAGCAGCATGCGGCGCAGGAGCGCGCGTTCGCCGCGGGGGCGACGGATCGCCCGGCCCTTATAGCTTCGCGGCTCGAGGCCACCGAAGCCGAGCTTGTGACCTTGGAAGCGGCCTACAACGCGCAGCTCGCCTTTGCCGCTCTGGAAAGCGCCTATCGTCGGCCCCTGCAGGGCGGGGAGATTCCCCTGTCGGCAAGCTTGAGCCGCAAGGGGAGCCCATGAGCCGCACGCACTGGCTGCAGATCCTCATCTTTGTTGCCCTCCTGCCGGGATTCGCGCGGGCCGACGCCGATGACGACGATGCGCCACCGCCCCGCGCCGCTGGTAGCGCGCTGGCACTGACGAGCGCCCAGCAGGAAGCGGTCGGTCTTGCCCTCTCGCACCCGGTGAAGGGTGCAGGTCCCCGACAGATCGACGCCTACGGCCTGGTACTCGATCCGGTGGAGCTCGTGACCGACGTCGGGCGGCTTGCGAGCACGAAGAGCGCTGCACGCAATGCGGCCGCCGATGCGCGGCGTGTCGAGGGGCTGTACCAGAATGGCGCGAATGCATCGCTCAAAGCGCTGCAGGTCGCGCAGGCGACGGAGATTGAATCCCAGGCGACGGCGCAGGCTGCGGCGGCGACGTTTTCGCTGCAGTGGGGACCGCTGGCCGCGCTGCCTGACCGGGAGCGCGAGGCCCTCATCGCATCCTTGACCGACGGGCGCGCCGTGCTCGTGCGCGCGGACGTGCCCGGGCGCCATGCCCTGGGGGCCATGCCTGCGAAGGCTCTCTTGAGCGTCGACGGCATTGGCGTTGCGGCGCGCCTCCTGGGTGCGGTGCCCCGTACGACGCCTGATCTGCAAAGCGCCGGCTGGCTACTCGAAGTCGATCATCCGCCGTCCGGCCTCGGGCCGGGCGCACGCCTGCGCGTGACCCTGGCGGGCGCAGACGTCGCCGGGCATCTCATACCGACGGCAGCATTGCTCTACAGCGAAGAGGGCGCCTACGTGTATCGCCAGAAGGCGGCGAAAACCGCGGATGGCAGGAACGAATATGCGCCCGCGATGGTGAAGCTTCTCACGCCCGTCGGGGACGCGTGGCTCGTCAGCGGCCTCACCGATGCCGACAACATCGTGGTGCATGGCGCAGGAGTGCTGTGGTCGCTGCAGGGTCTCGGCAGCTTCTCGGCTGCCGAAGAGGAACACGACTAAGACGCCATGCTGCGAGCCATCGTTCGCGCCTCACTGGCGCATCCGCGCATCATTACGGCGCTCTCCGTGCTGGTGGCGGTCCTCGGCGCGAGCGCCTTGCTGAACGCGCGGCTCGATGTTTTTCCCGACTTCGCGCCGCCGCACGTGCTGGTGCAGGCGGAGGCGCCGGGCCTTGATGCGACGCAGGTGGAGGCGCTCGTGACGCGGCCCCTGGAAGGGCTCCTTGCGGGCACGGAAAACGTCGAATCGGTGCGCTCGACATCGAGCCAAGGCCTCTCGGCCATCCAGGTCGTGTTCGGCCGCAGCGGCGATCCTTATCGGCAGCGCCAGGTAGTCACCGAGCGCCTCGCCGAAGCAGGCGGCCTGTTGCCGGCGGGCGCGGGGCCGCCGCTCCTCTCGCCGCTGTCCTCCTCCATGGAATATCTGGTGCACTTCGGCTACACGAGCGAACGGCTCTCGCCGATTGAGTTGCGCGATCTTGTGCGCTGGATGATCAAGCCGCAGATCCTCGCCGTCCCGGGGGTGGCGCAGGCGCAGATCTTCGGCGGCGCATCCCGCGAGCGCCAGGTGTTGGTTGACCCGCTGAAGCTCCTCGGCGCCGGCCTCACGCTCGAGGATCTGTACGGCGCGGCGCGGCGCGGCACGGAGTTGATCGGCGGCGGCTACATCGAAACCCCGACACAGCGGATCGTTCTGCAGGCGCAAGCGGCGGGCGCAACGCCCGCGGCGCTGGCGCAGGCGGTGATTGCCGTGCGCAACGGCGCGGCGTTGCGCATCGGCGACGTGGCAACCGTCCGCGACGCCGCCGAGCCGAGTTTCGGTGATGCGATGATCGGCGGACGGCCGGGGATCCTGGTTGAGACCTCGACTCAATACGGCGCCAATACCCTGGAGGTCACCGCCGCGCTCGAGAAGCGCCTGGACGCACTCGTGCCGGCGCTTGCGCTCGAGGGCGTGCAATACCACCCGGCGCTCCTGCGGCCGGCGAGTTTCATCGAGACCGCCATTGCGAAACTGCGCAACTCATTGCTGACGGGCGCCGTGCTGGTGGTGTTGCTGCTGCTCCTGACCCTGCGCGACTGGCGTGCCGCGCTCGTGTCATTCAGCTCGATCCCGGTGGCGCTCCTGGCCACGGTGTGGATCCTCGCGGGCGTCGGCATATCGCTCAATACCATGACGCTCGGCGGCCTGGTCGTTGCCCTTGGCGTGGTGGTGGATGATGCGGTGATTGACGTCGAGAACATCATGCGCAGGCGCCGCGGCGCGGCGCACGGCGTCGATATCCGGCAGCTGATCCTGAGCGCATCGCTCGAGGTGCGCCGCCCCGTGTTTTACGCCACCGCCGCCGTGGCCGTCGCGTTTCTGCCGATCCTCATGCTCTCGGGCCTGCAGGGCTCGTTCTTCCGGCCCTTGTCGATCGCCTTTTTGCTCGCCGTCGGCTTGTCGCTCCTCATAGCGATGAGCGCAACGCCGGCGCTGTGCGCGATCGTGATGGGCTCGCATGCGCCGCGCGCCGAAGCGCAGTGGCTGACGCGCCTGAAGCAGCGCCAGCGGCGCATCATCGAGTGGCTGCATCCGCGGCCGGCGTGGGTGCTGGCGACGCTCATCGTGACCGGCGCGGCAGGCGTTGCGCTCCTGCCGCTTCTGGGCGCGCGGCTGTTGCCGGATTTCCGTGAGGACTATTTGATCGCGCACGCAGCACTGCGGCCGGGCATTGCGCTCACGGAGACGGCGCGGGTCGGCAGGCGGATCGCCGCGCGGCTCGCGGCCATTGCCGGCGTGAAGAGCGTCGCGGAGCAGATCGGCCGCGCCGAGAACGGCCAGGATCCGGATGCTCCCAACAAGAGCGAATTCGAAGTACAGATTGATCCCGCACAGGGCTCCTCGGCCGCGCACATCGAGGCGAGCATCCGCGACGTGTTTGACGACTTTCCGAACCAGCTCGTCGAGATCTATTCGGTGCTCGCCGAGCGCATCGGCGAAACGCTGTCCGGCGAGTCCGCGTCATTCTTCGTCAGCGTATTCGGGCCGGATCTGGACCGCGACGACGCGGTGGCGAGCGACATCGCCGCGGTGCTGCTGCGCCTGCCCGAAAGCGGCGCCGTGCGCCTGAAGGTGCCGCCGCGGCAGCCTGAGCTGCGGGTCGAACTGCGCCCGGGACAACTTGCGCTCTACGGCTTGCAGGCGGCGGAGGTTTTGCAGACGGTGAACGCGGCCTATCACGGCACGGTGGTCGCCGAGCTGAGCCAAGCCGACCGCAGCGTGCCGATTGCGGTGCGCCTCGCAACCGGCGCGGCAACCCCGCAAGCGGTCGCAGAGCTCCTGCTGCGCGCGCGCGACGGCGCGCTCGTGCCGCTGTCCGCCGTGGCGAGCATAGACATGGTGTCGGCGCGCAGCCTGATCGACCATGAGGATGGCCTGCGGCGCCAGGTGGTCGTCGTGAATCCGAAGACCTCGGACCAGGCGGGCTACGCCGAAGCTGCCAGGCGCGCCATCGCCCGAGAGGTGCGGCTGCCGCCCGACATCTACCTGCGCTATGGAGGCGCCGCAGAGGCGCAGGCCGCCGCCGCGCATGAGCTGTTGCTGCATTCTGCGGCGGCGCTGGTTCTGATCGTGCTGCTCCTCGCGCTCGGATTCGGTTACGCGCGCCACGTCTTCCTGGTGCTGATCGCGCTGCCGTCCACGCTGATCGGCGGCGTCGCAGCCGTCGCGGTGACCGGCGGCAGCCTGTCGTTGGGCGCGATGGTTGGGTTCGTCGCGCTCTTCGGCATGGCCGCGCGCAACACCATACTTCTCGTTTCTCACTACGACCATCTGGTGATGGCGGAAGGGCAGAGCTGGAATCTTGCGACCGCGTTGCGCGGCGCCGAAGAGCGCCTGACGCCGGTGCTGCTGACCGCACTTCTGACTGGACTTGCACTGCTGCCGGTGGCGATCCAGATGCGCGAGCCCGGCCACGAGATCGAAGGTCCCATGGCGGTGGTGATTCTGGGGGGACTCGTGTCCTCGACGCTGGTGAGCCTGCTGCTGGTGCCGCCTTTGGCGGCACACTGGCTGCGCCATACGCGAGCGAGCGGTTGAGCCCGCGGCGGCGCCGCGCCCACCATCGCGATGGCGGCGATGCTTTGGCTCGTCGCGTTGCTCGCGAGCAACCAAGTGCGTGAAAGGCGGCCGCGCGGGATGCCTCGTTCTCGATCCTGACGCGGCAACGATCCGCTTAAGCGCAGCGTTGCTCGAGACAGCGACGTTGCTGGGCGCTGCCGCGCGCGGCAGCTGCTTTCCTTTGCTCGGCAGTACCGGCAGCAGCAGCGATGACTGCGCCTGAGGCTTCACTGGGGGCGCTGACCGCGGCGGCAGCAAGCAGCGCCCGCGAGCAAAAGCTGCTGCTGCTGCGCGCATGCGGGCACCGCGGTGCAAAGCAAATGCTGCGCTCGTTTCGGGCGTCGCCGATGAGGCGTCAAGCCTCGGCGTAAACGCGCCCGCAGAGGGTGTGCCATTTTCGGCACAGAACTGTCGCGGATGCGCTGGCGCGGCGAATATCAGAGTTGTTGAGTTGTAAGCGACCTGATATATACGACATAGGAAAATGTCCTATACATATATGGGAATCGTCTGACGGGGAGTTTTCCATTCAGACCCGTGAGTGCCCGCTGACGGGACACACGGTAAGCAACACTTTTTAGACGGCGCCTATATCCGCACCTTCCGCGCCGGGCTTGTTCGGGGACGGCGGTGCGACAGCAAAAAAGTACAACGCGAATAGGTATTTGAGGAGAACCTGTATGCAATTGGAATCACAGCGACGGCTACGAATGCTTTGTGCCGTACTGGCACTCGGGGGATGTTGGGGCGCAGCGAGCGGCGATGAAGTCAACGACCGGACGAAAAACCCAGATCTTTGGGCAGATCCGGGTGGTGATCAGGCTCTCACCCGCCACAGCTCATTAAAAAATATTAATACACAAAACGTTCATGGACTGCAGATGGTTTGGTCGCAGTCGAGCGGAACGTTGCGCGGCCATGAGGGACAGCCGCTGGTCGTGGACCTTGGCGGCACGCCCATGATGTACATGGAAAGCGGTTGGCCAAACATCATCCAGGCTCTGGATCTGACCGACCCTGACCATCCGAAGGAAATTTGGAACTACACCAAGTCGACAGACCGCGACGCATCTGCTGTGCCGCGCGCCTGCTGCGACACGGTGAATCGCGGCATGTCGTTTGCAGACGGCAAGCTTGTGTTTGGCACCCTCGATGGTTTTGTCATCGCCCTCGATGCCAAGACCGGCAAGGAAGTTTGGGTCGTCAAACATGCGTGGCCGGCCCACGGCGAGACGATCACACCGGCCCCCCTCATTGCTGAAGGCAAGGTCATCATCGGCTTCGGCGGCGACGAGTTCGCCGCGCGCGGTCGCTTGGATGCGTATGACCTCGGCACCGGCAAGAAGGTCTGGGAGTTCTATGCCACGGGCACGGATAAGGAAGTGGGCCTCACGCCGGACTCCAATAAGAAACATCCGGAGTACGGCAAATATGGCCAAGACCTTGGCGTGCACGGCTTCCCCGGCGACGAGTGGAAGCGTGGCGGCGGCGCCCAGTGGGGCTTCTACAGCTACGATCCGGAGCTGAAGCTCGTCTACACCTCGAGCGGCAACCCCGGTCTGTGGAGCCCGTCCTATCGCTGCGGTGCAAAGACGCACGAGGAGTGCAACAACGGCAAGTGGGACAACAAGTGGTCCATGACCATTTTTGCCCGCAAGGTCGATACTGGCGAGATTGTCTGGGCCTATCAGATGACTCCGTTTGATCAGTGGGACTATGACGGCATCAACGAGAACATGCTCGAAGACCTCACGGTCGACGGCAAGGCTCGCAAAGTGCT
>Ga0302326_10002169_pt1 | contig 48187 bp, 39 predicted proteins | sample Palsa_T0_3_FD_202264 | JGI IMG/M metagenome (GOLD analysis project Ga0302326, IMG submission 202264) | Peat permafrost microbial communities from Stordalen Mire near Abisko, Sweden - Palsa_T0_3 | ecosystem: Environmental > Terrestrial > Soil > Palsa > Peat permafrost | place: Sweden: Abisko... | reverse complement strand
CGCCGCTCCAGTTGATGCTCGACGTTATAGTAGTGGTAAAGCCATAGCTGGCATTTTGCGCATTGGTAAAGTTAAAGGCAAAGGACAGGTTCAGCGACCAGGGGATATTGAAGTCGGCAAACTGAGCAGGATTCTGCCGGATATAGTTCAGCTGGGCCTGCTGCTCCTCCATGGTCATAGGGAGCTGGTCCGACCCCTGCGATGCCTTCTGGTCGGCCAGCTTCTGATCGGTGGGGGCGCTCTTAAAGCTCGTAGAGATGGCTAAGTTGCCGCTGGTGACCCGGCCCAGTGAAAATTTCTTCCCCTCCCAGGCATATTTGTCCACATCAAAACCCTGCGGATTGACCTGATAAGGATCGAGGGTAGCCCCACCGGTGATATTTATGTTTTTGAACAGGGTACTGCGAAAATACAAGGTGAGGTTGGATAGCTTGAACGAATCCGCCAGATAGTTGTAGCTGCCCGTCACCCCGAACCCGTCGATAATGGTGATCTTTTTGATCCCGGCGCTGGATGTATCGGTCTTCGACCGGGTCTTGATTTCAAGATGATTGTCGAGGCCAAAGGAGAGACCCCCAAAAGTCCCCTCCCCGAACGGTCCATAGGTGCTCCCGTCGTAGTAAGACACCCGCTGGGTATGGGTGGTTTTTGTCGGGTCCCCGGGCGAATAAGGCGTTCGCAGCGTATACCAATCCGGACCGGCAAGGTTCGGCGAATAGCTGAGACTGATCGTAGGCCGGATCACATGGCGGATACCCATCAAGGTGCTGTTCCTGCCGAATCCCTGGAATGTGCCAAAGATGGCGGTACTAAGGCTTAGGCTATAGGACATGCTTTCGGCCTGGAAAAAACCCTTCTGGATAGCATCCGTATCCACTTTATTAAAGGCATAATCGTAGTGACGGTATAATCGCCGCGAATACATTTTCTCCTGCAGACTGACTCCCGGCGCCACCTGGACCGGTCCTTTGATCGGGAGGGCCAGACTGATGGGAATGCTGTTCTGCGCCCCCCATTGGAACGTGTCGATGATCCGCTTGAAGGAAAACAGCGAATCGTAAAAGCTGGCGCCCCCCGCAACAGTGGTGCTAAGCCCTATCCCCAGTTTTTCATACCATTTGGGCGTGCCGACAAAATCCTTGCTTTGCAGCGGATAAATGGTTGGCGCCGTAAAAGCGATATTGGGCAGAGAGACATTGATAAGCCGGGTCTCGTTATCCTGGTTGTGATTGCCGCTGATCGTCAGGTTGTATTTGCTGTCAAAAGTTTTCGAATAGGTGATCGAAGAGCTTAGCTGGTTGTTATACGCGGCGGTGGGGTTATTCAGCTGTTCCTGGTTGAACTTGGTGGACGCAACATTGACGTTGGCGGAGAAGTTGGTGCCCGGACGCGCCTTGCTGTCCATCGAATGACTCCAGTTAAAGCTAAAGGTCTTGGAGGTCGTAAAGGCATCGGCGCCTGCCGTACTGAGTAGTTTGGTGACCTGGTAAGTAAAATTCATCTGCCCGCTATACCTGTACCGGACCCGGTATTCCGGCGTGAAATATCCCGCCCATCCCCCATAGGAATAGAGGTCGGTCTTGAAGATCATGTCAAAATAATCATTGACGACCTTATAATAGCCCAGTCCTGTCAACCCGAGACCTGCCTGGTCGCTGGAGGTGAATTCCGGTGGCAGCAAACCGGAATGCCGCCCCGTGGATAGAGGGAAAAAGCCAAAAGGAATATAGATCGGGATGGGGACCCCTTCAAATTCCGGATGGATCGGGCCCGTGATCGCCATCTTCTGGTTAATGATCTTCATCCGGTTCGTCCGGAAAGCAAAGTGGGGCGTATCGAGATTACAGGTGGTAAAGACCCCCCGATAGCCAAAATACTCCTCGGGGGTCACTTTTTTCATCTTCTCCGCATGCACGAACATCTCACCCGAATTAGTATAGGTATGCTGCGTAATCCCCTTCTGGGTCTTGATATTATAGATGATGGAGTCGGACTGCATGGTATTATCCGTCTGGACCATTTTGGGAAGCCCGATGATATTGCCCGCCGTATCCCGGTTGGGAGAAGCGATCACCAGATTGCGGTCCTGATCTAAGGTTATCCGGTCTGCCGTCAGGTCGGCATCCTTAAATTTGGTATCCGCCTTGGTGTAAAGGGTTATCTTCCGGGTAGGGATCCTCATAACGATGGAGTCAGAAGCCTTGTAATTGATCTCGGCCTCCAGCGTGTCTTTGGAGATTCGGTAATCAGGGGTATCGGCGCTCCTGCCATAACGAACCCGGATAATGGAGTACCGGGCGGTATCGCCAGGATTCCGGTAGGAATTGTCAAGGGCCGGGAAAAGAGGTCTGGTAATAACGGGCCGGATCGACGTATCGGCCACGGAAGATGTTAGGGTTTTGCCAAAACGTGCAACAACGAAATAATTTGCGGGACTATTGAACGTTACTGAAAAGAATAGGACAGTAAATATCAATATCAGTAAATATTTTGAACTAAATTTGCGTCCGTTATTGTTCATACATTTATAAAACAACGAATAAATTTCGGGTATAAGGTACTATCTCTATTCGTTTGTTAAAAAAATCCCAGGAGGCACGTTTTCCTGTGTGGTGACAAAAATAGCTATTACTCCTATAAGATTATGTGAAGATTGAAGGGATTTGGCAAAATATAAGGACTATGATCAAAAAGACGGCCACCTTGTTAACGATATATGGAATCGCCTTCGGTCTCCAGTCCTTTGACAAGATGCCGCCCATGCAAAAGCCATTACTCCGTACCATTATCATCGACCCGGGCCATGGCGGATTCGATCCCGGTACCCACGGGCTGTTCAGCAAGGAAAAAGACGTTACGCTGAACATTTCCCTGAAGTTGGGAAAAGCATTACAGGGCGCTTTTCCTAATTTAAAAATTGTCTATACCCGGACAACGGATATTATGCCGGGTAACAAAACGACGATCCAGGACGGCATCCGGTACCGGGCTGAACTGGCCAATAGATTGCATGGAGATCTTTTCATCTGCATCCATTGCAATTCGAACGGCCAGCCCGCAGGACAATATCCCGTTCACCGGCTCACAGGGTACAAGATAACCGGCAAAGGGAAAAAGAAAAAGAAACTGCCGGTTTATGTGACCTACTGGATGAAAAACAGCACGACAGGAACGGCCACCTATATCTGGAAAGCCGACCGCAGCACCCCAAAGGGCGACGCGATCAACCAGCGTAATGGCGAGAATATGGGTGACAGCACAAATAGCGCTTTCGACTTGAATAGCCCTGAAACAAAGATGCGTGCGCTGCTGTATGAGAAAAAATATTTTGCAAACAGCGCCTTATTCGGTACCCTTGTTGAAAGAGAATTCGCAAAGTCCGGGCGGCAGAGTGACGGAATTAAGCAACGGCAGATAGGGATCGGCGTCCTGCAGGCGACGGGGATGCCCAGCGTGCTGATTGAAACCGGTTACCTGACCAACAAGGAAGAAGAGCGATATCTGAGCAGCAAAACAGGGCAGAAACAGGTCGTCTGCAACATTCTGAACGCTTTCCGGCAATATAAGCAGGCACTGGAAAGCGGTCACGCGGAAACGGCCGGATTAAAAAACACCACCCGAAAGGGAGAGCTATAAGACGAGAATGAAACTATCGAAACACCTATTCATGTTGCTGGCAGGCGGAGCGGTCTTCGCCCTGACCTCCTTTTATCCTGGCGGCCCGCGTCCCGCCCGGCCCCGGCCCGAGGGTACCCGCTCCGATGGCGCCCGTCCTCCGCAGAAGTCGGCGCTCCGTACCATCATCATAGATCCCGGTCACGGCGGGTTCGACAATGGCACAAGCGGGCTGTTCTCAAAGGAAAAAGACGTAGCCCTGGCAGTTTCCTTAAAGCTGGGCCAGGCCATCCAGGAAGCCTTCCCCGATGTCAAAGTGGTCTTTACCCGGACGACGGATGTCATGCCGGGCGTCGGTTTTGACGTTCCTCCCGGTTATAGCTTTCACTCCGCGCTTGCAGCAGGCCTGAATTACCGCGCCGATCTCGCCAACAAATCCAGGGGCGATCTTTTTATCTGTATCCATTGCGACAACGACGGACATCCCGCCGGTCCTTTTACCGTGCACAGGATCGTCGGCCATAAATATGTGGGCAAAGGCAAGAAACGACATCGTGTTCCCATCTATGAGAGCTATACAGGCCATCATACCCGCAAAGGCACCGAAGCCTTTATCTGGAAGGCCGACCGCGCCGGCTTCAAGGGCCAGGCGATCAACGAGCGGGCTGAAGGCGACGCCACCGACAGCTCGGGTGAGAATAACTCCGATAGCGCCGTCTTCGACATGAGTTCCCCCCCGGCCAAGATGCGTGCCCAGCTTTACGAACTGAAATACTTTGCCAACAGCGCCCTTTTCGCTACCCTGGTTGAAGACGAATTCACCAGGGCCGGCCGTGAAAGTGAAGGCGTCATCCAAAGAGACGTTGGGCTTCGGGTGCTGCAAGCCACGGGCATGCCCAGCGTACTGTTCGAGATCGGCTTCCTGAGCAACGAAGACGAAGAGAAATACCTGAACAGCGAAGACGGACAGAACGAGGTCGTCCGGAATTTCGTTGACGCGCTCCGCCGGTACAAGGCCACGCTGGAAGGCCATCCCATCAGCAATACCGATTCCCCGGCCAATCACTCCAACAGGTAGCGGACCAGGCGGCTCTTCCGACCTCCCCGACCTCCCCGACCTCCCCGACCGATCCGACCGATCCGACCTCCGATCGACCCGACCGACTCACCATCCGGCTCCTCATCCCGGCCGGCAAGGTTTAACGTTGTCTTCTGCGGATAAGCCCGCAATTTTCCTACATTTGTGATACCACGAGCCGAATTCAGGCATTTGGCCACTAAAAATAAATTGTAGATGAAAATAGCAAATGAAACCAAAATCGGCATCCTGGCGGTCGTCGCCCTGGCCGGTTTGATCCTGGGCTTCAATTTCCTGAAAGGCAGCAGCTTGTTCCAACATTCCAAAAAATTATACGCCCTGTTCGACAACGTCGACGGTATGGAAGTATCCAATGCGGTCCAGATCGAGGGCCTGACCGTCGGCAATATCTCGGCGATCAGCGAATCGGACGAGGACCTCAGCCGCGGCATCGTGGTGACCATCACCCTGAAAAAGGATGTTCATATCCCCAAAAACTCCATTGCAACCCTGAATCCAGGTCTGCTGCTATCTCCCACCCTGGTCATCGCCAAGGGCGACGCTGCCGAATACCTGAAGGACGGCGACACCCTGATCACCAAACAGAAGGCCAATCTTTTCGCCCAGGTGCAGGAAAGCATCAACCCGGTAGTGCTGAAACTGGGCGGGACCCTGACCTCTCTGGATTCGCTGATAGAAGTCATCGGGACCATGTTCGATCCGCGTACCAAGAACAACTTCAGCAGTATTATGGCCAACTTGGCCGCCTCTTCCGCCGAAATGCAAAAGCTTCTCAACAGCCAGACCGGTTACCTGACCCAGTCGCTCAAAAACCTCAATGAATTCACCGGCAACCTGTCAAAGAATAACGACCGTATCACCCACACGTTGGAAAATGCAGATAAGACCACCAGCAGCCTGGCATCCGCCAAAATTCCCGAAGCCGTGGATAATCTTAATACAACCCTTGGTGACCTGAGGGCCACCATTCAGCGGATCAACAGCAACAACGGCTCCCTGGGCCTGCTCATCAACGACCGCCATCTTTATCAGAATATGGAAGACGCCACCCGAAGCCTGACTACCCTGTTGGACGACCTGCGCGTCCATCCCAAACGCTATGTCAGCCTTTCTGTATTCGGCAAAAAGGACAAAACAGGACCGCTGATGGCGCCCCTCCCCGATTCTGCGTCGAAACCCGTCAATAAATAAAAAGCGGATGAAACGAAGGCTATCGGCCTGTGCAGTCTGGGTATTCGGCTTTGGCATCCTGCTCACCCTGTCCACGCAGTTGCAGGGGCAGGTGGTATTCCATTCCGCCGGCAGCGACTCGATCAAGATCGTAAAAATCCTCGATGACGAGATCTACCATTCCGAACAAGTCGATTCCGCTACTACTATTACTACACTCGTCCATCATGTAAAGATCCAGCAGGAAACGACCCTGATCTACTGTGACAGCCTGCGGATGAACCCCCACGAAGACTATATCGAGTGCTTTGGCAATGTCCATATCAATGACAATGACTCCGTTGACATCTACTCGGACTATATGAAATACCTGGTGAGCAAGAAGCTGGTGCATTTCGACAAAAATGTAAAGCTCACCGACGGAAAAGGCGTTTTAACCACGGATGCCCTGGACTACGATATGAACCTCCGGATGGGCACGTATAATCATGGAGGTAAGATCGTCAATAAGGAATCCATACTGACCAGCGAAAAGGGTGTCTATTTTGAAGACAGCAAGGATGTCCATTTCAAAGATAACGTGGTGATGAGGGACCCGCAATACGATCTGTCCGCAGACAGCCTGCTCTACAATACGCAAACCCAGGTCTCGACGTTTATCACCGAGACCTTCATCCTTTTCAAGGACAGTACCAAACGAACCGTCCGGACATGGTCCGGCTATTACGACCTGCACAGTAAAAAGGCCGAATTCAACAAAGGGCACGACAAACAGCCCGTTATTACCGACGGATCGCAAACGATCACCGGAGACAACGTAAGGATCGACGACAGCACAGGTCTCAGCACGGCCACCGGCAGCGCAGATTACCGGGATACAGCCCAGGGGATACGGCTGCTGGCGAACGTCATGGTCAACAACCGCAAAACGAATACTTTCCTGGCGACAAAGCGGCCGCTCATGATCATCAAACAGGACAAAGACTCTATTTACGTCACCGCCGATACACTGCGATCCGCCAGGCTGGTGGACTTTGAAGCCGATCAAAAACGGTTGGCGCACGAAGACAGCCTCCACAAGATCTATGTCGACAGCCTGGAGAAAAGATCGGCGGATAGCCTCCACCTGGCTACCCTGGCCAGAGCCTATAAAGATTCCGTAGCGGCGCTGAACGATTCTGCCAATATGGACCGGAGCGACAGCCTGCGACCCGGCGAAGCGGATAGCCTTGCGCGGTTGGGACTGGACAGCCTGCACCGGCTGGGATTGGACACGCTGGGCGGCCTTCATGGAGAAACAACGGGGAAAAAAGCAGCGATCAGAAAAGATAGTACACAAATCGATCGGATCACCGCTGCCCTGGCGGCGGCGGATACCCTGAAAGGGCCGCCCGGCGAAAAACAACGACGAAAGCTGGAAAAAGAACTGACAAAGGCCAGATCGGACAGCGTGATTGCAAAAAGACAGGCGATAAAAGACAGCGTGGAAAAAAAGATCCAGGCCCGGAAAGACAGTATTAGCGATGCAAAGGAGGCCATCCGCGTCAAGCTAAAAGCCGCAAGAGACAGTGTCAAAGCCGCCGCAGCGGCAGTGAAAAAAAGACAGCGGGATGCCATTGACAGCGTCCGGAAAGCAGGTTTTGCCGCAAAAGCCAGGATCAGGGAGATCGCAGACAGTATAAAAAGGCGACAGCTGACGGACACCCTGATCGCACAGGCGCTGGCGCGGGGTGACACCGTCCGAAGTCTTAAATTGGCGGACAGCCTCAAAAAAGGCGGCTGGACCGATAGCGCACTGACGCGAAGCGGCCTGCCGATCCCGGTGGATAGTTTTGCCCTGCGGCGAACGCAGGACAGCATCAGGGACGTGGCTGTGCAAAAGGCCTATGCCGATAGCATCGCCCATCTGCCGCCGACGGATAGCACGCTCCGCTATATTCTCGGGTATCATCATGTGCGGATCTTCTCAGATTCCCTGCAGGCGGTATGCGACAGCCTGTATTATTCGACAAAGGATTCTATCTTCCGGTTGTTTTACAATCCAGTGGCCTGGGGCAGCGGCAATTACCAGATCACCGGCGATACCATGTATATGTATACCAAAAACAAAAAAGCAGACCGGCTTTACGTTTTTGAAAATGGCCTGACCATCAACAGGGTAGCCAAAAATTTGTATAACCAGCTAAAAGGTACTACCATCAACTGCTTTTTCCACAATGGTGATATCGATTTTATCCGCGCCAAGGGGAATGCAGAAAGCATCTATTATGTACAGGACGAAGGAAAAGCATATACCGGCGCCAACAGGGCCCATGCCGACATTATCGATATGATCTTTGAACCAAAGCGGGATTCCGCCGGCAATATCGAACTGGATTCCGTAGGCAAGCCAAAAGGTAAAGAGCTGAACCGGGTAGTTCTCCGCAGCGATGCCGAGGGCACGATGATCCCCATGCGCAGAGTGAATCCCGATGACATGATCCTGCGCGGGTTCAAATGGCAGGAAAAAAGAAGGCCGAAGTCAAAACAGCAAATGTTCGAGTCCTTACAGGTAGAAAGAGAAGAAGATGAGTTTGAACAGGCGGAAAAAGAGGCGGCCCAGCAGCCCGGTTCGCAGCATGCCGCTATCCCGACGATCCCGGTCATCAAACCGAAACAGCAGCCGAAGAAGCATCCTTAAACCGCCGGCCTCGCCGATAACCGCCGCCGCCGGCCCACCATTTTAAGAAAGTTCTAACACACCATATTCCAATACCTTTGGCATTATTTTCGTTCCACTGGCATCCAAAAAAGTAAGCTATGCGAATTATCACCCTTTGCCTGGTTCTTTTAACCGTCAGCGGCTTGTACAATCATTTATCGGCACAGGATTACAAGCTGGCCGTCGGTATCCGCTTCAGCACGGCCGCTCCCACGCTGAATAATTCCCTTAGCATCAAATATTTTATCGATCAAAGCAATGCCGTCGAAGGTTTGCTATCCTTCGGTTCCCGATTCGGGATCGGCGGCCTTTATGAAAAACATCAGCTGATCGGCGGTACACCCGCCTTCACATTTTTCTACGGCGGCGGCGCCTATCTCGGGTTCGAGAGCGGCCAGACCTGGTTTGGGCCAACCGGGGTGATCGGACTTGATTATAAATTCCCCAACGCACCCGTGAATCTTTCACTGGACTGGAAACCGGAGCTGGACTTTATCCCAAACATCAACTTCGTTCCGGATGCTTTCGGGCTGACAGCCCGCTTCGTCTTTGGCCATTAGCCCGTATGTCCAAAGAACAGGTAGCATAGAAAGATAGAGCTGAGAATACTCACCAGATCGGCCAGCAGCATGGCGCCGACGGAATAGCGCGTATTGCGGATGGCGACGGAGCCGTAGTATACCGCAACGACATAAAAAGTGGATTCGGAAGAGCCCTGCAGGATGGCGGAGAGCCGGGCGGCGAAGCTGTCCTTGCCCAGCGTGTTCATCGTATCGACCAGCATACCGCGGGCGCCGGCGCTGGTCAGCGGTTTGATCAGTGCTGTCGGCAGACCATCGACAAACCGGGTGTCGGTTCCAAAGAGCCGGAAGAAATGCCGTAGCGCGTCGATAATGGCATCAAAAGTCCCGCTGGTGCGCAGCAAGCTGATGGCCACCAGCATGCCGACAAGATAGGGAATGATACGGACCGACGTCTCGAACCCGCCTTTGGCGCCCTGGACAAAAGCGTCAAAAATATTGATCTTTTTGTAGAGCGCCACACCCACGATCACCAGGAAAATGAGAAGGATCAGACCGCCGCTGAGTGCGCGGGAGACCGATTGTACGCCTTCGGCGCTGAGGGTCCGGAGATACAGCACCAGCGCAGCCATCAGCAGGGAAAGGCTCCCGATCCAGGCCAGGATGACCGGCTGGAAAAGATTGATCTTCTGCCGGACCGCCACGATGCTCATGGAAGCCAGCGTGGTGATAAACGTAGCAATGACGATGGGAATAAAGACATCGGTCGGATCGGGGGCCTTAAGAGAGGCCCGGAGCGCAATGATGCTGACAGGTATCAGCTGCAAACCCGAGGTGTGCAGACAAAGAAACATGATCTGGCTGTTGGAAGCGGTCGTCTTGTCTGGATTGATCTCCTGCAGGCTTTCCATGGCCTTAAGCGCAAAGGGCGTGGCGGCATTGTCCAGCCCCAGCAGGTTAGCCGAAAAATTCATCACCATATGGCCCATCGCGGGATGCCCCCTGGGCAGTTCGGGGAAAAGACGCGAGAAAAAAGGACCGGTGATCCGGGCAAGAAAACGAATGCCGCCAGCCTGCTCGGCAATACTGACCAGACCCATAAACAGCGCCATGATGCCGATGAGCCCGAGGGCGAGGGTGACCGCATGGGTACAGGTTTCAATAATGCCGTCGGCGCGCTGCCCCCCATCCCCGGCCTTGCCGGTGACCATATTACTAAAAATGTCCTTATCAGCGGGTACGAAGGCATAGCGGGCGCCCGCCACCAGGATCGAGACCAGAATAAAAGCCGCCCATATTCTGCTTAAAGCCATGCCCCAAATTAACATTAATTGCCTAATTTCGCCGGCGAAATAGCATACGAAATAGAATAATTATGGCTTTACAAGCAGGTATTGTAGGATTGCCGAACGTGGGAAAATCGACTTTGTTTAATGCGGTCAGCAACAGCGCAAAGGCGCAGGCCAGCAATTACCGGTTCTGTACGATCGAGCCCAACACCGGACTCGTGGACGTACCCGACGAACGGATCGATAAATTGGCCGTACTGGTAAAGCCTGAACGCACCGTACCCACACAAGTAGGCATCGTCGACATCGCCGGGCTGGTAAAAGGCGCCAGCAAGGGGGAAGGATTGGGCAATAAATTCCTGGCCAACATCCGCGAAGTCGACGCCATCGTCCATGTCATCCGCTGCTTCGAAGACGAGAACATCCTGCGGGACGAAGGTGCCATCAACCCCGTCGGCGACAAAGAGATCATCGAAACTGAACTACAGCTCAAAGACCTGGAAAGCGTCGAGAAGAAATACAGCCGCACAGAAAAGATGCTCAAGACCGGCGATCCGAAGATAAAGGCCGAATACGAAACCCTGAAGCGTTGTAAGGACCATCTCGAAAAAGGCAAATCCATCCGCGAACTCGATCTCGGCAAGGAAGAACGCACCGCCATCGCCGATCTCTTCCTGCTCACCGGGAAACCCGTCCTCTATGTTGCCAACGTCGACGAAGCCTCGATGCACACCGGCAACAAATACTCCGAAGCACTCAAAGCAGCCGTTGCCGGCGAGAACGCCCAGGTCATCGTCATGAACAACTCCATCGAAGCTCAAATTTCCGGGATGGACGATCCCGCCGACCGCCAGCTGTTCATGGAAGAATACAAAATGACCGAGCCTGCTCTCAATAAACTCATCCGCAGCGTATACAAATTACTCAACCTCGCCACTTATTTTACCGCCGGTGTACAGGAAGTACGCGCCTGGACCATCCAGGACGGCTGGAAAGCTCCCCAGGCCGCCAGTGTCATCCACACCGACTTCGAAAAAGGCTTTATCAAAGCCGAGGTCATCGCCTACAAAGACTATATTCAATATGGCTCCGAAGCCGCCGCCCGCGACAACGGTAAACTGCGCATCGAAGGCAAGGAGTACGTCGTTAAAGACGGCGACGTCATGCATTTCCGGTTTAACGTATAAAAAAAGGGCCTGTCCCGGAAAATCATTCGTGCAACAGGCCCTTTGCCATTACGGCTATGTGATCGGTTAGAAGATATTGTAGCCGAAGCTGATATAGTACAGACCGCCGATCCGCGCATCACCGATCGCGTCCACATGATATTTGTTCAGAATATTGGAAGCGCCCAGCTTGATCAGACTGTGATTGAGCTTTGGCAACTTCATACTGATCTGCGCATCCAGGGTCCCAAAGGCAGGCGTGTTGCCCGTAATAAAGGAAGACTGATACAGATAAGCCTCCTGCCAGCGGTAGGTGATGTTGAAGCCATACACTTTGGCGATGGTATAGTTGGCCAGGGAAAGGTTGAATTTATTTTTCGGCGTATTGAAGTCGGTTTGCTGGCTCTCATCCTTGCTCGAGATCGTGCTGTAGGCATAGTTGCCGGAGACGATAAATCCAGCCGGCATCGAATAATCCAGCCCGATCCCCGCACCGCCGGTATTGACCTTGGTAGGGCTGTTGGTATAGATGCCAAAGGTGTTGGCAGCTGTCTGGCCAAGAGTCAGCGGATCCTTTACCAGCACCGTCAGGCCGATGAAGTTGGTATATTGAGCATAGTAGCCATATACATCGAGGAGCAGCTTGTCTGCGATCAGCCCCTTATAGCCAAGCTCCCAACTGGTGACCGTCTCCGGTTTGAACGTCTGGTATTGATAGGCCGTCGGTGTCGCACCCGTATTTAGATAGCGGTTGAGCGTGGCGGTATCGTAAGTCTGGTTGTCGTTTAACCCATAGGCGGTGATAAACTGGGGCAGACCGCCGATCAGCCGGGCCGATCCCGTCTGCAGATTGATGTATTGATTCTGCGTGGATGGAAAGCGATAGGCCGTCTGGAAGCTGGCGCGGATATAGTTATCCTTCGCCACCCTGAACAGCACCGTCGCCCGAGGCGTGAACCGCCCTTTAAAATTAGAATTCTTATCATAGCGCCCCGAGAGGGACAGCTTTAGCAAATCGCTCCAGAAACTTTTCTGCAATTGCGCAAAGGCGCCGGTCTCATTGATATCGATGCGCCCTGCCGTGTCGGCAAAGATCGTTCCGTGCGAATTCAGCACGAATTCGCGCGTGGAGGCGCCGACGGTGATATCCATCCATTTGACCTCGTTGCTGAAATTATACATCGCCTCTCCGACATAAAGATCGGTCTGGTCGTTGAATTTACCGCCCGCGGGGATAGCAAGCTTTTTGAGCGAGTCTACCGCCGTATTGAAAGCCGTCGTTCCGGGCTGAAGCCGATTGGCATCGGCAGCTGCCCTTGCCGTTGCGCTGGCGTTGGCATAAGCCTGGCCCGGCGATTGACCACCCTGCAGGTCGGCCCCAAAGGCAGCGGCATAGGTTCCGATATAGGTCGGCGCCCAAACGCTGGCAGTAGGAGCATAGGCTTCGTTCAGCAGGGTGGCGACGGCAACCATATCGTAAGAGTTGCCCGCATTCTCCTGCGTCGTATAAGCCCGGACATAAAAATGCTGCCCCGTGACTTCAGCTTTATATTGGCCGATCTTCACATCCTTCAGCGAATAGCGATCCGTACCCTGGTAGACCGTGGAAGCCGTCCCGAAATTCCCGATAAGGCTGAGGGTCGTGGTAGGCGCCAGCTTATAATAAAGCCCGGCATATACTTTCAGGTTATCGGCTTTGTAATTGGTGAGCGTGTTTTCGGCATAGCCGGTGCGCGTCACATTGGAATTAGCCGGTGTCGCCGCGGCCAGCTGGGCGGTTTGCGCAGCCATTGCCTGGTACTGGGCAGCAAGACCGGCCTGGCCGGCAGCGGCATACTGTTTGGCAGCGGCCGCATATTGCGCGGAGGCGTTGTTGAGCTGCTGCTGGACATTGAAGTAGGCGCTTTCATCCCCATAGATGTTGACACCGTCATAGTTCGGCAGGCTGCGGGTATCCGAAGTGATCAGACCGGTAGCCGGCACATAATTCCGGTAATCGGTGGCCATCCAGTCCTTTGCCTGTGTATAGTCGGCGGCCAGCTTGAAGGCAAACTTATTATTGAATGCCTTGGCATAACGGGCCGTCCAGTTATAGTATGGTGCGGCGGGGCTCTGGTCATCGCCGAGATGATTGACGCCCTGCTTGACCTGCGCGCTGAAGCCCTGGTATTTGAAGGGATCCTTACTGGTCATCAGCAAGGTGCCCGTCATCCCACCGGACCCGTAAAGGGCTGAAGAGGCGCCCGGCAGCAGCTCCACATTATCTACATCCAGCTCGTTGAGCCCGTCGATATTGGCGACGGAAAAGTTGAGACCCGGCGCCTGGTTGTCCATCCCATCCACCAATTGGTTCATCCGCAGGTTGCCGCTGCCGTTAAAGCCGCGGGTGCCAAGAGTTTTGAACAGCAGGGAGGAAGTCACAGCATCCACCTCCTTCATATTGGCTACGGCATCGTAGAAGGAAGGGGCCGGTACTTCATGCGCAGCCAGACTGCTCATCCGCTCGATGGACACGGGTGATTCAAGACTCCGGATGGCTCCCCGGGTGGCAGAAATGACCACTTCTCTTCCCAGCGTGGAAGAAGGAGCAAAAGCTACCTCGATCGGGCTGGACGTGCTGTTGACCGACACCTCCTGGGTTTCGAAACCGATGGAGGAAAAAACCAGCACAAATGGCGGCTGCTTCATCGTCGTCAGCCGGAAATTACCCTTGTCATCGGTAAAAGTGCCTGCTGCAGTCCCTTTCACGACAACGGATACGGCGGGAACGCTTTCTTTCGTGGCAGAATGGCGTACAGTGCCGGTAATCGTTGAAGAAGACTGGGAAAAGGCAGGAAAAGAGAAGATACAAAAAAGAAAAATCGCGGTAATTGATGGTGGAGTCAATTTCTGTCTCATAGTGCAAGTTTTCGGTTAGATAAGCATAACGTATGACTAAAATACGTATTGTAATTTTGTCCTCGAAATTTAATTTAATTTTACAGGCATGAAAACAATGCAATTTCCCCATCAGACGAAATTCTATCGCGGTAAGGTGAGAGACGTGTATACCATCTCCGATCAGTGGCTGGTCATGCTCGCCTCCGACCGCATCTCCGCCTTCGACGTCATCCTGCCCCGCGCCATCCCTTTCAAGGGCCAGGTGCTGAACCAGATTGCTGCCTATATGCTGAAAGCCACCAGCGACCTTTGCCCGAACTGGCTGCTGGATACCCCGGCCCCGAACGTGGCGATCGGCCGCAAATGCGAACCTTTTCGGGTAGAGATGGTAGTAAGGGGCAACCTGACCGGACACGCCTGGCGGACTTACCAATCCGGCAAAAGGGAATTGTGCGGCGTGGCGCTGCCGGAGGGAATGAAAGAGAATGATTATTTCCCCGCCCCCATCATTACCCCTTCGACAAAGGCGGAAGTAGGACACGACGAAGATATTTCCCGCAGCGAGATCATCCGCCGGGGGATCGCCCCGGAAAAAGATTACGCCCAGTTGGAAAAATATACGCTGGCCCTGTTCCAACGCGGCAGGGAGATAGCAGCAAAAAGAGGGCTGATCCTGGTCGACACGAAATATGAATTTGGAAAGATCGGCGATACGATCTACCTGATAGATGAAATCCATACGCCGGACTCCTCCCGCTATTTCTATGCGGACGGTTTTGAAGAGCGGCAGACCAGGGGGGAAAGACAGCTGCAGCTCAGCAAAGAGTTCGTACGGGAATGGCTGATCGCCAATAATTTTATGGGCAAGGAAGGCCAGACAGTCCCGGAGATGGAAGACAAGTGGGTAAATACCATCAGCGCCCGGTACATCGAATTATATGAGCGGGTGATCGGGGAACCTTTCCGGCCACAACCCCTGACCGACGAAGAGACGTATCAGCGGGTATTGTATTCGCTGGGGAACCTGGGCTGACGGACTATTGCCCCGCCGAGCCGCCGCATTCCCTCCCGCCTGCCCCTACTCCCCCGCACCTTTTGGAAGCGTAAAGGAGAATATGCTCCCTTTTCCCGGTTCACTCTGGATATTCATGCGGCCCCCGTTGCGGGAAAGAAACTCCTTACAAAGCATCAGCCCAAGACCGGTGCCGGCTTCACCGCCGGTACCCCGGGTCGAATAATAATTCTGATCCATCAGCCGCTGCAGTCCTTCCTGGCTGATACCGGTACCTGTATCCTGAACGGAGATCTCGATACAGGAACGAAGCTCCCTTGCTTCGACATATATGCTGCCTTCTATCGGGGTAAACTTTATGGCATTCGAAAGGAGGTTCCGCAGGACAAGGTTGATCATATCCTTGTCGGCATACACAAAAATGGGGTGCTCGATCTTGCTGCTGATATAGATATTTTTCGCTTCAGCCTGTAGCCGCAGCAGCTGTAATACCTCTTTTGCTATCCCGGCAATGTCCAGCAGCTGGGGTCGCACCGACTCCACCTGCATCTGGCTTTTTGCCCATTGCAGGAGATTTTCCATAAGGCCGGTCGTATAGGTCAGCTCGTTGATCACTTCGGGAACCAGGATCTTGATCTCATCACCCGGCAGGTCGTACAACTGCACATTGCGAAACAGGTTACGCAGGGCATAAAGCGGAGCCTTTAGATCATGCGCAATGACAGAAAAAAGTTTATTCTTCAGCGAATTGAGCTCTGTCAGCTGGCTGGTTTGCTCTTCGAGCAGCGCGGCCTTGCCGGAGATATCCGCCTTCTGCCGCAGGATCTTGAGATTGCTTCGCCGCAGCTGCCAGTTCTTATCGCGGCTCTGCTCCTGGTAACGGGTGTTCTCATTTTTGATAAGCAGTAATCCGTAGAAAATAAGAAAGACGGCCAGGACATGATTGAAGAGATAAAGGTAGTAATTGGCCTTTTCCAGGTTGTCATCATAGTTTTTCCAGACCGTGCAGACCAGCAGGAAGCAGGCCATCGACAAGGTGAATGAAAAAATGATGCTATAGATATTCTTTAGAAAGAACACCGACAGTACCCCATAAAGAACAAAAAAGAATTCAATGCCCACGTCGATCCGCATGAAATAAATGATGCAGGTCGCTATCGGATAAAGCGTAAAGTATAATACCCTGGCCAATTCGTATTTCTGAAAATAATTGAAGAGGAGTACGATAAAGCTTATAAAGGCGGGCAAGCCGGCGACGATATGGGAGAGGAGAGGAAACCGATCCTTCGTATACAGACCCGCAAAAGGCATAATGATACCCGTAAGCAGCCCCAGAAAATTCATGAAATTAAAGATGCCAAGCTTTCGTTTTTCGTAGCTGCCAAGGGAGGGCTGGTACCCGATATTCCAGATATATCCCCGGAAACGGAAAATACTTTTTTCAGCCTTATTCATGGTCAGAGCCTGGTTTAGTTTTAAGGGTGGAGACCGTAAGGTTCAGTGCTACTAACGAAAATTAATAAACGTATGAAATACACGTTTTATTCGATCCAAAAATAGATGATTTTAAATTGATTCCGGAATTATTACATATATCACATTATCATATATCGAATGGGCCGTCGAGGACAGGGCCGGACCCTCCAGTCCCCCCTTTCAACCGGGCTTTGGATTTATTAAACGTATGAGGCCCCTTTTCAATCCCTTTCCGAAGCATTCGCCGCTCTTCTTCGGGTAAATGGGTAACCGACTGGCAATCAGCGCTACAGCAGCCTTCATAGCGGGCAGCACAGTCGGAACATTGGATGAACAGCAGATGACAGCCCTCGTTGCGGCAATTGATATGCGTATCGGCAGGACGGCCGCATTGGTGACAGCGGGCGATAATTTCCCCGCTGATGCGCTCCCCAAGCCGGTCGTCGAAGACGAAGTTCTTACCCTTGAACTTATTCTCCAGCGCTTTTTCCTTCACGGTATTGGCATAGTGAATAATGCCGCCCTCCAGGTGAAAGACATTGGTAAACCCTTTATGCAGCAGCCAGGCACTGGCTTTTTCGCAGCGGATCCCGCCGGTGCAGTACATAATGATCGGACTGTCTTTTTTATCTTTCAGCAGTTCCGCAGACATCGGCAGCTGCTCCCGGAACGTATCCGAAGGGACTTCGATGGCGTTTTCAAAATGCCCGACTTCATATTCATAATGGTTGCGCATGTCGACGACGATCGTGGCAGGGTCGTCCGTCAGCTTATTGAACATCTCCGCATCTACATACCGCCCCTTTTTGCCCATGTCGAAAACGGGATCGGCGATGCCATCGGCGACGATCTTGTCGCGGACCTTTATCTTCAGCACCCAAAAGGATTTCCCGTCGTCGTCGACGGCGATATTTAGCCGCAACCCATCCAGACCGGGCATCGAATCGAGCCAGTCCTTCAAAGCCCCGAATTTCGACGCCGGCACGCTGATCTGTGCATTGATGCCTTCCGCAGCCACATAGACGCGGCCAAAAACGGCAAGCTCGCTCAGGCCCTTATAGAGCTCGTCACGGAACGAGCGGGGGTCTCCGATGGCGACATAGCGGTAAAAAGAGATCGTGGTGCGGGGTTCCGCCTCCTGTAATAAACGCTGTTTCAGCTCCTTCTGGGAGACACGATTGTGTAACACGGACATACGCTGTAAAGTTACGAAAATTCATCATCCCCGCGGTGTCAGGCGTCACCTTCCCCCCCGACGGAAAGCACCACCCAGCAGACCGCCAAAGCCGATGCGGATACCCGTCTGATTATAATGACCGTTTAGCCAGGAGCCAACAAGGTCGACGCGGAAAATCTTGAAAATGTTCTCCAAACCGCCAAAAGCTTCTACATAGTTGTTGTGTTCATTGACATAGAACGCATTGGCGCCGCCGACCAGATCCCAGTTCAACCGGCGGAACAAGGGGATCTTATTGGTCAAAAACCCGTTAAAATGATGTTCGAGATGCCCGGTCGCATAGAAAGCAGCCGTCGTGCTGTTGGCATAATATGGCGCCAGCTGAAAGCTGTTTAGGTATTCACTGGCGGCAAGGGTCTGGTTGCCGTTGAAATGCTGATAGTCCTGTATAAACACAGACTTGGTATTGAGAAATCCGCCGATGCTGAACCGGAAGCGCAACAACCCCCGCAATTTGAAGTTGGCATCATCCCAGACAGAAAACCGCCATTTATCAAAATTCACGTCACTCCCCAATATCCCGTTCCAACCCTTTTCGTAATACAATTCCATCGTCGGGTATTTTGAACCGATAGACACTTTCCGGTTGGGGAATTCGATGTACTGCTGCCCGGGCTGGTATTCCAGGTCGACACTCGTGAGGACGGCCTGATGCCGCGGGAATGGCGCGCTCAATTGTTCTACCGGGTAATTCGGCGTGAATGCTGCGTCCTTTGCGGATACCAGCGAGTAACTGGTGGTATTGGCGATCGGGATCCGATCTTCATAGAGCCCCTTTACATTCAGCCGTAAACCATTGTCCAGACGGGTGGCGGAACTGAGCTGCGCAAAATAATTTTCATAGATCTTCATATAGTTGCGCCCGTCCAGCAGGGTGTAAAGGGAATTGACGAGCTCGGAGATGGGGTTATCGGGATTGAACTGCGATAGCCTTTCTCCGCCGGAGAGGGTCCATGTCTGCCGGGAAGAAGAGACATCCTCACCATCCCGGTTAAAGCTGCGCCGGTTCCAGACCAGATCGCCCCAGGCATTGAGCCGGGTGTTGTTAAAGCCATAGCGGATATGGGGGGAGAAACTTATATTACCTTTCCCGTTCTTTAAATTGCGGCTGACCGACCCGCCGACAGTGACATTGATCCCTTCCACCGTATTGTATTCGATATTTGACAGCAGGGCGTCCAGCGAATAATGCAGGGGGCGCGGCTGGCGATAGTTGGAGCGCGCAAAGCCGGTAAGCAGCTGCCCGAATTTAACAGGCCCCTGCTCCTTCAACAGTGAATCCCGGTTCTTTTTCGTACCCATCGAATCCCGGTTGGACCGGTAGATGCTGTCGCGGATCGTGTAGTTGACCTTCTCGTCAGGCTCCAGCGGCAAAGGCCGGATAGAATCCCAATAGGCCTTGGTACGCCGGTTGCCGGCCGTATCATAACGGATCTTGATATTATTGAAAAATTTCTTCCTGAATTGCGGAGCGATATCATAGTCGTTATAAACATCCAAAAAATTCCCGACGGCATCGATGCCCAAAATATTAAAGGTGAAGTAAACAACCTGATCTTTTATCTGCCAGACATTTTTGGCGCCTGGATTTGTCAGTGAGTCCGGGGTAATAGGCGCATGGATCTGCCGGATCTCCAGGGTGTCGAGGAATTGCAGCTGGGAGGTCTTGAGCAGGAGCAGGTCCAGACTGTGGATCCGCCAATCGCCCTCCACGATCTCGATGGTACCGGAGAAGAGCGGTTCATATTTCCGGCGGGGGATCACCTGGATCCGGTTGACCTCACGCCCCTCTTCAAAGTAAGAGCCCAGGAATTTATAACGGTAATAATTCAGCGCGCCGTCGGCGATCGGCGAGACGAAGCCGCGGGGGCTGAGCTGGTCGGCCAACGCGTTGACATTGTTGTTATAAAAATTGATAAATACAGGGAAGGAAAACCCAAAGCCATTGGAACCGCTCTCCCGCCCCGAAAGGATCTCCAGCTTGAGCTTGTCCGGTCGTTTAAAAGCAACCTTTGTAAGAGACTCGGAAAGATAGATGATCCCTTTCCCGGCAGAGTCCACCCCCATTTCCTTCTTGTCTTTGTCTTCCAGTTTCTGACCAAAAATCCTGTTTGGAAGTTTTCGGGTACGGATGAGGGTTTTGACATACGCTTCGCAGGTGAAAGAGTCCAGGGGCGTTTCGTATTCCTTTCTTTTTTTGATGGCATGACGAATAATAGCATAAGCAGGGTCTTCGCCACCCGGTCTCACGACGGCCTCGGCCATGGATAGCTGCTGGAGAGAAAGCTGAAAATCGACAACCAGACCCGTAGTGCCCACCACGATCTTCCTTTCCCGGCGTGTATACCCTACATATTGACAGACCAGCGTATAGCTGCCGGGCGCCAGATCCAGTGAATATTTCCCGTCGTTGCCCGCCGTAACGCCACGGGTTGTGCCATGTACCAGGATGGAAGCGTAAGGCAAGGCATTCCCTTTCTCATCGGTGACGCTACCGGTGACCCGGGTCGCACGGGCTTCGATACTCAGGAGAAAGGTCAGTAGACATGAGATAAGGAGGCGATGCATGAGGGAGACGGATTTACCGGGTTTTTTTTAAAAAGGCTGCCGTCAACGCTCCGCCACCACCCACCAGGGCGCCGACAACGGCCGTGACAAGCACCAGTGCATAGCTTGAACCGCCAAGAGGCAATAAGGAAGCCACTTTAGCGGACAAGATGCTGCCATTGGCCAGATCGGCCGTCACAGCCAGTCCTCCCCACAACAGGAAAAGCGCGAGAAAGCCCGACAGAAAAGAAGGGAGAGGGCGCTGGGGAATGACCAGGCTGACAATAAACGCTATCGGGGCGACCGTCCACCAGGGAAGAAAAAGACCGCAGAGAAAGCTGAACAGTCCAATGAGCAGCGTGGTGGCCAAAAATTTGATCGTCATATTACTGAGGTATAGTTATCGGTGAGAAATGCATGACCCATTGTACTCTTTTATCCGCCGCCTCATCCGATCCCATTACCCAGATGGGCAGGTAAGTGCCGGCAACCCAATGGTCGACAAAGTTGTCATAGTAGGGGCTGCCCGGGTTTCCGCTCTGACCGCCCGGGTAGATCCCATAGGCTTCGGTCTTGTCGGTCAGCTGAACGATCATCCGCCAGCTGGGACCATGCAGGGGCTTGGCCGCGTTGATGCAATTGGCGCCGCCGCCAATCGCCAGGTGGGTCCGGCTCAGCGCCGGTTGACGCAGCAGGTGACGCACCCAGGTATCCTTGAATTTTGCCCACGTAAGATGGCCATTCTGACCTGCCTGCGCCAGATCCGGGATCGTTTGCCGGAACGCCTGGGTGACGATCTGCTGCAACGTCTCTTTTTCCGGCGTGTTGACATTATCGATAAATGACCAGGCCGTGTCTTTTAGCAGCGCTTCCAGTAACGTGCTTTCATAAGGATGTTGCAGGTGCAGAGATGATTTCGAAAATTCATCGTCGAAAATATCATGATCGAGATGGTTCCACCACAGATAGAAAATAGTGGGCCCCTCCTCGCCGGGATCGTTTCGAAAATTCCAAAGCTTAAAGATGTTCAGATAGGATCTTTCCTCCTCGTTGAGCCCGGTTTCATTGATATGCCCCACCAGGATGGGCTTTGCCATTTGCGCAAAGACGTCAAAATTATCCGTCTGCAGCTTCATCATATCCGCAGCAGTAATGGAATTCATGGCGTCGAGCCGGCGGTTGATGATCAACCCCCGGTAAATGGGAAAAATGCCGCCGAGATAATAGGGATAGGTCGTATCCACCGGCTCCTGGTTGGCGCTGCTGACAAAACCCCGGTCGGGATCGAGCATATAGGGATTTTCGTCTCTATCGATCATCCCCTGCCACTTATAAGAACTGTCTTCACCCGGCATCACGAAAAGCCCCTGCTCCTTCCATTTGGCCGGGAACTGTCCTTCCTGCCGGATAGCGATATGTCCCGCCTTGTCCGCAAATGCAAAGTTCTGTCCAGGGGCTTGAAAAGTGCTTAAGGCCCGTTTGTATTCGTCATAGTTATTAGCGGACTGAAGATAACGGAAGGTCAGCAGTTCGTCGGATGAATCGGCTGGCTTCCAGCGAACGGCATAAGAACGGTTGCTCGCCATCTCGGAAAAGCCCGTGAAGCCGGGGTCGAACAGGACGGGGCCAAACGCAGTGGTGACCACCGTATCATAAAAAGGCCGGGCGCCGCTGATCTTAATTGTATCGATCCGCCGGTCGGTCGACGCCCAACGCCCGTTATACCAATATTCCTGCCGCGTGTCATCCCTGAATTTTATCGCATAGTAATCACGAACATCTCTTTCGGAATTGGTAATACCCCAGGCACAGCTATCATTGAACCCGATAATGACAAAGGGGGCGCCGGGAAAAGAAACCCCGCTGACGTTATAGGCTGGGGTGTGGATCTGCATCTGGTACCAGATGGAAGGCAGGTTGGTGCTCAGATGGGGGTCATTGCAAAGGATGGGCCGGCCGCTCAGCGTTTTTTTACCGCTGACAGCCCAGTTGTTGCTGCCATTGCTCTTATCCACCGCGTGCTCTTCATCGGTAACCGTGGCGGTACTGTTGAAATACAAGGAATCCGCGGTAGCCGGCATCTTCGGAACAAAAGAGGGCGGCAGGAAATGGGTGCCCTTTGGCAGGATGGGATCGAGACTGTCCGGGACCATCGGGTAGAGTTTGGCAAAGTCTGCCTTGCTAAAGAAGCTCTTGGCATTGGTCAGGGCAAAGTCATTGTCTGCTCCCGCCAGTTCCACGGCCATGTATTTCATAAAAAGCGCCGTCTTCAGATTGCTCCAGGGTTCCGGCCGGTAATCCAGCAGCTTGTATTCGAATGGCAAGGCCCCCTCATTAAGCTGACCAATATACGCATTGACCCCAGCGGTGTATGCGTCACAATCCTTTTTGACGTTGCTGTCTTTTTCCATCTCGGCAACCGCTGCCCTGGCCGCCGTTACCATACCCAGCCGGCGCATGGAACGGTCATACTTCACAATGGAATTATTCTCTCCTGCGCCAAGGAACTCGCTGAGCCTGCCCGCTGCGGCAAAAGTCTGGAACTCCATCTGCCAAAGCCGGAATCGGGCATGCAGATAGCCCTGGATATAGCAGGCATCGGATTCGCTGGCCGCAAAGACATGGGGGATCAGATATTTATCGAAATAGACTTCGCCTTTTCCCTGCAGACCCGGCAGATCGATCTTTGCATTGAAATCCATTCCGAGCGGCTCGGCATTCTGCCAGAAACCATGCTGGGGGCTAAGGAACTCCCCGAGAAGAGGCGTCTTTTGAAGGCCGCCCCAACGTGTATTCAGGCAAATGACAAGTCCGGTAGTCAGGAGAAAAGAAAGCAGAAAGGGGACAATTCTCATACCAGCGCAATTTTGATGATGGAAGGCCTAAAAGTAGGAAAAATTACCACAAAATGGTATTGTCGGTCTCCTTGCTTTGCGCCACTTTTACATCGTAGGACAAAACGCACTTTTACTTCAGTTCAGGTGGTTCAGGTAGATGATGAGCCGGTTCAGCGATGAACCGGCTTTTTTATATCAGGATTATATCAGGATTGTAAAAGCCCCGTAAGCCGGTCGATCTCCTCAACCGTATTAAAAGAATGGATAACGATGCGCAGTCTTTCACCGCCCTTTGGCACCGTAGGATAAAGAATGGGGCGAATATCGAGCCCTGCCTCCTGCAGCCGGCCGGCCAGCCCGCGAACGGCAGCATTGCCGGGAACGATCACCACCTGGATGGGCGTCTGGCTGTTCAACCGTTCATAACCGATAGATGCCTGCTGCCAGCGGTCGATCAGCTGCTGTAGCCGGGTCCGCTCCACATTCATTTTCGGAAAAAGCCTGTAGGCGTCGGCGATGGCCCCGACGCTGGCGGGCGGGAGAGCGGTGGTATAGATCAGCGGACGGCAGAAATTGACAAGAAACTGGCGGAGACGGGTGCTGCCGAGCACGATGGCGCCGTGGCAGCCGACAGCCTTGCCAAAGGTATGGATACGGGCGAAACACTCCCGATGGAGTCCCCTGGCCTGCGCCAGCCCCTCCCCTGCCCCGCCGATGACGCCGGTGGCATGGGCTTCATCGAGGATGAGGCAGGCATCGTACCGGCGACACAAGGATAGGATCGTTTCGAGCGGCGCCAAGTCGCCGTCCATGGAGAAGACGGATTCGGTGACGACAAAAAGAGTGGCGCCCCCACCGGGCGAATTCCCTTCTGCGGCATTCGCGCCGCCCCCACGCCCCGCGGAACTCGCCCCGCCCGCGCCACCGCGCACTGATTGCAGTCGCCGTTCCAGGTCAGCGCAATCGTTGTGCGCAAAAGAGAAGGATTGAGCAAAAGAAAGACGGATACCATCCCGGATGGATGCATGGCTCAGGCTGTCATACACGATCGTATCACCCCGCCGGGGAATACAACTCAACACTCCCAGATTGGCGTCATAGCCGGAATTGAAGATCAGACCGGTTTCCGCCTGGTGGAAGGCAGCAAGGGTTTTTTCCGTCTCCCCGATAAGAGGATAATTGCCGGCCAGCAGCCGGGAGCCGGTGCTGCCGTGCGCGAGCGGCGGGAATGGCGCCGCCGCAGCCCCCCCGACAGGCTGCCCGCGGCCGGCCTCCAGCAGGCCGTTGGTCACGATGCCAAGATAGTCGTTGGAGCAGAAATCCGTTTTCCCTTCGGGCAGGCGCAGCTGACGAAAGGCATCCTGCGCCCTTCGCTCTTCCAGTCTCCTGTTTAAAAAACCCTCATCCCCCATAGCCGAAATTTCCGGCAAACCTACAAAAATCCGGGAAATCCGTAGGTTTGCCGGATGGAAACCGCTCCCGAACAAAAAAATATCCTGGGCCTGCAGCTGCCGACGGACCCGCGCTGGGTGGACCTGGCCAGCCTTTCGCTGGCCGCTATCCTCACCGATCACGCCTGGTGTGAACAAAAGGCCGCCACCAGCTGCATTTCGCTGATCACACGCTATTCCGAAAAGGAGCAGCTGGTGGAAGAGCTCTCTCCTATCGTTACAGAAGAATGGGGACATTTCAGACTGGTGCTGGCCGAACTGCATAAAAGAGGGTTGCAGCTGGGGCGGCAACGGAAGGATGTCTATGTGAACCAGCTGATGGTCTTTCAACAAAAGGGCGGAAACGAAGAAGAGCGATTGCTCGACCGGCTGCTGATCTTTGCGCTGATCGAAGCGCGAAGCTGCGAACGTTTCAAGCGACTGAGCGAAGGGCTGGAAGATGCTTATCTTCGACAGTTCTACCGCCGGTTCATGGAAAGCGAGGCGGGGCACTACCACCTTTTCATCAGGCTGGCCGAAACCTATATCGACAAAGACAGCGTCAGGCGGCGATGGAAGGAATGGCTGGATTACGAAGCAGGAATTATGGAGACGACGGAAGTAAGAGGGGATAGGATCCATTGAGCTTTTCAACGTACAATTCGACGTACTCCCTCACCTTTTTTCGGCGATACTGCATGACCCAGCGCGGATGCGGCAAGGGAATGATCTCCTTAAAAAATCCATGCCGGTCGTTGAGTCTGGAAAATTGCCGGTAGTTTTCTCCTTCCCCAAGGCAATAGCAAACGGAACCGGTGGGAATAGTCGCCAGTTGACGACGGATACATTGGAGCATAAAGGGCTCACAAGCCTTGATCAATTCCTTGTCGTCGTAATAATTCAGGTTCTTGCCATGCCGGACGAATCCGAGCGGAAAGAGAGCAGTGATGTAAAAGCGGTCGTAAAAAGTTTTCACTCCGCCATACCCGTCGATCACCTCGTAGACGAATTGCGAAGAAAGTTCGGACTGTTTCTTCCAGTCATTTGGAATGCCGCATTTCTCCGCCATCCGGATGGGGTCAGTAAAAGGTACGCCGGTGATGCCGCCGCCAAAACGACCGGGATTGATACCGAAGATATAGGTGCGGGGTCGGGTATCAGAATAATATTTCTCATAAAAGCGGCTGGCCAGCTCCCAGGCCGCGGGATCCTTGTAAGGGTTCATGATCCCGATCCCATCCCCCAGCGGGAAGCGGGGACGCAGGTTCCGGTAAAAATGGAGGATCGCGGCGGATTGGTTCATTCCAGCCCCCCCGAAAAATAGTCCAGCTCTTCCTTCAAATCCAGAAATGGATACTGCCGGATCAGCTCCTTTGTTTTTTGCCAATGATCGTGCAGGAATCGACGGTGTGCCTGGGTGGAGGGTTGAAAAGGCTTATGACGGCGTGCAATAACGATCTTCTTTACTTCTTCCAGCAACCGGCGCCCGGGTTCGTCGATACAGTACTGAACAAATTTCTCCAGCACAAAGGCAGTAGCGGGATAATTGGGATGGACCATATCTACGTCAAAAAAGCGATAGTCACGAAGGACGTCGACGACCAGCTCATAGGCCGGGAAATAAAACAGCCTGTCGAACTTGTTCACCAGGTGATGCACCGACTCGATAAGACGGGCCTTGCTGCGGTTATTGTCCACGACGCCGTCGCGGATATGCCGCACGGGGCTAACGGTAAATATTACCTGTAGATTCGGGTTAAAGTAAAAGAGTTGATGGAGACAGTTATCCAGGGCGATATTGATCTCTTCAATCGTCATCAGGTGTTTGTAAAAAGTCTGGCCGGGAGCCCGATGGCAGTTCGCGACGGCCTCCCCGCTATCTACCAGCCGGTAAGACCAGGCACTCCCCAACGTAATGACCAGCCAGTCAGCCTCCCGAAGAAAAGCATGCGCACGGACCTGGGACGCATTGATGGCGGCGAGACCTTGACCCCTGTCGACATGAGAAAAAATACTGTGGTGCTGCCAGCTCTGCCAAAGCTCATTAAAAAAGACCAGGTCCTCTTCCCGGTAGTGTTGCGGGCGGATATAGGAGACGAGGCTGGCGGCTACGCTGGCCGGATCGAAGAGGATCCCGTTCGGGTTTTGGAGGGTTTCAAATTTCCAATCCCGGAGAGCATTGCCGATATGTTCGGTAAAGCAGGATCCCACCAGCAGGATCTTGTCCCCATACCCGATAGGCTGAGGAAGGGAAGGAATCGTGATGGGTAATTGGAATTCCATAATTATAAAAAGATTTCCGTCGCCAGACGACTGGCTTCCTGAAGGGCCTCTTCGTCCAGCGCCGGCGGGAGGCCATGTCGCCGGAAATGAGCGATCATCCATTCCGTGTCCATATTGCCTATAAGCTCGTTCCCTGCCATCGGACAGCCGCCGATGCCTTTCAACGCGCCGTCAAAGCGGCGACAGCCTGCCTGGAGGGCGGCATCGATCTTGGCTTTGCGATTATGCGCCGTAGAATGCAGATGTACGCCGATGACATGACCGGGCAGCTGCCGGATAAGATAGTCCGTCACGGAAAAGACCTGTTCGGGCGTAGCCAGCCCAACCGTATCGGCAAGGGATAAGATCCGGACACCCAGGCGACTGAGGGCGGCGGCCCATTCATAGACGACTTCCTCCGACCAGGGATCGCCATAGGGATTGCCGAACCCCATCGAGAGGTAAACCACCAGCTCTTTTTCCGTTTTCGCACAGAGCTCCTGCATCTCTTCGACGGTTGCAAACGAGCCCTCAATGGTCTTATTGGTATTTCGTAATTGAAAGGTTTCCGATACGGAAAAAGGAAAGCCAAGGTAAGACACTGTCTCATATCCCGCCGCGGTCTCCGCTCCACGGAAATTGGCGACGATCGCCAGCAGCCGGGTAGCGCAGCCTTCGGTGTGGAGACCGGCCAGCACCTCCGCCGTATCCGCCATTTGCGGGATCGCCTTCGCAGAAACAAAACTCCCAAAGTCCAGGGTATCAAACCCCACCTTCAACAGCGCATTCAAATAAGCGATCTTTCGCGCCGTGGGAATGAGATGCGGCCAGCCCTGCATGGCGTCACGCGGACATTCGACGAGCGTGACGGGCAACCCGGCGCTAAACGGCAAATCCCTGCCGCTGACTGCCTGGGGTTGAGGCCGTGGTCGGTGCAAAGGGCTCATGGTAATCGATGTTTCATGGCTTCATATAAAATTATCCCGGCAGCGACGGAGACGTTAAATGAATCGAAATCACCCGCCATAGGGATGGTAAAATGTTCGTCCGCCGCCTTGCGGATATAGGACTGAACACCCTTATCCTCGCTGCCCATCACTATACAACAAGGCACGGCCAACGGTAGTTCAAAGACTTTTTTGGGGGCATTCATCTCGCTGGTAAATACCCGGATCCCATTCAGATGTAGGGTGTCTACCGCCTTTAACAGGCTGGCAACCCGACAGACCTGAACCCTTTCCAGCGCGCCGGCAGAAGATTTCATCGCCTCTTCGTTGAGGGCCCCGGTCCCTTTGTCGGGGATGATGAGGGCTTGCGCGCCGCAGCAAAGGGCCGAGCGGGCAATGGCGCCAATATTGCGGACATCGGTCACCCCGTCGAGCATCACAAAGAGCGGAGCCACGCCGGAGGCCACGGTATGGTCGATCACCTGCTGCAGGTCCATATATTGGACCAGGCCGGCGAAGGCAACCACCCCCTGGTGGTTGGCGCGGGTGAGCGAGCCCAGTTTCTCCACGGGGACGACCTGGACGGGGATATGGTATTCCCGGGCCAGCTGCCGGATCTCCGCGATAGTGTCACCCGCCGTATTCTGTTGCAGGAGTATCTTGTCGATGGCGCGACCGGACCGGATGGTCTCGATCAGTGGCTGACGGCCGATGATGAGATTGCTTTTTTTCATGCAAATGACAATTGTCCCTGCAACAACAATAATTTGACTTTTAATATAGACGCAACAGACATCGAATCGGTGATCTGTCCTTTTTCCACCATCCCGCAGGCTTCTTCAAATGGCAGCTTTCGAACGATAAGCTGTTCGCTCTCTTCCGGTTCCGCCTCTCGTTGCTCAAGTCCCCGGGCAAGGAACATATAGGCCTTTTCATTGCCGACGGAATTGGAGAGATGCATTTCCATCAGCGGGAGCCAATCTGTTGCCACCAGACCGGTCTCTTCCAGCAATTCACGTTTGGCCGACTCCACGGGCGGCACAGCCAGATCGCCCCCGCCTTCCGGGATCTCCCAGCTATAGGCATCCAGAACAAAACGATACTGTCCAACGAGCCAGGTATTACCCTCGCTGTCAAGCGGCAGAATACCGATGGCCAGGTTCTTATAGCTGACCTTACCATAAATGCCCTTCCCGCCGCCGGGGTTGATGACATCGTATTCCGTCAGCCCGATCCACTTATTATCATAGATGCGGCGCTCTGCCAGGATCGTCCAGGGGTTATGATTTTCGTTCATCGGCCAAAAATAAAAAAAACCTCCCGGCCGGGAGGTTTTATCTAAAAGAGTTTTATTATTTAATCCCAAACGCCTTTTTGACCTTGGGAACATAGTCCAGCTTTTCCCAGGTGAACAGCTCCACATTCTTTTTTACCTGCTTGCCATCGGGAGAAGTAAAAGTTTTTTCTATCTTCTGCGGCTGGCGGCCCATGTGCCCATAGGCAGCCGTTTCGCTGTAAATGGGATTGCGCAGCTTGAGCCGGGTCTCGATAAAATAGGGACGCATATCGAACAGCTCCATGACCTTTTTTGCGATCTCACCGTCGCTGAGCTTCACCTTGGCCGTACCATAGGTGTTCACATTGATACTGGTAGGCTGGGCAACGCCGATAGCATAAGATACCTGAACCAGGACTTCGTCGGCAACGCCGGCAGCGACCAGGTTCTTGGCAATATGACGGGTAGCATAGGCCGCGGAGCGGTCGACTTTGGAGGGGTCCTTACCGCTGAAAGCGCCGCCGCCATGGGCTCCTTTGCCGCCATAGGTATCCACGATGATCTTGCGGCCGGTCAGCCCGGTATCGCCATGGGGTCCGCCGATCACGAACTTGCCGGTCGGGTTGATGTGATACTTGATCTGATCGTTAAACAGCTTGGCGTATTTCTTGTATTTGGCCTTGACGCGCGGGATCAGGATCTCGATGATATCGCTCTTGATCCTGGCCAGCATCTTAGCTTCCGTATCGAAATCGTCATGCTGGGTAGAGACCACGATGGCATCGATCCTCACCGGTTTGTTATTATCGTCGTATTCCAGGGTGACCTGGCTTTTTGCATCGGGACGAAGCCATTTGATCTGCTTGTTCTCCCTTCTCAGAACAGCCAGCTCGAGGAGGATCTTATGCGCGAGGTCAAGGGCGAGAGGCATATAATCGTCGGTCTCGTTGCTGGCGTAGCCAAACATCATCCCCTGGTCGCCGGCGCCCTGCTCTTCTTTTTTCTTCCTGTCTACACCCTGGTTGATATCCGAAGACTGTTCATGGATGGCGGAAAAAATACCGCAGGAATTGGCCTCGAACATATATTCACTCTTGGTGTAACCGATCTTGCGAATGACGCCGCGGGCGATTTCCTGTACGTCGAGATAAGCCTTGGATTTAACTTCTCCTGCCAGGACCACCTGACCGGTGGTAACCAGTGTCTCACACGCTACTTTGGATTGGGGGTCAAAAGCGAGAAAATTGTCGATCAACGCATCGGAGATCTGATCGGCCACTTTATCCGGGTGCCCTTCAGAAACGCTCTCGGAAGTAAATAAATAAGGCATTGTAGAAAAGAAATTTAATGAAGATGAATGGGTTATTCTTTACGCGGGCAAAGATAATGGCCAAAATTATATTTTGATCGTTGCCGGAAGAATTTTTCCCCCTTATTTGCTGAGATCGGTATACAACTGCAAATAATCCGTTAAATCCGATTCCGCATTAAAGGAAAGTACTTTTTTGCCGCGGATCTTGCCGAATTCGTCGATCAGCTTTTTGTCCACTTTTTCGGCCCCGAAACTGATGGCATCCGCATAGGTGGCGCCACCGCGGAAAAGCGCGGTATTATTCGCCTCTTTATAAGGCTCGAGGTCCTTTTCCTTGATGTTAGCGTGAATATTGGCCAGTTTCAAAAAGTCCGCCCCCAGCTTTTCTTTAAAAGTGGGCTGCCCGATCGTAAAAACGCATTTGCTGTGGGCGAAAACAGGCTCTTTTTTATAAACAGTCTTGAGATACAAAGGGATAAGACCAGTCATCCAGCCGCTGCAATGGATGACGTCGGGCGGCCACCCGAATTTCTTCACCGTCTCCAGTGCGCCTTTGCAATAGAAAACAGTGCGCAGTCCGTTGTCTTCGAACCATTTGTCCTGTTCGTCATGAAAGATGAACTTTCGTTTGAAAAGATCCTCATTGTCCAGGAAATAGACCTGCAGCCGGGCATTTGGCAGGGAAGCGACTTTGATCTGCAGAGGATAGTCATCATTGTCAACGGACACATTTATACCCGAAAGCCGAACAACCTCATGAAGCCGATGCCTCCTTTCATTCACCACCCCAAAACGCGGCATAATACAACGCACTTCAAATCCACTATCATTTGATTTAATTGCCAGCTTACCCACGATCTCTGCAAATTCTGTCAGCTCTAAATATGGTGACATTTCGTTGGCAATAAATAAAATTCGCTTTTTTTGTAGCATTATTATTACAATAATTTTGAGACGAACCCTGGATGATCCGCCGGAAGCGGATCGTACGAAATAGTTTGCAAAGGTACAATTTTTATTGTAAAATCGGCACTGTAGCCGCTTCTAACGGTTAAAAACGGTAAAAATTATGATTTTATTCAAAAGGGCCGGCGACCTGACCGGCTGGCTGGAAAAGCAACGGGCATCCGGAAAGTCCATTGGTTTTGCGCCTACCATGGGCGCCCTGCATGCCGGACATATATCACTTATTACTATATCAAAAAAAAAAACGGATGTCTCCGTCTGCAGCATTTTTGTCAACCCGACCCAGTTCAATGACCCGAAAGACTTTCAAAAATATCCGGCTACCCTGGACAAAGATATCGCCCTCCTCGAACGCGCCGGGGTGGATATCCTTTTCCTGCCGGAGGTGGCGGAGCTATACCCCGGCGGGACAACCGGCCTGGAAACCTATGATCTGGGCAGGCTGGAAACGCTCCTGGAAGGTAAATACCGGCCCGGACATTTTCAGGGTGTTTGCCAGGTGATGCGCCGGCTGCTGGACATCGTAAGGCCCGACCATTTGTTCATGGGCCAAAAGGATTACCAGCAATGTATGGTCGTACAGCGGTTATTGACGCTCCGGGGCATGGATACCCAGCTACATCGGTGCCCGATCGTCCGGGAAGCGGACGGTCTGGCCATGAGCAGCCGGAACCTGCGGCTGACACCGGAGCAACGGACAAAAGCAACGGCGATCTATCAGGCGCTCGGGATGCTCGCCACCAACGCACTCGCCACCAACGCACTCGCCAGCGACGCGCTCACCAGCGACGCGCTCATTCGCCGGGCGGAGGAAATGCTAAAACAGGCTGATTTCCAAGTCGATTATATCGCCATTGCCGATGCGGAGACCCTTGAGCCGGAGATGGACAAGGCCGGGTCCGTCTCCGGCGGTATAGCGCTGATCGCCGCGTTCCAGGGGGAGGTTCGGCTAATCGATAATATGATCCTTTAAATCAACTTTCCCTGAAATACTTTGTTTAATTTTGTGCCCTCATTTTTACAGCTAACCCCATCATATGGACATAGAAATTTTGAAATCAAAAGTACACCGGGTAACGATCACCGAAGCCAATTTGAATTATGTAGGCAGCCTCACGCTGGATGAAGACCTGATGGACGCAGCGGGCATGATAGAAAACGAGAAGGTGCAAATCGTCAATGTCAACAACGGCGCCCGTATCGAGACCTACCTGATAAAAGGAAAAAGAGGTTCGGGCACCTGTTGTCTGAACGGCCCCGCTGCAAGACAGGGTGCGGTGGGAGATATCGTGATCGTTATCTCTTATGCACATATGGAGTTTGAAAAAGCTAAGAGTTTTAAGCCGTGGATCGTTTTTCCAAAAGAAGGAAATAAACTGTAACTTGTACCGGTTATGAAGAAAAAAATGCTGGCCCTGGTTCAATATGCTTTTTTCGCTGCGCTGGCAGCGTTTTTTGTGTGGTTGAGCCTGAAGGATATGGACAGCCAGAAATGGGCGCAGCTGAAAGATGCGCTTGACCGGGCCAATTACTGGCTCCTGGTACCCGTCCTGCTGTTGCTCCTGGCCAGTCACTGGCTGCGGGCCTTGCGCTGGCGGCAGCTGATCGAGCCAATGGGCTATGAACCTTCCAGGATCAATTGTTTTCTCGGCGTCATGATCGGATATTTTGTCAACCTTGGCGCCCCGCGGTTGGGGGAGGTCGTTAAATGCACGATCCTCGCCCGCTATGAGAAAGTGCCGGCCGATAAATTAGTGGGCACGATCGTCGCGGAACGGGCCTTCGATGTCGTCTGCCTGGCGGTCGTATTCGGGCTGACCTTTTTATTCCAGTTCAATGTCATCCATTCGCTTACATCGGGCAAAACCGGAGCTTTGTTTCAGGGAGTTAACGGCAAGGTTTCTTATGGGAAGATCGGGCTGTTCGTGGCGGCCCTGGTCCTCTTTTTTTTTATTGCCCGGTGGATCCTCAGCCGCTGGGGACATATCAACATCATCATAAAGATCAAGGCGGTCTTTGTCAATATCTGGCACGGCCTCACCACCGTGCGGTCAATAAAGAACAAGACCCTGTTCTTTTTCAATTCGGTCGGTATCTGGTGCCTCTACCTGCTCAGCACCTGGTTCGGCTTTTTCGCCATCAACGCTACCCGGCACTTGAGCATTACCGACGCCTTGAGTGTGCTGGCAATGGGTAGTGTGGGGATGATCGTATCACCGGGAGGCATCGGCGCCTATGCTTTGCTGGTACAAAAGACCGTTGCCTTCTATGACGTCCCTCCCCTACCCTACGGACTGGCGCTGGGCTGGTTGTTATGGTTCGGTCAGTTCCTCAGCTTTATCCTGTTCGGTACCGTCAGCTTTATCCTGTTGCCAAGAATAAATAAAAAACGCATTGTAATCGCTACCGATGAAATTACCCCAGATCATCACTCAAAAAATCTTTGATCTCCCCGGTCTGCTGCACCAGCTAAGCCGCTGGCGGCTCCTGGGAAAGACCGTCGCCTTCACCAACGGATGCTTCGATATCCTCCACCAGGGTCATATTGCTGCTTTATCGGATGCAGCCCGGGAAGCGGATTTCCTGGTCGTCGGCCTGAATTCCGATGCCTCGACCCGACGGCTGAAAGGTCCGGATCGCCCCGTCAATGACCAGGACGCCCGGACAACGGTAATGGCCGCCCTGCTGATGGTGGATGCCGTCATCCTCTTCGGGGAAGACACCCCGCTGGACCTTATCAATGCCATCCGCCCGGATGTGCTGGTAAAAGGAGGAGATTATACCCTGGAACAGATCGTCGGCGCAAAAGAAGTGATCGCTGCCGGTGGTCGCGTCGTCATCAACCCCATCTTGCCCGGCTTCTCAACCTCGAGCATCATCGAAAAGATCCATCGGCTATAGCTAACTGTGGTACATGCGTTCTATCTCTTGCACGATAGACTCGATCGCCTGGTCGTCGCCCTTTGGATCATAAGGCTGTTTAAGATTGCTGCTGAAGAAGAAGGCTACCGTCTGGTACAGACGGGCAGAGAGCCCGCCTTTATATTCTTTTATAATTTCGTAACAGTTATTACCAGTCTGACGATTGATGAGCTTCATCAGGATTTTTCCCTGATAGATGGACAACTGTTCCAGCGGCTCGGCAAATTGTTTCCGCAAATCTTTTTCACGGGACTGGATATAGGCTTTTCGCTCCCCATCCGTGTTCAGCAACGCCATCTTGGTATTCATTTCGTTGATGATCATCCCCGCCTTCCGGGCATAGGGATAAGTCACGTAGACGGCATTCCGCAGCCGGGTCCATTCTTCCAGCCGGCGCCGCATCGCTGCCGTCATCGGCGCCCTTACCCAGGTATATTGCAGGGTGGTTGCCGGTAACAGCTCGTTGTCATAGACCTTGGCAGAGACAATGATGGTATCATAAGGACCATAAACGGGACGGGGAACATTGGAAGGCAGGGCGACCGTATCGATGGTTGCAGCCGGGGGGGCAGGAGTACTGCCGGGCGCCGCCACAGGAGACGTTGCCGGGCTCACCGGTTGCTGGCCGGGCGGATGGGACGTTTGCGCCAATACGCACACCGAAGCCATCAGGGGCACGGTCAATAGCAATAAATATTTCTTGACGACGAGACGCATAACCAGTCTTAAAGTTAGTAAAAGCTTTCCAATTAATACAATCGGACGTCCATGGGTAACCCTTACCAGGCCGATAAAAAGATGTTAATACTCAACGAGTTGGTTGTCAGTACTTCACAAAAAAGCTGGCGACGGCATCCCCCTGGAAGGATCCGGCGTCCGGTCAAACTTTCGAAAGCGAGGTCTGGCGGCGGCGCCAAAGGATGCTCATGACAAAGCCGATGATCATAATGATCGCACCGATCCAGAGGATGTTGATCTGCGGGAATTCCAGCACTTTCAAGGCGATAAACGGCACCATCTGCTCCGATTCCTTGATGCCCAGCTCGACCTTTTTACCAATGACCACCTTGTCGAAACGAAGAGCCAGGTCCTGCGCAAAAACGGTGTCGTTGAGATAATAGGGGATATTGTCCTTGATATAAAGCGCGGGATAAGCGGTATAACGCATACTGTCCCTGGTAAAAACGGTCACCCTGGCCATCAGGGCAGTGTCAGTCCTGGCGAAATGATATTTTGAGTTATCAGGATTGACGACGATGGAATCCAGCACAATAAACCCTTTGGAAAAATAGGCGGTGTCACCCAACGCCAGGGGATCGGTGGGCCGGAATTGAGCGGTATCGCCGCTTTTATCGGGGTTGTCCGTTGCGTTGACATAGCCAAAGACATCCCTGTCCCAGTAATGATATTTATCGGGGTTGGGGGAAGGCTGGCCCTGCCCCTTGGTAGACAGGATGAAATTGGGATAGAGGTCGAATTGCTCCGCGCTGCCCTTTTTTTCAAAATGAATCTGGTAGTAGGTGGTCTTACTTTTCGTATTCACCGAGTCATTGTTGACATAGGTGGCCGTATACTTGCCCATATCGGTGGGAACGCCCTTTAGCAGGGTAATGTTCTCCATCGGGTCTTGTTTGGATTCCGGCGAGAAGGGTAGCATAATCCCGGTCGTATTGACGGAAATAAGCGTTTTTTTCGCGGAAGACAACAGGATGCCGACTAATAGCAGTCCGAAGCCGGCATGGGCGATAGAAGGACCGGCGGCCCGCAATTTACCTTTCAGCCCGATACGGATATACGCGGCGTTAGCCACCACCGTATAGATAGCGGCAAACAGCGCCAGGTGGATAGCCGCAAGAAAGCCGGCGCCATATTTATCATAATGAATACCACCAAAGATGCTCACGAGAAGCGAGATCACAAGGGCGATGACCGTGGGCGGCCAGATCTTCTTTAGCAGGTAGGCCCCGCCGGTACCCTTGTATTTCAGGTATTGTGTTATGGCCGTAAAAAGACCGAGAAGGACGGCGATAAAGATCTCGATACGATTATAGGTAAAGGGGGTATCGTCGCCGATGACCACTTTCTTTCCGGCTACCAGGTTGAAGACCGGCAGCGAAGTGGAAATGATGATAAACAGCGCGGACAAAAAGAGGATCAGCGCTCCGATAAACATCCAGAACTCACGGGAATCCGTGGCTTCTTCCCTGGCGATATGCGGAATTTTCTTATACCGGGCGATGAATAAAACATAGGCAGGGATCAGAAACACGAGGACGAACAGGAAGAGCTGCACATTCATACCCGAATCTACAAAAGCATGTACCGAAAGATCGCCCAGGATCCCGCTGCGGGTCAGGAAGGTAGAATACAGCACCAGGATGAACTGCGTGATCAGGAAAAAGTAGGTTGCCCGCAGGGAATGCCCCGTAGCATTGTAAACGACCTGCGTATGAAGACCCGCGATCATCACGAGCCAGGGTACGAGGCTGGCATTCTCCACAGGGTCCCAGGCCCAGTAGCCGCCAAAGCTCAGCGCTTCATAGGCCCAGGCCGCTCCCATCAAGATACCAGTGCCGAGGATACAGGCGGAGAAAAGAGTCCAGGGCAGGGCCATCCGGGTCCAGTCGCCATACTGCCGCTTCCACAGCCCGGCAATGGCAAAGGCAAAGGGCACGATAGTAGAAGAAAAGCCCAGGAAAAGGATCGGCGGATGGATCACCATCCAATAATTCTGGAGCAGGGCATTGAGCCCCTGGCCATCCTGCATCTGTGGAATGCTGAGATAATCGGGGCGGCTAAAGATCGGCGCATTGGCGGCAAAATCCATCTGACGTACCAGGATAAAGGGATTAAAGCCTACCTTATTGCCAAAGAAATAGAGGCCCATGATCATCGTCGCGAGACATAACTGGGTAAAGCTGATGACCGTCATCACCGGCGCCTCCCATTTGCCGGCTTTGCGCATCAGGATCATCCCCAGCACACAAACCCAAAGCGTCCAAAGCAAAAAGCTGCCTTCCTGCGCCTCCCAGATACAAGACAGGAGATATTTTAACGGCATGGACCGGCTGGAATGCTCCCATGCAAAATTGTATTCGAAAAGATGGTTGGCAATAATGTAAATGATCGTGGTGTAAACAGCGAAAACGGAAAGAACATCGATACGGAACGCTAGCCGGGCCATGCGCCGCCAGCTTTTTTCGTCTTCCGGCGTTTTTGCATTCGTCGCCTTGAAATAGGCGATCAGGGCGACAAGGGAGGAGGTAAAAGAAAGGAGTGCAAAAAAATGCCCTATTTTTCCGGGCAGAAGGTGTTCGCCGATGTATTCCATGGCTGGGTATTAATTTTGGCTCAGGGCCTTCTGGTTGTTTGTGGGATCGTCTTTGTACTTGGAAGGACATTTCAGCAGAATGCCGTCTTTCCGCGTGATCTCGAAGACGTCGCCGCTCATCTTTCCTTTGAGCGTGATGCGCTCGGCCTTTTCAAGATCATAAGGTTTCTCGAAATGATAGATCACTTTTGCTTTATTGCCCAGGGTATCGCTGATATGAAAGCTGACGAAATTGGGATCTTTTAAGGGATCGTACTCGATCGGCTGCGTATTATCGATGTGAGCAATGATGGTAACCGTCTTGCCGGCCTTCTGTCGGGCGGACGCGATGGTCTCATAAGTGGACAGTTCGCCCATAAAACTGACAAGGACTGCGATGGACACTGCGATGAGGATCAGTATAACGAGGTGTAATTTCTTCATAACAAGCGGTAAAGTTAGTCCAAAAACCGTCACAGCACCCAAATGTTTGGATGAGCGGATTAGAGTTTTCTGAATACTACAATCCCATTATGCCCGCCAAACCCAAAAGTATTGCTCATGGCGACTTTTACCGGTCGCTCCAGCGCCTTGCCCAGCAGAATATTGAGCCCTGACGGAATGGCCGGATCCAGTTGCCGGGTATTGATCGTAGGCGGGATAATACCGTCCCGGATACTGCACAGACAGGCAATGGCTTCGATGGCGCCTGCAGCCCCCAGCAGGTGTCCCGTCATGGATTTGGTCGCGCTGATGGTCAGGTGATCGGAAGCGGGACCAAAAAGCCGGCTGACCGCCTGGGCCTCGCTGATATCTCCCACCGGAGTAGAAGTAGCATGCACGTTGAGATAATCCACCTCTTCCCTGTTTATTCCTGCGTCTTTCAGGGCATCCTGCATGGCCCGCAAGGCCCCGGCCCCTTCGGGGTGGGTAGCCGTCATGTGATACGCGTCTGCCGTCATGGCAGCACCGGCCAGCTCCGCATAGATATGGGCGCCCCGGGCTTTGGCATGCTCATATTCTTCCAGGATCAGCGCTCCGGCCCCTTCGCCCATGACAAAGCCGTCCCGGTCGATATCAAAAGGCCGGGAGGCGCCCTTGGGATTATCGTTGTTGGTGGACAGCGCTTTCATGGAATTGAACCCGCCGATGGAGGCCTGCGTGACAGGCGCTTCCGAACCGCCGGCGACAATGACCTTGGCCTTGCCCGCGCGGATATAGGTAAGCGCATCCATAAATGCCGTATTCGAGGTAGAGCAGGCCGATACGGTCGTATAGTTGATGCCCATCAGGCGATACTTTATAGAGATCATCCCCGAAGCCATATTGGCGATCAGCTTGGGGACGAAAAAAGGGCTGAAGCGGGGTGTTCCGTCCCCGGCCGCAAATTCTTCCACCTGCTGCTGAAAGGTTTCCATCCCACCCTGACCGGAGCCCCAGATCACTCCGATATCGAAGGGGTCCATGGAAGGAATATCCAGGCCGGAATCCTTGAGGGCCTGGTCCGCCGCCACCAGCGCATATTGCGTGAATAAGTCGGTCCGCCGGAGCTCGTTCCGGTCCAGCAATAGGGTCGGGTCGAAGTTTTTTACCTCGCAGGCAAACCGGGTCTTGAAAAGCTTGGAGTCGAAATGCGTGATTGGTCCCGCACCGCTGTTCCCGGCGATCAATTGCTGCCAGAAAGAGGCTGTGTCATTCCCCAGCGGAGTAATAGCTCCCATGCCTGTAACCACAACTTTTTTCATATCCATGTCTGTTTAAGCGCGGTAAAGGTATAATAATCCGGGATAAGTGCATCACCGCCATACAGGCTGGTTGATTTTGCCATGTTTGCATACTACGCTAACTTGCGCCTTCGTTCTGCATCAACGGCAAAAACGAGACTTCATTACATGACAGATCTATCGCAATTCGATCTCAACGGACCCGGCAATCCAAAAAACAACATCTTCGGATTGCCTTTTACCGAGGAAGAGGCCCGGCTGGTGATCCTGCCCATACCCTGGGAAGTGACCGTCAGCTATGGCGCAGGCACGTCGAGAGCCGCGGAACGAGTCTTCTATGCCAGCATGCAGGTGGACCTTTTAGACACGGAGACCGGCGACGCCTGGATGAAAGGAATATATATGCGGCAGCCGGACAAAAAGATCCTGATGAAGAGCGACTATCTCCGGAAAGAAGCCGAACTGTATATCAATTATACCTCCAAGGGTGAATTGCTGGAAAAGAACAGCTTTATGTGCAAGTCCCTGAAGGAGATCAACGAGGGCAGCGCCAATCTGAACAAATGGGTGTACGAACAGACAAGGTCCCTGCTAATCGACGGGAAACTTGTCGGCCTGCTTGGTGGCGATCATAGCACTCCGCTGGGCTATTTCAAAGCCATCGCGGAACAATATGGCGACTTTGGCATCCTGCAGATCGATGCACATTGCGATCTTCGCAAATCCTACGAAAATTTTGTCTACAGCCACGCCAGTATCATGTACAATGCACTGCAGGAAATACCCCAGTTAAAAAGACTGGTGCAGATCGGTGTCCGGGATTATTGCCAGGAAGAATGGGATTATATCCGGAACAGCAATTACCAGGTCATCACTTATTTTGACAAGGATATCAAAGACCGGACATTCGAGGGACAGAGCTGGAAACAGATCGCCGATGAAATCGTCAGTCATCTGCCCGAAAAAGTATATATCAGCTTTGACATCGACGGCCTCGACCCCAAACTATGTCCTCATACCGGCACCCCCGTGCAGGGCGGTTTCGAAACCGGGCAGATCTTCTACCTGATCCGCAGGATCATCGCCAGCGGCCGGAAATTTATCGGTTTTGACCTGGATGAAATCGGCGTCGGCGATACCGACTGGGACGCCAACGTGGGCGCCCGGATCTTATGGAAACTTTGTAATTTGCTGGTCGCAAGCAACTCCTGACCCTAACTGGACGGAGTCAAGTTTGTGCACAAGGCCTTTGGCCGAAGTGCACCGACATCATGGTGTTTCGGCAAAAAATTACATTTGTATAATTTTTTGGCCGAAATTCGATCATGCGTTACCAATATGTGGTCATTCTCAAAAAGGACGGCGAACGGGCGACCGATGGGCTAAGCATCCTGCTGTGTTTTAGCTCTGCTGTCATTTTCCTTTACCTGCAATTGACCGGCGCTCACCCCAATTATTTCCTCTATGCAATCGCTGCGCTCATCCTGGCAGGGCTGGTGCTGAATACGGTCATCCGGCGAAAAAGCCGGAAACAGGTCCGTTACCGGTACATGCTGCTCCTGACCGCGCTGGGCTGGCTCGGCATGCCCTTCCTGCCCTGGGTCGGTATCCTTTTCGTCGGACTGGCTTTCCTGGAATACCAGACAAAACGTCCGCTGGAAATAGGATTCGACCGCGACCATGTCGTCATTAATACCCTGCTCCGGCAGCGGTATGACTGGTCCGTCTTCAACAACGTCCTCTTAAAAGACGGGCTGCTGACCCTGGATTTTTCAAACAACCGGCTATTACAGAAAGAAGTAGCGGACGATGAGGACGAAGACGACGCGGATGAAGAAGAATTCAACGCGTACTGCCGCGACCGGCTGGCGATGGCGGGCGCCCTCCCGGGACGAACCAAAGGTTGAGTTATGGAAAATAATCCTTTTCGCATCTCAGGGAAAACTGCATTATGGATACGATATCGCTTCCCGTTGTCCATCCCGCTTTTGAACGGCTAAAGCGCAGCGGCGGCTGGCTGCATATAACAGCCGGGCTGCTGATACTGACCCACGCCATCAGTCATTTTCGCAGCGAGGAGTCCCCCACCCTCTATTTCTGGTGCCAATTGTTGATTTCCTTCGACATTTTTATCCTGGTGCTGGCCGGAGGGGATCTCCTGCGACAACTGCCCCGGGTCAATCTCTTCTTCCGGGTAGTCGAAATCATTTTTTTCCTGGGCATCGGTACCCTGATGCTGGTGCAGGACAACCACTGGACAGGGATCATCCACCTTTCCCTGAGCATGGCTTACTGTTATCTTTTTTACTGCGAAAGGAGCTTCCGGTCGGGGGAGCAGCTTTCCTTCCATCATACCGGCGTCACCGTCCCCGGATTACCCGAAACCCGGTTCCTGCTCTGGACGGATATAAATGAAGTTGAAACCTTTTACGACTCTATTCACATCGGCACTTCCAGCGAAAAAAACCTCCGTTTCGACCTCCGAAAAAATCTTGAATTCGCAGAACTGGAACAAATTCACGAATTTTGCAGACATTATCTTGGAACCTGATGCATTCATCTCCATTTATTTTATATTCCGACGGAAAAGGAAATATTTTTGAGGACACCTCTCTTTTTGTTACCGGGCGCAGCGGCTGGGATGCCCTGCCCGTACCCGCAGAAGACTGGATCGAGTTGCCGGACGGCGGTTCGCTGTATGAGCTGCCCGGCAGAAAAGGGATCGGGATCGATGTCCAAACCGGGCAAATACGGCTCTGTGAAAAAGGATGGGCCGTAGCAGCTTTTATCCCGCCCGCCCATACGGGGCTCTACCTGGCAGCCTATGAGACCGGAGCGGATGCGCCTACCCTGCCGCTGTTCTGCTATACGGCAGCGGGCTGGCTGGATTCAAAATTCTATGTGCCGGCCACACGCATCGAGCAGGATATCCGGCAGGATTGCAAGGGCTATGACTGGGATACCATCAACCAGGGAGTCGACCACCTGCTAAAAGCCTACCCGCAGAACCGGCTGATCAAACACCTGGCTAATAATTGCTGTCTTACCTATCACTGTCCGGCCGCCCGGAATTATTTTATGGGCCGCTGGGAATGCCCCGTACCCTCTTCACCGGCCTGCAATGCCAACTGCATCGGCTGCATTTCCTTCCAGCCGCAGGAAGAAACCATCCCTTCCACCCAGGACCGGCTGACCTTCAGGCCGACAGCGGAAGAGATCGTCGAATTCACGGTGCCGCACCTGCAAACAGCCCCATACCCCATCGTCAGCTTCGGTCAGGGCTGCGAGGGAGAACCCCTGCTGATGTGGGAGACCCTCCGCGAAGCCATCCGCGAAATGCGCCGCCACACGACCCGGGGTAGCATCAATATCAACACCAACGGCAGCAAACCCGAGGCCGTCCGGGCCCTTTGCGAGGCCGGGCTGGATTCTATCCGGGTGAGCCTGAACTCGGCGCGGGCTTCTGTCTACACCGCCTATTACCGCCCCAATAATTATACGTTCGAAGACATCGTCGACAGCCTCAAAGTCGTGCGTAGCTTTGGGGGCTGGGCCTCCATCAACTATTTTGTTTTTCCCGGCATGACCGACAGCGTGGAAGAATACGAGGCGCTGCGCCGGCTGATCCGGGAGACAGACCTCACTATGATCCAGTGGCGAAATTTCAATATCGATCCCGACTGGTACCTTGGCAAGACCGGAGTCGCGGAAACCGGGGAATGCCTTGGTGTCCGGCAGCTGATGGATCTGATCCGGGAAGAATTCCCAACGCTGAAGTTCGGCTATTTCAATCCGCCCATGGAGCGGATCCGCGGAAAATTTGAAGCGGATTTTGCGCATTAAACATCCGTGATAACGTCGAATCCCTTAAAGCTACCTACGATAGCCAGGCCTGTAATTTTTTGAGCGACTCCCTTTTCTTTGATCTTTCCGGCAATCTGGTTCAATGTCGAGCCTGATTCTACCGCATCATCGATCAGCAATACATGTTTGAATGCCCGCCGTTCGGTTATGGCGAATGTATTTTCTGCATTTCGTATCCTTTCTTCCAGTTTGGAAAGAGATTTTTGCGGCACGGGTATGATGCCGCTGACCTTTCTTATTTCAACGACCGGAACCGGCAGATTAAGCTGCGTTTGAATGAACTTCATCAATTGCAATTCTCTTCGAATTGTCGGCGGAACAAATCCTATAGCGTCAGCCCGCCGGTCCTCCAGGAATTCCATTATCCGCGGTTTTATCTCTTCCATCATAATCCGCATCAGGAATTGATTTTGTCCTTGCTTGGCGAAATGCAGTAAGGTTCCCAATCTTGTCTTTCCGAACCGTTCGATGGCATAGAAATCAAGGTAATACAAATCGTCCAGCCATATTCGGTCATATCCTTTTGTATTTTTCAACTTTTCCATTCCATTGACCATGCCTGTCGCCTCATAATATTGGGCATATTTTTCCTTTGTCTTTATGAATTCTGATAAAATCTTTTCGACGGGCAGCTTTCTTTGCTTGCACCAATAGGCAAATGCCTCTATCCCCGGCAGCAGATTGCCTGATTCGCTTACTACAAGAAATTCTTTTTCAAGAAAGGTCTTATCCTTCTCCGGAATGGCAAACGTTTCTTTTTTTTCAGCAAGGTGTTTATCAGACAGGATGCGATAGATTGTTTTGGGTGTTCTTCCCAGCCTTTCCAATCGATTTTCCTGCAGTAGTCTATTAACGGCGATATGAGCCATCTGCTTTGAAATGCCCAATTTGTCAACTATTTCTTTAATAGTCAGCTCATTATCATTTTCAAATAAAGCCAATATCTTGTCGTGTGCCGTCATTTTACCATTTACTATCAATAGTCAAAGAGTTGTCCGGTCACCCCCTCCTATTCCTAAGTTTACATATATTGCCCCATGCAAAAAATCCTTATCATTGGCGCCACATCCGGCATCGGCCGCGAACTGTCACGCCGCTACGCAGCCGCCGGACACCTCGTGGGAGCCACCGGCCGGCGACAGGAAATGCTGGATAGCCTGCAAGGAGAGTACCCCAACCATATCATCACCGCCTGTTATGATGCCACCGACCCCCATCCCCGGACGACGGCTCATCTGGAGGTGCTTGTACAAAAACTGGGCGGCCTGGATCTGCTGATCTACAACGCCGGCTGGGGAGATCTGGCAGAAAAACTGGATTGGGCTATCGATAAGGAGACAGTGGACATCAATGTAAACGGATTCCTGGCGGCGGTACATTTCGGCTGGGAGTATTTTACCGCACAGGGGCACGGGCAGTTGGCAACCATTTCCTCGATCGCGGGCATTCGCGGTAACCGTCATTCTCCCGCCTACAGCGCAAGCAAAGCCTTTCAAAGCATTTATTTCGAAGGATTATACATCAAGGCCCGCAAGATGAAGATCCCCTTGTATGTCACCGATATTCAGCCGGGCTTTGTCGACACAAAAATGGCCAAAGGCCCCCGGTTTTGGGTGGCGCCGGTGGACAAAGCGGCGCGACAGATCGCCCGGGTCATCCAAAAGAAACGCAGGCGGGCCTATATCACCCGGCGCTGGTGGCTGGTGGCGGTGGTATTTAGATGGATCCCCGGGTGGATTTATCACAGAATAGGCTAACCAGTTACAAATCAATTAGTTGATTGATTTCCATTTTTAAATTAAGTTTGTTGGATAAAACCTCAATTTTGCAGGATGCGGATAACAAGACTTCAGCTAAAGAATTTTAAACGATTTACTGATCTTACGATCGAGAGTATTCCGAAAGAAGCAAAGTTGGTGTTATTAATCGGATCGAATGGCTCGGGGAAGTCTTCTATTTTCGATGCATTTAATAGCCTGGCAAAAAATTGGAATTATCCGCGTCGTCAAATTGAAAACCAGTATTATTCTAAAAATGATACCCAATCTGAAATTCATATTCAATTTGAAAACGGCAGCAAGATAAACGCAACTCCCAATGCCCCACAAAATATTCCGTTCAAATTTATTGGCCGGAGTAGTATCCGGATCATTCCCAGAATATCCAACCAAGGGAATGCAGATACGATAGCAAATAATTTGGATGAACCAACAACATTCATTGATCCAGATATTCGTTTCAACAATGACCTATTGATGTACATGCAACAAATCGATAATGCACTACGCGAACCTGTCTTTAGGGGTAAATCTGCCGACACCTTGAAAATATTCCAGGATTTCATACACCCCCTGAATACCTCTCTCATCAATATCTTTGGCGGAGATACCACGACAACCATTCAAATAGCGGAATTTGAGAATGCTACTCCCAACTCCAACGGAAAATTAATTTTCAAAAAAGGGGATTCCAAAATAAATTATGACCTACTTAGCCACGGGGAAAAGCAAGTAGTGATCTTATTGCTCAACTTTATCGTCAGAAAAGAGCAATACCAGGATGCAATTATATATATTGATGAAATGGATTGCCATTTGAATACAGCCTTACAGTCACGGTTACTAGAAGAGATTGTTAATGTGTGGATTCCTGGTACAGCTCAATTGTGGACAGCATCTCATGCATTGGGATTTATTGATTTCGCAAGAAAATCCGAACAGGCTTCTATTTTAGATTTGGATCTTTTTGACTTCGATGTCCCACAAACTATCCTCCCTCAACCAAAGGATCACCTGGAGGTATATGAAGTCGCCATTCCTAAGGCAATGCTTTTCGATATTTTAAAGGGTAAAAAGCTGGTGGTTTGTGAAAATCAAAACGACGAATATTTCAATCTGTTGCAAATACCGGATACGGTTTTTGTCGGTTTGAAAGATTCGAGAGATGTTTTTCTCAATGTAAAAAGAGATCCCGGATATCAATTTTTGCGTGACAGAGATTTTTTGACTGATACAGAAATAGGTAAAATCAAAAGTGCATATCCCAATCATCACATATTAGAATACTATGATTTTGAGAACTATCTGTATCACCCCGACAATATCGAACAGCTTAAAATTAAAGAATTCGACAAAAAAACATACCTCGCCGAAATTGTCAGGCAAAAAAATGATAGAATACATTATATTCTTGCCACACTGACCTCTTCGAGGCAGAATTATGAAGAATTTAAGACCGACATAAAACTAAAGGATAAAGAAATCGATAGTATAATTGATGATTTCAAAACTGACGATCTTGAAAGATTCTATAAGTATTTTGATATGAAAGAACAGTTTAATAAATCCTTTCTGTCAGCATTTAATCTTTCCAAAGATAAACTTGTACAGACCGGTTGGTTTAAGCAGCAAATTGAAGATATATTGAATAAATAAAATACAAAACTGGTTCTGACCAGGAGATTTGGCACTTCGATTGCAAAGAAAATGGCAAAGTACAACTTGAATGAAAAAGACACAGCTAATCGCGTTTACTACTCTTACCGTTGTTGCCGCCACTGTCACCATCTGCCTTTTAAGGAAAACCCAGCATAAAAAAAGACGGGAGTTTGTATCAAATGCTGGCTATGAATTAGCCTATGACGTTCATTTCCCCATAAAATATAAAAGACGGACCGGAATTTAACATTCCCTTTATCAGCGACAATCGGTAAATTCGTATAGAACAATCCTTCTATGGCAGATAACTTCGAATCCGAAAAGAACCTAAAAGCCACCGGGTACACAGCGGTCCTCTGCACCCTGCTGCTGATCATCTTGCTGTATGTGAGCTGGACCCGGCCGGTGGAGGTTCCCCCCGTTACGGAAGAAGGCATCGAAGTCAACCTGGGCAACAGTGATAAGGGATTGGGGACCAATCAGCCTTATCTGCCGGGACAGCCTTCGGCAGAAGACAAGGAGAAATACACGCCGCCAAAACAAGCCGTGGTGGAAAAAGAGCCGGTAAAGGATGTGGAGACGGACGATAAGAACAAGGAAGACGCACCGGTGGTGAAAAAAGCGATAGTGACCAAACCGGACGCGACCAAAATACCCGATAAAGAAATAGTGAAGAAGGCCGTGAAACCCGTCAAACAACCGGAGACGCTGCCGACGCCACCCAAACCCCGTCCCAAGGCGGTATTCCATGGCGTAAACGGCACCGGTACGGGCGGCAATGGCGCAGACGATTTCAAGCCCGGTGGCAACCAGGGCGTGGCCGGCGGTCGCGGCGATCAGGGCGCACCCGGCGGCGATCCGAATTCGACGAATTATACCGGCGGGGGACATGGAAATTTCCCGGTCATCTCCCATGGATTGGTGGGCCGGCGTATCATCAGCGCACCTACCTTTACAGGCGATTTTAATGAAAATGCAAAGGTCGCCATCGAAGTGCACGTGGATGAAAACGGAAACGTCACCAGCGCCGATTACGACATGAGAGGGTCGACTACCTCATCCGGCAATTATATTTCCATCGCCAAGCAAAAGGCTAAGTTGGTCAAGTTCAATTCTGGCAGCGACGAGTCCGTAGGAACCATCGTCTTCAATTTCAAGATCCACAGCTAGCCGAAGAGCTTTGTTTA
>Ga0302326_10002168_pt1 | contig 48200 bp, 40 predicted proteins | sample Palsa_T0_3_FD_202264 | JGI IMG/M metagenome (GOLD analysis project Ga0302326, IMG submission 202264) | Peat permafrost microbial communities from Stordalen Mire near Abisko, Sweden - Palsa_T0_3 | ecosystem: Environmental > Terrestrial > Soil > Palsa > Peat permafrost | place: Sweden: Abisko... | reverse complement strand
GGTCGATCTCTATCGCGAGGCTGGCCGCCGCGCCGGCCACCCCGCCGAAAAACTCATTGTCGGCCTTCACTCCATCGGATTCCTGGGAGACACAACCAAACAAGCCGCGGACGACTTTTTCCCCGGGTACGCACACACGTTCACCGAGATCGGCAAAGAACGCGGCTGGCCCCCTACGACTCGGGCGCAATTCGACGCCGTGCGCGGACCTACCGGTGCGCTATTGATCGGCGACGCCGAAACCATCACGGAAAAAATTCTATACGTGAATGAAGCCCTCGGCGGCCTCTCGCGCATCACATTCCAGATGGGAGTCTCGACGCTGCCGCATCCGAAAATGTTGCGAGCCATTGAAATCCTGGGAACCCGCGTCGCGCCCATCGTCCGTAAAGAACTCGCTGCCAGCCCCGCGCGGGCCTGATACGGACCGTTCAGGCTCCCACATGTTGCGGAAAAGCAGTCATTTTTGTCATTCCGAGCGAAGCGAGGAATCTCTCTGAGGGTTACGCCGATGAAAAAGAAAGAGAGACTCCTCGCTCCGCTCGGAATGACAAAATCGCGGGGGGCTTTTATCGTAGCCTGTCCCGGACAACTCCTGATCATCGGCTTGCTCGACAATGAAGTTGCTGGCCAAACAAATGACGATTGACAATAGCCCTCTCCCAAACGTACCGGCAGCGCGCGGAACCTCGCGGAGCCTGCTCTCTTGGGTTCTAGGGGCTTTATTGGGCGCGGTTCTTGCCATCGTTCTGGTGGGGGCGCTCGTGTGGTTGTCGACCGGGATCGGTTTTTTGGGGCTGACGAGCATTCTGCGCGGAGGGCGAACGCAAATCAACGTAGGTCAGCCGACCGTGGTTCGCCAGATCCAACAACTCCAGCGGCTGGAAACCGTGAGCTATACGATGGATTAGATTATTTCGGGCGAGCATGCCAATCCTTACCTGCCGAAATTTCTGGCGGGCGACCGGCTATTGTTGCTGGTACATGGCGAGGTGGTTGGAGGGATCGACCTCATGGGTTTGCAATCTGGCGATGTGCTTATACAGGCTCAGAATGTCTCGATCCACTTGCCAGCGGCGGAAATCTTCAGTACGCGCATCGATAGTGCCAAGACGAGGGTATATTCCCGCGACACCGGCCTATTCTCTTCCCCGGACCCCAACCTGGAAAGCGAAGTCCGCGAGGAAGCCGAGCGCCAGCTCCAGCAAGACGCGCTGCAAGATGGCATCCTCAAGACTGCCGGCGACAATGCGCGGAACACAATCTCAAGCATGTTGATGGGCTTCGGCTTCCACGAAGTGGATTTTCGCTAAGTTCATCAGACGAACCTTCCCAAGAGCACACGCGCTCCAAGCGCGTGACGATGGCGGCCAGTTGCAGGTGTGCCTGCCTCTCGAGTGTTAGCCGCGAGAATTCAGTTTCTCTCCCTGCTATCTGTTCCGCTCACAAATTCATTGAGCCGAGGGCAGCGGAAGCGTACGATGCGGCAGAAAGTGGAAGCCCAAACTCGATCAGCCCAGATCGGATGATATTAAGGAGTGCGAAATGTCAAATAACAAAACCCCATGGCGTACTGCGGTCGTCGCGGCCGTAGCGGTCATTCTTGCGTTTGCTATGTCGTCTTTGGCCGCGGATATCCTCGACGATTGGGCTTCGGTAAAGTCTCCGCCACCCGTCGAAGTCAAACCCGTCGCCCTCGATGGGTCCACAACGGCGCTGCTAATCCTGGATATGATGAAGATGAACTGCGGCGCGCGCCCGCGCTGCGTGGCCTCGGTTCCGAACGTTAAGCGTCTTCACGACGCGGCCCGCGCCTCGGGTGCGCTACTGTGGTACAGCTTCGTTGGCAGCAACGGCAACGCCACCACCGCCGACCAGATCGATCCGGGATTCACGGCACACGACGGCGAATGGGCGCGCCAGGGCGGGCCGGACAAATTTCTCGGTTCAAATCTCGAGGAAAAGCTGAAAGCTCGCGGCATCAAAACGGTGATCGTCTGCGGCACGTCGTTCCAGGGTGTGGGCATTGGCACCGGAAGCGGCGCCGCGCAGCGCGGCTACAAAGTAATCATCCCAATCGATTGCCTGTCCTCGGAAGATACGTACATGGAACAATATGCCGCATTCCACCTCTTCAAGGGAGGCCCGGCAGGCGTCACCAGCCAGGTGACGCTGACACGCAGTTCAATGGTGAAATTCGGCCCCCAATAACTTTCGCGCTCTCCGGATCTTCTCGCGTGGATTCCAAGGCGAAGCGCCCAGGGCCTTCCATTGTAAAGATGGTGCGGGAGGCTGGGAAACACGCCTCCGAATCGCTTTGCAGTCTGCGGAAGAACTGGCCCTACCCTTCTGTCATTCCGAGCGAAGCGAGGAATCTCTCTTTCTTTTTCCCGCTAAGCCAACCAGGTATTCCAGGCAACCCTAAGTAACGACCAAGGACCGATTTTTTCGCCAGCCTGTTTCGCCCGCGATGTAAGAGAAAGACTACGGCGAAGGCACCGTAATTGGCGCCACATTCGAGGGCGCGCTTTCAACATTCGTCGCGCTGACCGAAGTGACGGCGAAAGAATAGATATTTCCGCCTTGCACGTCCCAATCCGTATACGAAGTCGTGGGAATCGGGGAAGAATTGAGCTTGTTCCAGGACAAGGCCGAAGTCGATAGGAGGTACACGTTGTATCCGACCACGGGGGATGAACTCGCCTGCCACTGCAACGCGGCCGAATGCGTCGCGAGCACCCCATTGCCCGATAAGGGCAGACTGATTGGGGTGGTTTGAGCATTGCTCGTAATGGACACGGTTCCGCTGGCTGTCCCGGTTGCGGCCGGACTGAAACTCACTTCCAGGGTGACGTACTGGCCTGGAACCACAGTTACTCCCGTTCCGATTCCGCTGGTCGTGAAGCCCGGGCCGGTGATTGAATTTTGCTGCAGCGTGAGCGGGCCCACCCCTGTGTTGGCGAAGGTCACTCCCAGCTCTGTCGTAGCTCCCACGGCTACGTCGCCAAAGTTCAGGGTCGAACTATACATCGTCAAGGTCGGCGTCAGTTGCGGCTGCGCCGTCGGGGATCCTCCACAGCCCGCGGTGGCCAGCGCCGCGCCCAAAAGACCGGTATACAACCAATTGATTTTCATCTTCATAACCAATCTCCGATCTAAACCTCCGGCTTATGTTCCAATCCTTAGTAATAATCAATTAGGTAAGATAGAATTTCTCTTCGAGATCATCGCGGGCCACGATGGAACCGGCGACTTTCCGGCTATGATCTCCACACTCAGGCAAAGGGCCGGTTGACGAGACGGAACGGGAGCCGGTGCGCCGCGGGATGGGTTTGGCGCGGTCCTTGCCCGAAACTCGTGCGAGAAGCTGCTTCGTCCAGCATCAGGGAAAGTGCAACTTTTCTCGTATCGCAATCGCTCATCGCACTGATTGTTATTGCCGTTCCACAACTGATGCTTTCAGACGTGATGATCGCAGCGGACACCGCCTGGCCCAATAGGCGTCAAGTCCTGTATTCCAAGTACAATAGTACCGGCAAGGCTAGTATCGCCTTGGTTCCGGATGCAGGGGAGGGATCGCATCATCGCCGATACGAGATGGAAGGAAAACGTTTTCTCATCGAGCGGCGTATTGTTTGTACCTGGGGAAAGATTAGAAAAATGGAAGTAAATATCGAGGCCAGGTACTGGGGGATTACTCTCTTAAGAAGGTGCCCCGCGATGCCGCGCTTAAGCAGCCATGCAGGCGAGTCCAACTTTTGTTATGATGAAATCGTATCCTGACCGTGATGCCTCCATCCTCCGAATCCGTGAACCGGAAAGCGCTCTTCCTGCGCGCCTGCAGGTGTGAACCTGTCGAGCGCGTCCCCGTATGGATCATGCGCCAGGCCGGGCGCTACCTGCCGGAATACCGAACCATTCGCGAGAAGCACAATTTCCTGGAAGTCTGCAGGACACCAGAACTGGCCATCGAGGTTTCCTTGCAGCCATATCGCATCCTCGGCGTGGACGCCGTCATCGTCTTCTCCGATATCCTGATCCCCGCCGGCGCGATGGGCCTGCCGTTCGAACTGACCGACAAAGGGCCTGTGATCGAGTATCCCCTTCGAACGGCCGCGCAAATACGCGAACTTTCTTCCTTCGACCCTGAGCAGGAAACCGGATTCCTGATGGAAACGATCCGCGGCCTCGTTCGGGAACTTGGACCCGACGTGCCTGTCCTGGGTTTTGCGGCCGCGCCATGGACGCTGGCGTGTTATATGGTCGAAGGCCACGGGAAAGACGGTTTTCCCGCCGCAAAGACGATGCTTTACTCCGATCCTGGGCTCTTTCGAAATTTGCTCGAACGCATCGCGCGCGCCACGGCTCGTTATCTGCGAGCGCAAATCGCGGCGGGCGCCACGGCGGTGCAGCTTTTCGACACCTGGGTGGGCGAACTGACGCTCGATCAATACCGCGAATTTGCGTTGCCCGTCACGCAGATGTTGATCGAAGAGCTGGCAGCGGGCGATACGCCGGTGATCCTGTACACGAAAGCGTCCAGCCACCTGCTGAGCGCTGCGGCCGAATCGGGCGCAAATGTATTGAGCGTGGATTGGCGCGTGGACCTTGCGGTGGCCCGCGAACTTGTTGGACCGGGCATCGCGCTGCAAGGCAACGTCGACCCGTGCGTGCTCCTCGGGCCGCAAGAAGGCGTGCGCCAGGCGGCTGGCGACGCCGTCGAGAGCACTGGCGGCTTCGGCCACATCCTGAATCTGGGCCACGGTATCTTGCAGCAAACGCCGGTGGAAAATGCGCGCGCCTTTGTTCAGTCAGGTCAAGCCGCCGCCGTCGCTGATAAAGTGCGCGTCGAAGGGGCGCGCTAAACACGTCGCGGCCAACGCAATCACTTTTGTCATTCCGAGCGGAGCGAGGAATCTCTCCGGGGTTTAAGCCGGCGAAAAGAAGGAGAGATTCCTCGCTCTGCTCGGAATGACAGAATGGTGGGCGGCTAATGGTGGGGAATTATGAAGGGGAATTTTTTCTGCATACTATAAATCCCGCCGGGTGTGGGCCGCTATGACTTACGTTGGGTGTTGAAGGGTCGCCGTTAACGATATGAGTGATTCGAGTCTTCATCTGAAGATCAATCGGGAACGCTTCGAGATCTCCGAAGCGTTCCTGGAAAAATACAACCGGCCGGGGCCGCGCTACACCAGTTATCCCACGGCGCCGGTTTGGCAGGATAACTTCGGTCCGGACGACCTCGAGCAATTTTACGCGACGGCCAACGCGGCTCGCACTCCGGTTTCGCTCTACATGCATCTTCCCTTCTGCGAGAGCCTGTGCCTGTTCTGCGCCTGCAACGTGGTCATCACCAAGGACCACGGCGTCGCGCCGCCGTACATTGAAATTCTCGAGCGCGAAATCGAACGCGTCGGCCGCTTCGTTTCCCGCGAACGCCCCGTGGTGCAATTTCATTGGGGCGGCGGCACGCCGACATATTTGACCCCGGAACAAATGGAAGGCCTGTTCCACTTCACGGCCGAGCGGTTTACGTTCGCGCCGGACGCGGAGATCGGCATCGAGATCGATCCGCGTGTGACGACGCAGGCGCACCTGGAAACCCTGCGGCGTCTCGGCTTCAACCGCTTGAGCATGGGCATTCAGGATTTTCATCCCGAGGTGCAGGAGGCGATTCACCGCGTCCAGCCGCTCGAAATGACGCGCGACTTGATCGAAGCGGCGCGCCGCCTGGGCTTTGACAGCATCAACGTTGACTTGATCTACGGCTTGCCTTTGCAAACCGCCGAGCGCTTCGCGCACACCGTCGAGCAAGTCGTCGCGCTCTCGCCCGACCGCGTCGCCATGTTCAGCTACGCGCATGTGCCCTGGCTGCGCAAGCAGCAAGGCGCGCTGGCCACGCGTCTCCCCGAAGGCATGGAAAAATTCTACATCTTCCGCGCCGGCCTGGAGAGTTTCCTGGACGCGGGATACCAATACATCGGCATGGACCACTTCGCGCGGCCCAATGACGAACTGGCCGTGGCCCAGCGCGAACGCACCCTGCACCGCAATTTTCAAGGTTATACGACTAAGGCCGGCGCCGATCTCTACGGCATGGGCGTTAGCGCCATTAGCAGCGTCGGCGCGTGCTACGCGCAGAACGATCGCGACGTAGCTCCCTACCGCCAGCGCATCGAGAGCCGCGGCCTGGCCACCATGCGCGGCTACCGCCTTACAGAAGACGACCTGCTCCGCCGCGCCGTGATCAGCCGCATTCTGTGCCACGGCGTGCTCCACGAAAACGAAATCGAAAAGGAATTTGGAATCAGCTTTGCCGAGACCTTCGCTCCCGAAATCGAGCGCCTCGCCCCGTTCGTCGCCGACGGATTGCTCGAAATCGAAGACGGCGTGTTGCGCACGACGCTCCTCGGCCGCATCTTTATTCGCAATATCGCCATGGTCTTCGACCCGTATCTCGAAAGACAAAAACTCGAAAGCCGCCAGCTCTTTTCAAAAACGCTCTGATCGACCCATCGAGGTTTTTCCTAGTGTCCCTTCCGGCGCCGACTGCGTATCCCGTGCTCGTGATCGGCGGTGGAATTTCCGGTCTGGCTTGCGCGTATCGCTTACATCGAGCCGGGATTCCAGTCCGAGTCCTGGAGGCCGGAGACCGGCCAGGCGGCGTGATTGCCACGGAGAAGAAAGATGGGTTCCAGTTCGAGGTCGGCCCACAAAGTTTTCTCTCGACGGAGCCGCTCGTCGAGCTCATCGACGCGCTTGGCCTGAACGACCAACTCCTGCACGCCAATCCGCGCGCGCCTCGCTACATCCTACTCGGCGGCCGGTTGGTTCCGGCGCCACTCGCGCCATCTTCCCTTCTGGCCACTCCTCTGTTTTCAGCAGGCACGAAATGGCGGTTGCTCACCGAAATCCTGCGCCGCACGCGGCCGCCTGCGGAAGATGAGTCCATCGCCGCATTCGTTCGCCGCAAATTTGGAGACGAACTGCTCGCCCGCTTCGTCGCTCCATTCGTTTCCGGCGTGTACGCGGGCGATCCGGAGCGGCTGAGCTTGCGCGCTGCGTTTCCAAAGCTGCACGAATTCGAGGCGCGATATGGAAGCGTCGTACGCGGCGCCATGAAATCGCGGCCCACGAAAGGAACCCCGCGGGCTGGGCTGTGCTCGTTTCGCGATGGCATGGAAACGTTGCCGCGAGCCATCGCCGCGCATCTGGGCGACTCGCTGCTTCTGGAAACCAGCGTTGCAAGCCTGCGCCACGGCAAGGCCGATGGAAAGCCCTACTTTGAAGCTGAGATCGCACGCCACAATCATCGCGAAACGCTGGCGGCAAGCGCCGTGGTCATCGCCACGCCGATGGATATTGCGTCGCAAATTCTCCTAGGCCTTTCTTCCGAATTCGCGTCGCTATTTTCGCGAATCGAATGCGTGCCCGTCGCGGTCGTGTCCGCCTGCTATCGCCGCGAGCAGATGCAGCGGGCGCCCGACGGCTTCGGTTTCCTGGTCCCGCGCGATGAAAAGCTGCGCGTTCTAGGCACGGTGTTCAGTTCCTCGCTCTTCACCGGGCGCGCGCCGGACGGAATGGTCTCCATCACTAGTTTTGCAGGCGGCGCCACGGATCCCGAGCTTTGCGAGTTGAGCGACGCCGAAATCACGGAAACCATTTGCGCCGAAGTTGCACGCGTCCTCGGCATCATGGGAAATCCGGTTGTGACCCGCCTGCATCGCCACGCGCGCGCCTTGCCGCAATACAATCTGGGGCACGACCAAATCGTGCATTCGCTGCAAGCGCTCACCGCCGCTACGCCGGGATTGTTCCTAGCTGGAAATTATTTGTCCGGCCCGTCCGTCGGGGCGTGCGTGGAACAGGCCAATCGAACCGCCGAAGCCGTTCGGGACTATCTCGCGTCAAGTAGGACGGGCTTTAGCCTGTCGGGTTTTCGATCGATCGCGTAAGCAAAACCCGACAGGCTGAAGCCCGTCCTACTGAAGTCGTAGTAATATGTTGCGCGCGATGGCATTGCCGGCCCGGTCTCATCCAAATGCAACGTTTCTCCGTATTTAGAGAGGAACGGAAAAGGAACGGAATTTTGCTGCTTGCAGTCGTCCAACCCTGGCCCGAGGGCAAACAGCCGACGGACGCTGTCTTGATGGAGCGCCTCCTGCAACGCGACTCCGGCGCTCTCGAAGCTCTCTACGACCGCTACGGCAGGCCTGTATATTCTCTTGTTTTGCGCATCGCTCAGCATCCCTCGTCGGCCGAGGAAATCGTGCAGGATGTTTTTCTGCAACTCTGGCGCAGCGCGGACCGTTTCCAAATCTCTCGCGGGCCTCTCGAGCCGTGGCTGTTCACCATGGCCCGCAATCGCGCGCTCGATTTTCTGCGCCTGAAGCGCGAGAAGCAGCGTCGCCGCGAGGATTCCGATTCCGATATTCTTCCCTCCGCCGTCGTGCGCCCCGATCCAGAAGGCGACATCGATCGTACGAGGCGCGCGGAAAAAATTCGCGCGCTCCTCGGCTCGCTTCCCGAAGCGCAGCGCCGCGCGATTGAGCTGGCCTTTTTCGAGGGCCTATCGCACAGCGAAATTGCCGCGGCCACGGGCGAAGCGCTAGGCACGATAAAAAGCTGGATTCGCGGCGGCCTGCTGCGTTTGCGGGAATCGCTTGAGGAGGCAAGTTCGTGAGGAATTGCGAACAACTCGCTCCGCTCTATGAAGAGTACGCCCTCGGCGTGCTGGAGGGAGAAGAGCGCGCGGAGCTGGAAGCGCACCTGGCGAGCGCGGGCGACCCGTGCGTCTCGGGCGTGGCCCAGGCGCGTTGGGTCGTTTCGCAATTGGCCCTGGCCGCCCCGGATGCGCAGCCGCCTTCAGCGTTGCGCGGCAAGATCATGGACGCAATCAAAGCGAACGGAGACTCGGCGCGTGCCGTGGCTCCCATCGAGAAACCGAAGCCCTCCAAGCAAGGCGCGATGTTCCCGTTGTGGGCCTGGATCGCGGCGGCGGCGCTCGCGCTAGTCACCGGATACACCATCCGCCAGATGAACAATCAAAACGATCAGTTGGCCCAATTGCGCAAACAAATGAAGCTGGCCACCATGCAGAATCAGGCGCTTCAGAATCAATTGGACATGGACCGCATGGTCGCGATGGTCATGATGTCTCCCGATTCCATTCCCCTCAAACTCATGCCCAAGGACAAAAACATGCCGATGGTCCACGCCTACTTGCACCCTCAGATGGGCGTGGCCATCACGGCAGACCAAATGCCAGCTCTCCCGTCCGCGCGCACGCTGCAACTTTGGTTCGTGCCAAAATCCGGAAAACCAGTGAGCGTCGCGATCTTTCGCCCAGACGCGATGGGCCAGATCGCTCTCGTAGCCCCCGTCAACGTGCCGGCAAACGAAATTGCTGCGTTCGCTGTTACCGACGAGCCCGCCGGCGGCAGTCCCCAGCCCACCACACCGATCGCCTGGATGGCGCAAGTAAACTGACGCCCCTGAGCGGGGCTGCGTTCGGCTCACACCCCAAGCGTTGTGGCATAACTGACCCGTTGGACCTGCGGGAAAGTGTGTATAATCCCTTGGAAAATAGCGACCGGGAAGCGAGTCCGGCGATTGAGTCTCCGTTGCTATCCCATGCAGGAGGCGTTCCCAATGAGACTGCGGGTCTTGTGGTGGTTGATTGCCGCCATCGCGCTGGCTTTTTCGCCCCTGGCGCGCAAGGGTGCGGCAGGACCGCCGCAGGAATCAAAAACCAAAAATCCAGCCGCCGGCCTTGCGGGAGTTTGGTTCATGCACGGCAAGGTGGAACCCAACTACATCGAGCCGGAAGATGCTCCCTTCACGCCTTGGGGAGCGGAGCGATTCAAGGCCAACCGGCAACGCAATAGCCTGGATTTTTTCTGTTTTCCTGCGGGCGTCCCGAAAATATGGCAGATTCCCGCTCCGTTCGAAATCATTCCCCTCTCTGGACGGATTCTGATCCTTTATGAATCTCAGCATTTAGTGCGGCAGATTCACACGAACCGGAAAGAACACCCCAAGGACTACATCCCCACCTGGCAGGGCGATTCCATCGGCCGGTGGGATGGCGGCACGCTGGTGATCGATACGACGGGATTCAATGAACAGACCGACGTCGACATTTGGGGGCTTCCCCACTCGGACTCGCTTCATGTGGTCGAGAGAATCCGCCTGATTAGCCATGACCTGCTCGAGATGGAAGCGACGATCGACGACCCGAAGGCTTATACCAAGCAGTGGTCAGCGCGGAGGACGTACGACCGGAAGCCCGGATGGGAAATTGGCGAAGAGATTTGCGAGGAAAACAATGACTATTTGATCCAGAACCCGCACTGAGTTTTTATCTTCTACCGTTTGGCGCGCGCTTCTATTCGGGCCTTGCGACGCTCTCCCGCTTCCCGGTAGCGCCGCCGCTCCTCGCTCGTTTTCACGATCAACGGCGGCACGGGAACCGGCTTGCCTAATTCATCGAGCGCCACAAATGTAAGAAAAGCATGAGTGGTGTGTTTGCGAATGCCCGCCACGGAATCTTCCGAGAAAACTTCGACGCCCACCTCAACCGACTTGTGGAACGCGCGGTTGACCTGCGCTTCGAGAATGATCAAATCTCCCACGCGCACGGGATTCAAAAAATCCAGGTGATCCACAGAAGCCGTAACCACTTGCCGATGGCAATGCCGGTGGGCCGCGATCGCTCCGGCGATATCGATCAAGTGCATCACTCGCCCGCCCAAAATATTCCCAAGCATGTTCGAGTCCTGAGGAAGCACCAGTTCCGTCATTTCAGTGCGCGAAGCGCTGACCGGCCGCCCCGCCAACTCCATTTTCGGTGCGGATTTGAATTGCTCGACGGATCGTTTCATTCGCAGCCCAAACTCCCGCGCAAATTTGGCGTTAGCCGCCGGAGTGAATATACTATGCGCATGACTTCGACCCAACCACAGAAGAAAACGCGCCGCCAGATCCTGGAAGATTTCGTGGCCGCCAAGCCCGCCGACGCATTCGCCCGCTACGGCCTGGCCATGGAGTGCGCCAATTCCGGAGATGCCGACGCAGCCGGCGAGCATTTCCAGGCGCTCCTCGCTTCGCATCCCGAGTATGTCGCGGGATATTTCCAATATGGCCAATTCCTGGCCAAGTCCGGCCGGGCCGAAGAGGCCCGCTCCACGCTTACCGCCGGCATCGCCGCAGCCCGGCGCTCAGGCGACGAGCACGCGCGGTCCGAGATGGAAGCGGCGCTCGCGGAGCTAGGCTGAGCACTCCTTTCCGATTCTGGCTGTAAGTCTCCCATTTACCGACTGTTGCATCGCCCGTTACTATGCGGCGTCACTTTCATCCTGCGCGCTTGCCCGCCTGTTCCCCCGATGCTACGTTCGATTGAGCGCTTCTCCTTTCGGGGACAGGCAAACACATGCCGCTGAGCATCGACGATCTTCTTCGCCGCGCCGTTGAAACCAAGGCCTCCGATCTCCATTTGAAGGTCGGCAACCATCCCTGTCTTCGCGTGGACGGCGCGCTCAATCCGCTCACCGATGTCTCTCGCGTCACTCCGGAAGAAATGCTTTCCATGGCGTTCAGCATGATGACCAATCGCCAGAAGCAGAAATTCAAGGAGACGGCCGAGCTGGACATGGCCTATGGCGTGGCGGGTCTGGGCCGATTTCGCGTCAACGTATTCCAGCAGCGCGGGAATGTCGGCATGGTCCTCCGCGTCATTCCCACCAAGATTCGCACCATCGAAGAACTTAATCTCCCACACGTCGTCGATAATATCTGCGAGGAGCAGCGCGGATTGGTCCTCGTCACCGGGACCACCGGCTCGGGCAAATCCACCACTCTCGCGGCCATGATCGATCGCATCAACACCACGCGCTCCGATCACGTCATCACTATCGAAGACCCCATCGAATTCCTGCACCGTGACAAGAAGAGCTACATCAACCAGCGCGAAGTCGAAGTGGACACGGCGAACTTTTCCACCGCTCTGCGCGCCGGCCTTCGCCAAGATCCCGACGTCATTCTGGTCGGCGAAATGCGCGACTTGGAAACCATCGCCACCGCTTTGCTGGCCGCCGAAACGGGCCACTTGGTCTTCTCGACGTTGCACACACTGGATGCGACCGAAACGATTCAACGCATCATCGCCGTCTTTCCTCCTCCGGAGCAAAAACAGATTCGCCTGCAAATGGCGGCCACACTCAAGGCCGTCATCAGCCAGCGCTTGGTTCACTGCGCCGATCAGAACGGGCGCGTTCCGGCCGTCGAAGTGATGATCGCCACCGCCTACATTCGCGATTGCATCATCAACCCGGATAAGACCCGCCAGATCCGCGACGCCATCGCCGCAGGCACCAGCCAGTACGGCATGCAGACCTTCGATCAATCCCTCTTCGATCTGTATTCGCGCAACCTCATAACCTACGAAGAAGCACTTTTGCGCGCCTCCAACCCCGACGACTTCAAGCTGCGCGTCCAGGGCATCCGCTCCGCCTCCGATTCCGCCCGCGAGGAAATGGAACGCAGCATGAACGAGTTCGAACGCTCTGGACAGAGGTAAGTTGCAGGGGATAGGTTGCAGGTGGCAGGTTTTAGTTTAAGAAGCGAGTTCCCCCTAGTCCTTTCGTGCATCGTGTGAACGGATCCTGCTTGGTCCGCTAAGTTTCTCCCTTTTTCCCTTCGACCTAATCCCTGCCACCTACGACCCGCCACCTGCTTCCTGCCTCCTTGCCTCCCTGCCTCTTTGCCTCTATGCTCCTCCCATGCGCTCCTCCCCGCGAAAGCTTTCCAGCGAGACCGAACTCTACACGGTCGCAATCAACGGCCTCGCGCGCCGCGCCTATTCGGTCTACGAAATGCGGACTTATCTGGAGCGCCGCGCAGAAGACAAGGACGCAGTAAAAGGCGTTCTGGCCCGCCTGAAGCAGTTGGATTATCTGGACGATGCGCGCTACGCGCGGCAATTTGTCCGCTTGCACACGGAACTGCGAAAGCAGGGAGCGTTTCGCATTGCGCGCGATCTGCGCGCGCGTGGCGTGCCTGACCGCCACATCGAAGCGGCGCTCGCCGAGCGCTCCGCCGATTCCAGCGAGAGCGCCCTCGTGCGGGCTCGCCTCGATCGCCGCGTCAAGACGCTGCGCGGCCCGCTCGACGAACGCCGCGTCGCTTCGCTTTACCGCAGTTTGCTTCGCGCCGGCTTTTCCGCCGAGACCATTCGCCGCGAGCTAAGCGCATTGGCCAAGCGCCCCATGGATGAGCTTCCGGAGAGCCCCGGCGAAGAAGCGTAACTCGCGTCGGAAACCCGTTGCGCAAACCTTCAGGATGACATTTTAGAAATGACCGGATGCCCGCCTGAAGGCGGGCGCTACAACACTCAAAACTGAGAAATTCGTTGGGGGGTTGCGGTGATTTTTGAGGTGACTCTTCTGAGGGCGGCCCGAGACGTTCATTAATTGGGCGCCGGATTTGACATTTCGACACTTCTGTGAGCAAAACTACTACGCGGCGTGCATGCTTTGCGTATGCCAGCCTTTCAGGCAAACGCGGGCGGTTCTCTTCTCCATGGTCAGCATGATTTTGTCTTCGCGCGCCAGCCAGCCGATGGCGAAGTCCATTAGCGGCGATTTAGCTTTCAATTCTTTCTTCAGCTGCGGAAGCGTCATTTCTCCTTTCGCTTCAAGCGCGTGCCAGATTTCTCCTGCCATTTTTCCGATTTCTTCAGTCATTTGGGTTAACCTCTCCTTTCCAAATTCCGGTTCTCGAGTACCTCAATCGCACTCGCTGTTGCCGAACTCAATTCGCTATTCTGCTGCCTGAGCCGTGATCTCGATCGGCCCATGCGCCGCGCCAACGCCGGCTTCGGCGCGACTTCCGCCTGCAGCACGTAATAGCAAGGCTGCGCACCGGCCAGAGTCTCCAGCCGTTCCATGAGCAGCACACCGACGCCTTTTTGATATTCGATGGTGTAGCTCCCGAAGCAACGCGTGCAGAGCCAGTAATGCTTGACGGCGTGCCAGTGGGCGGGTTGTTTTTCTTGCTCGGGAGTTTGCTGGAAGCGGAAGAGACGCCCTTGCCCATAATCGAAATCCGAAGTGCAATCCGGGTGGGCGCATTTCAAGTACATCAGGTTTTTTTGTACCGCCTTCTTTGCAGGCTCCCGCGCATAACAAGAGCAAGATACGAGCCATTTCGAAAAAAATCAAACTCAATTATTGAATTCTTCGCATTGGCGCATTCTTGCCAAGCGGCGGCCTCAAAGGGATTTCACCACAGAGGGCACAGAGAACACAGAGAAATGCTTCGAGGATGGACAATGCGCGCGTTGCGGGTGTGGCACCCGTCTGACATAATCATTTAGTGGTGTGTATTTACTTTTGGAAAGGTATGTTTTGGTAGTATGGGCTCGCCAGGTTTTGGATCCCGATCGCCAGTCACCAATCACGATTCACCGGTCACGGGTCACGAGGCACGAATCACAAGTCACGACCAAGAGGGGTGCGCTTGCTGAGCGGCAACGAAATCCGCGGCACGTTTTTGAAATTTTTCGCCGAGCGGGGGCATCGCGTTGTGCGCAGCTCGTCGCTCGTCCCAGCGAACGATCCCACGCTGCTGTTCACCAACGCCGGGATGAATCAGTTCAAGGATGTATTCCTGGGCCTCGATCAGCGCGAATACACGCGCGCCACCACATCGCAGAAATGCGTGCGCGCCGGCGGGAAGCACAACGACCTCGAAAACGTCGGCTTCACCAACCGCCATCACACTTTTTTTGAAATGCTCGGAAACTTTTCCTTCGGCGATTATTTCAAGAAAGACGCCATCGCCTACGCCTGGGAACTCATCACCTCTCCCAGTTGGTTCGACATCCCCGTAGAAAAACTGACGTTCACCGTATTTGGCGGCGCCGAGGTCGCTCCAGGAAAAGTTCTTGGCGTCGACGAAGAAGCGCTCAATCTGTGGGTAAATGTCGGCGCCCCGCGCGACCGCGTAATTCCCGTCCCCGGCCTCAAGGAAAATTTCTGGGCCATGGGAGATACCGGCCCCTGCGGCCCCTGCAGCGAAATTTTCTATGACATGGGCCCGGCCGCATCCGATCAAGGCCACACAGATTGCAAATTCGGCTGCGATTGCGGCCGCTACGTCGAGATCTGGAACCTCGTCTTCATGCAGCTCAATCGCGACGCCTCAGGCAATGTCGCCCCGCTGCCAAAGCCTTCCATCGACACGGGCGCGGGCCTCGAACGCCTCGCCGCCGTCTTGCAGAAAAAGATCTCCAATTACGATACGGACCTCTTTACGCCACTGATCCATGCCGCGGAGGAACGCCTGGGCTGGACACTGGAAGCGCAACCGGAGTTCGCCGCCTCTTTCCGAATTCTCTCCGACCACTCGCGCTCGGCTACATTTCTGATCTCCGACGGCGTCGTACCTTCCAACGAAGGCCGGGGCTACGTCTTACGAAAAATCATTCGCCGCGCGCTGCGGCACGCGCGAATTTTGGGCGCCCCTGCGCCGTTTCTCTCGTACATGTCCAACACCGTCCGCACGCTCATGGCCGGGGCGTATCCGGAACTCTTGGAAACGGCGGAGCGCGTGAACAAGATACTCGATGAGGAAGAGACCCGCTTCAGCCGAACCGTCAACATAGGCCTCAAGAAACTCGAAGAAGATTTAAACGAGCTGCGCGGCGCGGATACCTTGGAAGACATCGCGAAGCAGCATCTCCAGGGTGGGGGTCTTCCGCTCCGCGAATTCCCGGGCGAGAAGGCGTTCAAGCTTTACGACACCTACGGCCTGCCCCGCGACTTCATGGAAGACGTTTGCCGCGACGCCGGATTTGTCATCGATTGGCCCGCGTTTGAGAAGGCGATGCAGGATCAGCGGACCCGTGCGCGCGCGTCGTGGAAGGGCGGGCACAAGGACGTCGCCAATCCGGTGTACGCGAAGCTTGCGGAGAGATATCGCACGGAGCCTGATTTCTATTTCGGAACGACGGCGAAGAATCGCCGCATCGAGGCAATCGTCACGAAAGATGGCGCGGTGAACGAATTGCCGGCTGGCGCGGAAGGCGAAATTGTTTTGGATCGCACCGTGTTTTACGCCGAATCGGGCGGACAAGTTTCCGATATCGGCACGCTCTGGAACAATGAGCATTCGATGCAGGTTGCCGAGGTGCTTGGCGCATATTATGCGGTTTCCGGTTTGATTGCACATCGCGTCGTTGCAAGGGAAAAACTTGCCGTGGGCGATCTCGTTGCGGGAGATGCCGACGGCGAGCGGCGCGAACACATCAAGCGCAATCACACGGGGACGCACTTGATGCACGCGGCGTTGCGCAGCATTCTCGGCACGCACGTCAAGCAAGCCGGTTCGCTCGTCGAGCCGGCGCGCCTGCGATTCGACTTCACGCATTTTGCGGCCATCGATCCGGCCGAACTGCGCGACATCGAGCAGCAAGTGAACGAAGAAATTTTGCTCAACAGCGAAATCCAAACGAACATCACCACGCTGGACGACGCGCTCGCTTCCGGCGCGCTGGCCTTTTTCGGCGACCGCTACCCGGAGCAGAATGTTCGCGTGGTCACCATTCCCGATCCCTCAGCCCCGCGCGGCTTCTACAGCAAGGAGCTGTGCGGCGGCACGCACGTGACCCGTACGGGCGACATCGGCGTATTCAAAATTGTCGCCGAACAATCCACCGCCGCCGGGGTGCGCCGCATCGAAGCGATCACCGGCGCAGCCGCCCTCGCCGATTACCAGCGCACCCAACAACTCCTGCGCGACCTTTCGGCGCGACTGGGAGTGAACGAAGGAAACCTGGCCGCCGCCATCGAGCACAACGAGCAAACGCAAAAGCAACTGGAAAAGCAATTGGAAACAATGAAGCGGAAGGGCGCGCTCTCGAAGCTGGACGATTTAGTGGCTGAGGCTCGGACGATCAAAGGCGTGAAAACCATCTCCGCCGAACTCGAAGGCGTGGACCGGGAAACCATGCGCCAACTGGTGGACAGTTTGCGCCAGAAGCTCGGCTCCGGAGTCGTCGTCCTAGGCACTGTCGAAGACGGCAAAGTAGCGCTGCTGGCCGGGGTCACCAAGGACCTCACCACTAAGCTACACGCAGGCAAGATCATACAGATCATTGCCAAGGAAGTAGGCGGATCGGGCGGCGGCAGGCCCGACTTGGCCGAGGCTGGCGGAAAAGACACACCTGGCCTAAAAAGTGCCCTTGAACAGGTATACCTCCTGATCGACCGATTGCTATAATTTTAGGGTAGTGCCAGGAACGTCCAGGGCGAGATTCTCTCTCCCTGCCGCGGATGTTGGTCTGTCTCACAGGAAGTAGAATCGTGCTGCCTTTCCAGAACTGAATATGATGCGCTCCCTCTCCAGTTCGGTGGTCATACTTATGGGTCTGCTCGTCTTATGGGCTGTACCGGCTCACGGCCAGATCGTTTCCTACGTGGATACGGATGGCAAACGCGTGTTCGTCAATGCCGAACCCGCGCCTACTGTCCGGACGCCCAAGACTCCACTCCTAAGAACCGCCGCTAACGGAGAGCCGCTCCGCACAACCCAAACGTCGTTGGAAGCGTCTCCCGTATTGTCCGTTGCCGAGCAGGCCAATCGGGCGAAGATCGAGGAAATGATCCGCGAGGTTTCCGCTCGATATCGCGTGGACCCGGCGCTGGTGCGTGCCGTGATCCAGACGGAATCGAACTGGAACAGCAGCGCCGTTTCCCGAAAAGGCGCGCTTGGGCTTATGCAACTCGTTCCCGGAACCGCGCAGCAGTTGGGCGTAAGCAACGCGTTTGACCCGAAGCAGAACCTCGACGGCGGAGTTCACTACCTTCATATGCTCCTGGAGCGTTATAATGGCGATCTCGACAAAGCGCTGGCCGCGTATAACGCCGGCCCGGGCGCTGTGGATCGCGCTGGGGGCATTCCGCAGTATCGGGAGACGCGAAATTACGTTCAAAAGGTCACTGATTCTTACTTCCGTCCCGGATCCGATCGCCTTCCCCGCGCTTTTGACATGCAGCGTCCCATTTACCGGGCGGTGGAAGCAGACGGACGGGTCGTTTTTACGAATGAATGAGGCAGACGTTGCGGCCTGAAGCCGCCACAATCCGGCCAATCCTGCGCGTCATTTTCGCGTCCGTGCTGGCTTTGTCGCTTTTTACCCTCTCCAGCCGCGCCGACGACAAATCCTCCCGCCGTGACGACGCCAAGGCTCAGTTTGAACGCGCGGAAAAAGCGCGGGAGGCTCTCGAAGCGCGACCCGAAAGCGCCCGCACGCTCAAGGATTACACCGCACTGGTCACCGAGTATCAGCGCGTGTATCTGATCACGTCCCACGCCACGGATGTTCCCGCTTCGCTCAATCAAGTGGCTGAACTGTTCCGAGCGATGGGCGATCTCTTCGATGCCAAGTATTATCAGCGCTCTATAGATTCCTTCCAGTTTTTGTTGCGCGAATATCCGTCCAGCAAGTATCGCGAGGACGCGCTGCTCTCCATCGCTCGCATCGAGCAGGACGATTTGCACGATCCCGTTCTCGCGCGGAAAACTTACGAACAGTTTCTGGTGTCGCATCCGCGCTCGTCCCATGCCGAGGAAGTTCGTGCCAGCCTCGATAAGCTGAACGGGCCGAGCGCCTTGGCGCAGCCGCCCCAGCCTTCCCCCGCGGTCAAGGACCACTCGGAACGGATGACTCCCAAAACGATTGCCGCGGAGAAGACCGCGCCCGCGACGGACACGAGACAAGGGCAGCCGTCCGAAGAAAATTCCGGCGCGGATGGCGCTGCCCCGCAGGTCTCCCGCATCCGCACTTGGAACGCCGATACGTATACGCGCATCGTGATCGACGTCGGATCGAAAGTGAAATATCAGGCCGCGCGCATCTCCGGGCCCGACCGGATTTATTTTGACATCGAAGGCGCAAAGCTCACTCCCGGGCTGCTACATAAGCCGATCGATCTGGTTGGCGACGGTTTTCTGAAAAACGTGCGCGTGGCGCAATATCAATCCGGCGTCGTGCGCGTGGTGCTCGAAGTGAACCGCGTCACGGACTACTCGGTGTTCTTGCTGCCCGATCCGTACCGCCTGGTCGTGGACGTGTACGGCACTTCCGCCGCAGCCGAAGCCGCCGCACGCAATACCGCTCCCCCGCCCGGGCCGACGACGACGGACGCGCCTCCGGTAGGAAAACCCGAAAAGCCGGCGAAGGAAACCGTGGCCCAGGGTTCGCCGAAGGCAAATGAAAAAGCCGCCGCCAAGTCCGCTAGTGCTACGTCCGCCGGCGGACAGACTTTGCAAGCCCGCGCGGATTCCACACCGGCCTCAGAGGCTTCCGCTGACATCCCATCCGATGCGGAACCGGCGCAAAAAAAAGCTGCGAGCAATCCTGACAAGAATTCACAGAAAACGAGAGCCTCTGCTTCCGCCAAAGCAAAAACTGCGCAAGACAGCAACGAAACCGATGGCGCCACATTGACGGCATCAGCGCCCTCGGACACGGCGGCCCCTCTCCCCACGCATCCGGCGTCGGTGAAAAAATCAACTCGCTCGACGAAATCGGCGCACGACCAGGCCGAGGAGATGGGCCCGGCTCCCACGCCGGAATTGACTCGCGACGGGCAACATTCCCTGACGCGCGCCTTGGGACTCAAGGTTGGCCGGATCGTGATTGACGCCGGACACGGCGGCCACGACACCGGGACGATCGGTCCTAGCGGCCTCATGGAAAAAGACTTGTGCCTGGATGTAGCGCTACGGCTAGGGAAAATCATTCAGCAGAAGCTGCCCAGCGCCGAGGTGGTATTTACGCGAGCGGACGACACGTTCATACCGCTCGAGCGGCGCACCGAAATCGCCAACCAGGCCAAGGCCGACCTCTTTATTTCCATCCATGCCAATTCGAGCCAGGACCATCATGCCCGCGGGATCGAAACGTATTACTTGAATTTCACTGGATCGAGCGACGCCATGGAAGTTGCCTCCCGCGAAAACGCGCTGTCGGCAAACGGGGTCCATGATTTGCAGGACATCGTGAAGAAAATCGCCAGCAACGAAAAAATCGAGGAGTCCCGCGACCTGGCCACGATGGTTCAGGATTCCATGTCCAAGCGCATGGAGAACGCCAGCCGCGGAGAGCCGAACCGCGGCGTGCGCAAGGCGCCCTTCGTCGTCCTAATCGGCGCGGACATGCCCTCCGTGCTGGCTGAAATCTCTTTCCTCTCCAACCCAGGCGACGAGCAATGGCTCAAGAAGCCCGAGAATCGCCAGCGCGTTGCCGACGGCCTCTACCATGGAATCGAAAATTATCTGCAAAGCACGAACAGTCTGACTTCCGACCAAGCCCGCTCCAACGCCGAAAATCTTGCAGGAAAAGTGGCGCGAGCCGGGAACTCGCAGTAAACTTCTGGCATCTAAGTAACAGCGACATGCGCCGACTGCTTGGGATCTGTCTAGGGATAATGTGCCTCTGTTTCGCGGCCCTTCCGGTCGCCGCGCAAGGCATTTTGCCGTCCGCTTTCGCGGGCTGGACGGCCTCAGCGCCTTCGACAATCGTTCCACTGGGCAGCCTAGACCCTCTCCTCGGCCCCGATACCACGGCCTTCCGCGAGTACATTCTGAAGTCAGTTGAACAAAGGGCCTACACGCAAGGAACCCAAACCGCGTCCATCACGCTCTATCGTCTGCGCGATCCGAGTTCCGCTTACGGCGCCTACACGTTTCTGCGAAGCGACCCCCTTTCCGCCGCCGATCTGGGCTCGTACGCCAGCACGTCTCACGATCGCGCGTTAATCGTAGTGGGGGAAATGCTGCTCGATATTACGGCGCCGGCAAAGCAAGCCCGCCCTTCGGATGCCGACTTAAAGCAACTTGCCGACTTGCTGGATAAAAAAGCGGATCACACACCCTATCCCTTTGTCGGCGAGCATCTTCCCGACAAGGGGCGGGTGCGCGATTCGGAGCGTTACGTGATCGGCCCGCTCAGCTTGGCGCATTTCGTTCCGCTGGGCACGGACGACTGGATCGGCTTCGACAATAGCGCGGAAACCATCCTAGCCCGCTACCAGGTTGGCGGAAAAGAAGAGACGCTGCTCATCTCGTCCTATCCCACTCAGCAAATCGCCGCGGCTAAATTCGCCGGCATGCTGCGCCGTTTCGTCTTTGACCCGCCCGGCGGAGTGGCCCCAGGCCAGAACGTGCTCTTCGGCAAGCGGGTAAGTTCCTTCATCGCGGTGGTCGCCGGGGCGCCCTCCAGGCAAGCCGCGAACAAGGTCCTCGACCAGGTCGTCTATGAAAGCAATGTAACTTGGGATGAGCCCAAGCAGACGCTGACCGAACCCGGCATCAACAGCATGATCGTGGAAGCTTTCCTGGGAACCGGGGTAATTATGATTTTCGCAGTGGCTGCGGGAATTGGCTTCGGTGGGATCCGCCTCTTGGTAAAGATTTTCCTGCCCAATAAGATTTTCGACCGCGAGAAGCAGATCGAGATTCTACAATTGGGCATCTCCAGCAAACCGATCAAGGCAAAGGACTTCTACTAAAAACCTCAAGAACCTGTTGAAAACTCTGAGGATTACTTCAACCCTTACTCGAAGTGTTTTGCCCAACTATCTCATTATAATAAATTTGTAACCATTTAGATTCAACCATTTCTCCGCTTGACATTCCTGTTTCCCGTCCTCTAGACTTCCCGGCGAGGACAAAGAGTTCTGGTGCCTTCCGCGCATAGGCACGGGACTATTCTCCCCTCTGGAAAGCCCGTCCGCCAAAACGGACGGGTTTTCTGTTTCAAGACCCTCTCCGTGTCCTCCGGTTTCCTCGGTGTTCTTTGTGTTAGGGTTTTTGGGCTGGGCGACACGAACGGGAAAATCCTCACCACAGAGGGCACAGAGAAATGCAGGGAGAAGGCGGGTTATGGGTGAGTCGGCGGCGCGGATGAGGACCAAGCGGCGGGCGGGGTAATCCAGGATCGAGTGCGGTAGTCGCTCATGGTAAAGGCGATCAGCAGTGCGAGCCAGAAAAAACCCGCGACCAGAACAATCCTCACCAGGCCGCCGCTGTACTTCACGCCCATGAAGAATAAAACCACCAAAAGCATTTTCGCAAAAGCGATGGCCAGCGCCGCAACGGTATTGAACGGCCCAAGATCGATGAAGGCCACGCCCGTGGTCAATATCGTGAGGGCGATGAGCCCCAGAAAAACCAGCACATACGTCTTTTGCGGCACGATGGTTTGAGACATTAGTAGCGCCCGCCTATCAGATAGAGCAACGGAAACAGGAAAATCCAGACGATATCGACGAAGTGCCAGTACAGGCCCACCACTTCGACCGGGGCGAAGTAGTGGGTCGTGAAGGCGTCCTTTCGCGCGCGCAGGACGAGCCAGAGCAGCAGACCCTCCCCTATGATCATGTGCAGGGCGTGCACGCCGGTCATCGCGAAATAGAAAAAGAAATAGAGCTGGGCATGGCCGAGGCCGCCGGGCGCGAGCCGCGCCAGGACTTCGCCTTCTGGCGCCCAGTCCAGGCTCGGGACGACGTGCTCGACGAATTTCTGGTCGTACTCATAGGCTTTGACGCCAAGAAAAATTGCGCCAAGAATCATCGTCGCGATCAGGAAAAATACCAGGGCGCGGCGATTGCCGGTTTGCGCCGAGCGCACCGAGAGCGCCATGGTGAGGCTGCTGCCGAGCAGGACCATGGTATTGGCGGCGCCGATTTCGGCATTCAGGATATGGCTGCCGGCTTCAAACGCGGCAAAATAGAGCCAGCGATAAATGGCGTACGATGCGAAAAGCCCGCCAAAAAACATGATTTCCGTGACCAGGAAAACCCAGATGCCGAGGAAGTCGGCTTCCTGCTGCTGTTCGAGGTTCTCGAACTGGTGCACCAGCCCGGCGTCTTGTGCGTGCGCTTCGGAGTCAGTCACCGGCGGCCTCCTCGGGAGCGTACGCGTACGCTTCCTGGGTTACGACGGGAATCTCCGCGAAGTTTTCCGTAGGCGGCGGAGAAGATGTGGTCCATTCCAGGCCCGTGGCGCCCCACGGATTGGGCTCTGCAAGCGGGCCGTAGCGCATCGACCACATCAGGTAAATAAGCGGAATCAAGTAGCCGACGCCCAGAACCGTAGCCCCGGCCGATGACATCACGTTCAGCACTTGAAATTCCGCGGGATAAAAGGCGTACCTCCGCGGCATGCCCAGATAGCCGAGAATAAATTGCGGGAAGAATGTGAGGTTGAAGCCGACGAATACAATCGCGGCGGCCAGCGCCGCCCAGGCGTTGGGGTACATCCTGCCGGTAATTTTCGGCCACCAGAAATGGATCCCGCCGAGATAGCCCATCACCGCCCCGCCGACCATGATGTAGTGGAAATGGGCCACGATGAAATAGGTGCCGTTGAGGTGCACGTCGGTCGCGAGCGATGCAAGAAACAGACCGGTCAAGCCGCCCATCGTGAAAAGGCCAATGAATCCCAGGGCATACAGCATAGGGGCTTCGTAGGAAATCGATCCCTTGTACAAAGTGGCCGTCCAGTTGAAGACCTTGATGGCCGAGGGAATGGCGACGAGGAAGCTTAGCAAGGAAAAAATCAGCCCCGCATAAATCGATTGGCCGGTGACGAACATGTGGTGTCCCCAGACGAGGAAGCCGAGGACGGCGATGGCCACGCTCGAGAAGCAGATCACCTTGTAACCAAAAATGCGTTTCCTCGCAAAGCAGGGGATGATCTCGCTGACCACTCCCATGGCCGGCAAAATCATGATGTAAACGGCCGGGTGCGAATAAAACCAGAACAGATGCTGGAAGAGCAACGGATCGCCGCCAAGCGCCGGGCTGAATATGCCCACGTGGAACAAGTGCTCGAGCGCGAGAAGAAAAAGCGTGATCGCCAGCACGGGCGTCCCGAGCACCATAATGATGCTCGTTGCATACATGGCCCACAGAAAGAGCGGCATGCGGAACCAGGTGAGGCCCGGTGCGCGCATCTTGTGAATGGTGACGATGAAATTCAGGCCCGTGAGGATCGAGGAAAATCCGGTGATGAAGACTCCGATGGCCACAGCCGTGACCTGCGTGTTCGAGTACGTGCTGCTGTAGGGGGTATAGAACGTCCAGCCGGTATCGACGCCGCCGGCGATCGCCGAATACAAGGTGAAGAGGCCGCCCGTGATGTAGATGTACCAGCTCAGCAGATTCAGCTTCGGAAAGGCGAGGTCGCGCGCGCCCACCATCAGAGGAACCAGAAAATTTCCAAGGACGGCGGGGATCGAGGGGATCAGGAAAAAGAAAATCATCACCACGCCGTGCAGCGTGAATAATTTGTTGTAGGTTTCCGGCTGCACCAGGGCGCCTTGCGGCTCGGTCAAGTGGATGCGCATCAGCACGGCGAATGACCCGCCGATGATGAAGAAGAACGTGACCGAAATCATGTACAGCAGCGCGATGCGCTTGTGGTCCACCGTGAATAGCCAAGACTTCCAGCCGTAGTCCGCATTCAGATAATTTCTCTGCGTGTGGACGCGCGGTTGTGGTTCCAGCGTGGCCGTACTCATGGCTTCACCTCTTGCTTCGGGGGCGGTGGTGGCGTGTTGCCCAGCGCGCGAATGTAGGCGATCACATTGTTGAGTTGTTCTTCCGTCAGTTGCCCCTGGAACGAAGTCATGAGGGGTTTGTAGCCAAAAACTCTTCGCAACGCGGGCTGCAGGATGCATTCGCGAAGGTAAGCATCGTCCGCCGTCACGGTCTCTCCCGAGGTCAACTTAACGGGGTGCCCGTAAACACCGAGCAGGGATGGGCCGAGCCCCGTGCCATCGGCCATGTGGCAGCTGGGGCAGCCGGTTTGTTGAAACACTTTTTCGCCCGCCTGCTCCATCGATTCTCCCGTCGTTCCGCCGGCCAGCCAGCGCTCGTATTCGTCCGGCTCCTGAACGACGATCGAGCCGATCATCCCGGCGTGGAAAGCGCCGCAATACTGCGCGCAAAACAGGTGGAACGTTCCCACCTTCGTAGCCTGAAACCACAGCGACGTGTAGCGGCCCGGTAGCACATCCTTTTTGACGCGGAACGCGGGAACAAAAAAATCGTGAATCACGTCTTCCGAAGTCATCGTCAGCTTCACCGGACGGCCCAGCGGCACGTGCATTTCGTTGATCTCGCGCTGCCCTTCCGGGTGCTCGACCTTCCACATCCACTGCTTGCCCGTGACGAAGATTTCCATCGAGCCGCGCGGCGGCTCCGAGTTCCGGAAATACAAAGTGGAGCCCCAAACGAAAATCACCGCCACGATCAGCGTGGGGATGACCGTCCAAAGCACCTCGAGCGGAAACGAGCCTTCGATCGCCTTGGGCCGCTCGTCCGGCGAGCGCCTGCGGTAGCGAATCATGAAATAAAAAATGATCGAGAAAATCAGGGCCGTGAAGAACAGCGTGACGGCGGTCAGAAAAAAATACAGCTGGTCCACCGACTTGGCGATCGTGGAAGCCTGCTCCGGCTGAAATGGAAGGCTCTGCATCAAGCTCGTATCCTCACGTCCCGAATCCTCATCGCGATCCTCATCGCACCTTTGCGTCCGCCGCCGGAGGAATGCCGGCCGGCCTCTTGCGCTCGCGCAAAAACATCAGGGCCATGAAAATTCCCAGGGCCAGAACGGTCAAGCCGCCCGCGGCGCGTAGCACATTCATCACCACCACGCCGTACTTGCCGGTCATCGGATCGTACTGGTAGCAATACAAGAGCGCCTGATCGGTCAGAGTTCCGATCTTTCCTTGCGAGGCCTCCACAAGGCCGAGGCGCACGTCTCGCGCCGGATATTGCACGCCGTAAAAGTAGCGATCGATGCGGCCATCCGGAGTGAGCACGAGGATGGCGGCGGCATGCGCGTACTGGCGGATCGCGGAATCGTAGGCGTAGTGAAAGCCGACGGCATTCGTGAGGGCGTCGATCGACGGTTGCTCGCCAGTGAGAAAGTGCCAGTGATCCGCCGCGCCGGGCCGGCCATATTGCCCGGCGTATACATCGCGCTTTGCCTTCGCCAATGCGGGAGTATCCTTCGGCTCGAAGCTGACCGTCACCGCGTCGAAATCTCTTCCGAGGCCCAGCGAGATCGCTTTCATCGTGCGCAGTTCCCCGTTCAAAACTTCCGTGCACAGGGCGGGGCAATCGAAATAGACCAGGGAAAGCACGATAGGCTTTTGTCCAAAAAAATCGCCGATGCGCACGGCCTTTCCCGTCTCGTCGCGAAACAAAAGGTCCGGCGGAATTCGCCCGTTCAGATTTTGCGTGATTCCCACTTTCTTTAAAATTGCGGCTGGCGCCGTGACCTGCTGCGCGCTCGCGGAAAAAGCGGCTGCGCCGGTGAGCGCCAGAAGCAACGTGGCATGAAGGAATCGAAAGCTCATGGCTTTTTGTTTCCTTCCGCCGCCGGCTTGGTCGCATCGGCGGGCGGCGCTTGCGGCGCACCTTGCACCGCGACTCCCTTTTTCACCAGCAGATCCATGGCTTCTTCGATGGGTACGCGCACCGTGCCGGCGGAGCGATTCTCCCACGCGAGGGTTTCGAGAGACTTCTCCTGCTCTTCGCGAAATTTCAGCCAGTCCTCGCGAGGATTCACTTGCAACTGCGGCCCCAGGGGCAACTGGCGCGTGTCCGCGAAGGGCGAATCGGAAGTCCCGTGATCCACGTCGTGCGCCGAAAAATAGCGGAACAGCCCCCAGCACACCAGGCCCGTCACGACCAGGACAATGCCCAGGGCTACCAAAAATCGAAATACCCAGCCAACATTGGCGTCGCGCGTTTCGTAGCCCGGCGCGGCTGCGGCCGCGTTGTTTGGTTTATCCATGTTGGGCCGCCTGCTCGGTAATTTCCTCCATGCGCGGATCGTGAAGCGGCAGAAGCGGCATGAGCTGCAACTGCCAGAGGAAGAACGCGAACCAAATTCCTCCCATCCCCAACGGCAGCGCCACGTCCATCCACGAGAGGTGCGCATTCCCGCCGCCAAACGCGGGCAAAACCATCCAGAACATATCGACGAGACGCATCACAAGGACCAGGAAGGCCACGATCAGGAGAGCGTGCGGCCTTTTCTTCACGTTCCGGAACAGCAGCAGAAAAAGAGGAAAGAAAAAACTGAGCAGGACCAGGAGCACGCCGACGCTGCCCCATACGCCTTCCATCCTGCGGATATACCAGGGAATTTCGCTGGACAGATTTCCGCCCCAGATAATCAGAAATTGCGAGAATTCCATATAAGCCCAGAGCATCACGAACGTAAATAGAAAACTGCCCAAATCCTGGAATTGCGCGGGCCTCACGACGTCCGACAAGGGTTTTCGGTCGGAGAGCCAGACCAGCATGATGACAGCAAAGGCCATGGCCGTCAGCGCCTGGCTCACCATGAAAAGTAATCCGTAAATTGTGGAGAACCAGCGCGGCTCAAGGGACATGACCCAGTCGATGCTCGCAAACGTCACCGTAAATCCATAGATCACGAGGCCGATCCCGCTCAAACCTTCCATGTGCATCCACAGCGCGAGACCCGCGCCGCCCGCGTCCTCCTGCCTGGACCATTTGTTCAGGAAATATACAAGCCCGAACCAAATCACGAAAAAGAAAATCATGCGCAGGATGAAAAATGGGGGATTCAGGTAGCCATGTTTGGCGAGGATCACCGGATCGGTCTGGCCGGGACGGGACCAACTGTAAAGCGTCTGCATCCCGGCGACGAGCGGCACCGCCGCCAAGGCCATAAGCGGAAGCGTGCGAGAGCCCGCCTCGAGAATTCGGCGGATGACCAGCGCCCATCGCCCGCCGGTCAGGTGCTGCACCATCAAGAGCGCGAGGGATCCCAACGTGACGCCGATCCAGAAAAGAAAACCAATCAGGTAGGCGCGGAAAAATTCCGACCTATTCGCCATGCCGGCCGCGACGCAGATCACAAACAACACGGCGCCTGCGATAGCCATCCGCATGGGCAAGCTTCCGAATTTCAACGTGTTTTCCGTGGTTTCGCTCATTTGGAATTGCCAGTCAATTTTGCCCGTTCCGCGTCCGGCACGTCGGCAATCTGCACCTGGCGGCTGAGTTGCAGCGCGCGAATGTAGGCGATGATGGCCCATCGATCGCGCGGCGGCACGCGGTAGCCGTACGGATACATCACGCCGAAGCCGTTCGTGATCACGTCGAAGAAATGCCCCGCGGCAGCGGTGCGCAGCCGGTCTTCGTGAAACGACGGCGGATGGCGGAGACCGCGCTGCACGATCATGCCGTCGCCATCGCCGCTGAATCCATGGCACGGCGAGCAGAAGACGTTGAAACGCTCGCGGCCACGCTCCACGATTTCCTTGGTCACTGGAAATGGAAACGCTTCCGACGGCTGGCCATTCAATTTCCCGGTGTATAGCAATTCCTCCGGTCCGAGAGTCAAATCGCCGCGCGCAACCGTCCCGGGAACGGGCAGGCGCGCCGATTGGCCGTCACCAAAAAAATCGGTCGGATCGTACGGGTTGTAGCGCGGCTGCACGTGCATGTCCTGGCGGCATCCGGCGCACACGAAGAGCAGCGCCAGAGCGGCGAGCATCCAGCCCCCCACGAACCGTTTCCGCGAATCCCGGGAATGCGCGCTAGGGATCAATGTTGACCACCTCGCGTGGGTTGAGCGCCAGCATGAAATTACGCGTTGCCTCGACGTCAAACATGGGATCGCGCGCCTTGATGCACAGAAAAAACCGGTCGCGCGAAGCCAGCGCGAAACGGCGCACGTTGAAGACCGGATGATACGGCGTCGGCAATCCATTGAGCGCCAGCATGCCGAACACCGCGGCGGCCGCGGCGAACAGGATGGTCATTTCAAACGTGACGGGAACGAACATCGGCCAGCTATTGAACGGCCGGCCGCCGACGTTGATGGGATAGCTCACCGCCGCGGCGTAATATTGCAGGAAAAATCCAGACAAGCCGCCGATGATCCCACCGATTAGGACCACGAGCGGCAGCCGCGTGTGATGGAACCCGACGGCGTCCGCGAGACCCTCGATCGGGAACGGCGCGAAGGCGTCGATGCGGCGGTATCCCGCTTCGTGCGTTTGGCGAGCGGCTTCGAGCAATTGCTCGGGAGTGGCGAACTCGGCCATCAATCCGTAGATGGTTTCCGCTGGCTTCATCGCGTTCTGAATCCCATCGGCGAAATGAGCTTCCTTACATTCCAAGCAGGATTTCGGGGCGCGTGGCGCCGGTGTCTCGCCGGCGGTCTTGCAAGGTGGCGAGATTGAAAAACCGCCGGCGAGACGCCGGCGCCACAAAACACCGTCGCCATGGGCAAAAATTGTGCAACGGCGCGCATCATCCTGCCGCCTTCTTTTCTTCCTCTTCGGCCACCAACTCGCGCATTTCAAAAATGGAGATCAGCGGCAGGTACCGCAGGAAGAGGAAGAACAGGAACAGGAAAAGGCCGATCGTTCCCACAAACGTAAAAATATCCCACCGCGTCGGGTAATACATCCCCCAGGAAGACGGCAAAAAATCGCGGTGCAGGCTGGTCACCACGATGACAAACCGCTCGAGCCACATGCCCATATTCACAACCATGGCAATGGCGAACAGGGCGCCCGCCTTCGCGCGCACTTTTCGAAACCACAGAAGTTGAGGCGTCACGATGTTGCAGGAGATCAGCAGCCAGTACATCGGCGCGTAAGGTCCCCCCATGCGGTTCAGGATCATGAAGCGCTCGTAGGGGTCGCCGCTATAGTAAGCCATGAACGCTTCCATCATGTAGCCGTAGCCGACGATCAGCCCGGTGGCGAGCAGCACCTTGCCCATGTTGTCCAGGTGGCGCAGGGTGATGAAATCCTCGAGATGGAAAAGTTTGCGGATTGGGATGGAAAGCGTCAGCACCATGGCGAAGCCCGCGTAAATCGCGCCCGCGACGAAGTAGGGCGGGAAAATCGTGGAATGCCATCCGGGAATGATGCCAATGGCAAAGTCAAAGCTCACGATCGTGTGCACGGAGAGAACCAGCGGCGTTGCCAGGCCGGCCAAAAGCAATGAAGCCGTTTCATGCCTCTCCCAGTGAACCGCCGAGCCGCGCCAGCCCATCGCCAGCAAACCGTAAATCATTTTCGCGGCGCGATTCTTGGCGCGGTCGCGCAGCGTGGCGAGGTCCGGAATCAGGCCGATGAACCAGAATAGCAGCGACACAGTCGCATAAGTGGAAACCGCGAAGGCGTCCCATACCAGCGGGCTACGGAAATTGGGCCACATTTTCATTGTGTCGGGATAAGGGAAAAGCCAGTAGGCCAGCCATGGGCGGCCCATGTGCAGCAGCGGAAATAATCCCGCGCAGGCAACCGCGAAGAGCGTCATCGCTTCCGCGAACCGGTTGATGGAAGTGCGCCACTGCTGCCGCAACAAAAGCAGGATCGCGGAAATCAAAGTGCCGGCATGGCCAATTCCGATCCACCAGACGAAATTGATGATCGCGAAGCCCCAGCCGATCGGAATGGTGATGCCCCACACTCCCACGCCGTAGACCAGGAGATACGTGACCGACACCATCAGGAGCATGACCAGCGCGAAGGAAATAAGGAAGCCGGCAATCCACCACGTCGGCGTGCCCCGTCCCAATACGATCGAGCTGATCTTGTCGGTAACGGAAGCGAAATCGTGCCCCGGACCCAGAATGGGCGCGTTCGAGAATTCCGCCGCTGCCAGTTTGTCGCTCGGACTATCTGCCATGGGTCATTCCGCTCTAGACGGGCGCCGCCTTTTCGATCTCCGGATTCGGATTGCGCAACTTGGCCTGATACGTTGTTCTCGGACGCGTGTTCAGTTCCTCGAGCAATTTGTAATTCCGGTTCATCGCCTTCAGCTTCGATACGCGGCTATTCGGATCGTTGATGTTTCCAAACACGAGAGCTTCCGACGGGCACGATTGCTGGCAGGCGGTGACGATTTCGCCGTCGCGAATCGGGCGGTCCTGCTCTTCCGCTCCGATTTTCACTTTGTTGATCCGCTGCACGCAGTAGGAGCATTTTTCCATTACGCCGCGGCTGCGCACGCTTACGTTGGGGTTGCGCATGCCGAACAGGCTGGGCGTATCCCAATCCGAATAGAGGCGGAAGTTGAACCGGCGGACTTTATAGGGGCAATTGTTGGAGCAGTACCGCGTGCCGACGCAGCGGTTGTACACCATTTCGTTCAAGCCTTCGGGGCTGTGCACCGTGGCGGCCACCGGGCAAACGACTTCGCAGGGCGCATTCTCGCAGTGCATGCACAGGACCGGCTCATGGTAAGTTTGCGGATCGTCCACGCCGCCTTCGTAATAGCGGTCGATGCGGATCCAATGCATGTGCCGGCCGATCATGACTTCCCTCTTGCCGACGACGGCGATGTTGTTTTCCGCCTGGCAGGCCACGACGCATGCGCCGCAACCCGTGCAGGCGTTCAAATCGATGGCCATGCCCCACTGATTGCCCTGCGCATAATTCACTGCGGGGTAAAGTGAAAGAGTGTCAGACCCTAGTTCGGTTTGCGCAAAAACCGGATTTTTCTGGTACTCATCCAGGGTCGCGACTCGGAGAGGCTCGCGGCCTTCCATGGTGCTTTGCGTCTGCGTCGTAGCCAGCGCCCATTTCTCGCCGGTTGCGCGAACTTCGAGACCCGTCCCGATCCACGGCGTGGCGAGCGGGCGAATCCAGCCCGCGTCGAAACCCGTGCCCGTACCGACGCGCCCGGAGCGCGTCCGTCCGTAGCCGAGAAACACCGTCACGCTTTCATCCGCGTGCCCCGGCATCACCCACGCGGGAGCGACGATGGTTCGGCCCTGGTATTTCAATTCGACCGCTTCTTCATTCTTGACGCCCAGGCGCTCAGCCGTTTTCGGGCTGAGCATGGCCGCGGAATCCCAGGTAATGGTGGTCAGCGGCTTCGGCAATTCTTGCAGCCAGCCGTTGTTGGCGAAGCGACCGTCCCAGATGGTGTGATCCGGCCGGAAAACGATTTCGAGTCCCTGCGCCCCGGCGGCCGGAATCTCCGCGCCAACCCCGGACTTCAGAGACACTTGCTTCGGAGGAAGAGCTGTGTCGGCGACCACGCCATCCCGCAGCGTTTTCTCCCACAACACATCGAAACGCCCCCCATTGGGGCGCTGCGCCTGCCAATAGTCATGGACGATATCGTGGCTCGATTTTGTGGCCTGCGCGTTGAGCACAGCCAGGAAATCGACTTCGGATTTTCCGCCGTAGAGCGGAGCGATCAGCGGTTGAATCACCGTGGCTGTGCCGTCATATCCGCGCGCGTCGCCCCACGATTCGAGTTCGTGCGCTTGCGGAATGTGCCAATGGCATAGCGCCGAGGTTTCGTCTTCGTAGAGTCCTAACCGCGCGGTGAAAGGCACCTTGGGAAGAATTTCCTTGAAGCCCAGATCGGCAGGCGCGTCATACACGGGATTGCTGCCCAAAATCAGCAACGTCGTGACGCTTCCCGCTCGAATATCCGCCGCCAATTGCCCGATGGAATCCCATTGATGCACCGGCGAAATTTCAATCGGCGCCGTGAAATAGATCGCTTTGTTGAAGTTGCCCAGGGCCTGATTGATGGCATACGCGAGCGCATGCACGATGGGCGGTTGCTGATCTCCGGCGACCACCAAAGTCGCGCCAGGGTGTTGTTTCAGGTCCCGGCCCAAGGCCGCAATCCAGCCGGCCGGAACATTCGGGGGAACCGGCGGAGCGGCAACCGTGCTCACACCAAGCTCACGCGCCAGCGCTCGCGCGAAGCTTTCGATATCGGAGGCCTTCATTCGCAAGCGGTGATCGGCCATCGCCCCCGTATTCGTCGGCGTGGACTCGACGGCGTACAAGCGATTCATTTTCGATTCGGGGCCTTCCACGCGGCGCTTTCTCGCGAAATCCCGCGCGTAGCGGACGCATCCCGGCCCGCTAGTCAGAAAATCCGAATCGAGCGAGACCATCACCTCCGCTTGATCCACGCGATAAACCGCGTTCGCGTATTCGCCGAAAGCGAGTTTCGCGCCTTCACGGATGTTGTCGCGCGTCACCGATTCGTACTGCACCCACTTGGCAGACGGGTACGCTTTCAGGAACGCGTTGATTTGGTCGCCGAGCGTCGGAGAAGTGATCGTCGGCGTCAGCAACCTCACGCCGGAGCCGCCGTTTCCCTTCTCCGCACCGAGCGCGCTGGACAACTCGTCTTGAAACTCGGCCCAGCTTCCGATGCGTCCATCGTGAATTTCCGCTTGCGAGCGGTCCGGATCGTACAGGCCCAAAATCGAAGACTGCGAAAACACGTCGGTCGCGCCCAGGCTGCCGGGGTGGTCGGGATTTCCTTCGATTTTCGTGGGCCGCGCCATGTTGCTTTCCACCAGGACGCCGGTAGCCACGCCGCCCAGTGTCACCGCCGTAGCGTAAAAAAGCGCTTTTCCCGGAACGATCTCCTCCGGCTGGCGCACGTAAGGAACAATTTTTTGCGTGGGAAGCTTGGTGCAACCGGTGAGACCGGCAAACGCGGCGGAGGCCGCCATCACTTTCAGAAGGTCTCGCCGGTCGAGTTTCGCGTCCGGATCGTTCGCCCCGTGCGGAAATTCATTTTCCTTGTAGTTGCGGAATTCCGCCGTATCGCCCAGCTCTTCGAGGCCGCGCCAGAATCGAGGCGCCCCGCCGCCATTCGATGACTGGCGCAACACGGAAATGTTCACATCGGGCTGGCCGGCGTTTTCTCGATCGCTGTCCATGAATTCCCTGGTCCCTCGGTTAATCGAATTCCCCGGTCTCTTAGTCAATCTCGCGCACGATCCGCCGCAGTTTACCCGCTCTGCGAAAAAATACCCACCCTGCGGAAAAAGCGCCCCAACCTTTTGTCATTCCGAGCGAAGCGAGGAATCTCTCTTTCTTTTCGCGGGCTTGAACCCAGGCGAGATTCCTCGCTTCGCTCGGAATGACAAAATAAACTGCTTCTTCCAGATCGACTACTTTTTCCGCAGCCTATATCGCCTGAACCCGCTAGCGGTGGCACGTCGTGCAATTCGTCAATTTCTGCACTTTGTATTCCTTCATCAACCGGTTGCCTAACGCCTCCTGATCGGAAGGAGGCTCGTAAAACGCATTAAACACTTCGGACTTAGGCCGCAAATATTTTTCCGGCGCGTTGTGGCACTCGAGACACCAGCGCATGTAGAGGCTATTCTCGCGCCAGGTAATGTTCATTTCCGCGACGGGCCCGTGGCAGGTGGTGCAGCCCACTCCCTTGGCGACATGAATGCTGTGATTGAAATAGACGAAGTCGGGAAGCGCGTTGACGCGGGTCCAGGAAATTGGCGTGGAATCTCGATAGCTGGCGCGCACCGGCTCGAGGATGGCCGCGCCGGTCCAGATTTGCGAATGGCAGGACATGCAGGTTTGCGTCGGAGGCATTCCCGCCGAGGAGGAAACTTCCACCGAGGTATGGCAATAGCGGCAATCCAGGCCGAGTTCGCCGGCGTGATGCTTGTGGCTGAACGGGACCGGCTGTGGCCGCGCGTTATGCACTTCGGTGACGTAGGAAGTTTGATTCACCACATCGACGGCGTATCCCAAGATCGCAATCAGGATCACCGCGCCGTAGATGCTGACGCGAGAGATGGTGTTCGTGCTGCGATGGAAGATTTGAGCCATATGCGCCAGCCTCGGCACACACCCGAGGGGAACAATCTGGACGGTCTTAGCGCCTTTCCGCAGGCCACAAATCTGGCATCAATATGCTTGCGCGAAACGGGGCCTAAAACCAGTGAAGGGGATACAACCCGGCAGCACGGCCTTTTTCACTGTGTGCTTCCACCGGACTGTAACACGGGTACTTTTTTCTTCCAGCTACGATTTTTTCCATTCGCCCGTCGCCCGCGCGGAACACTATACCAGCATTGCAAAATTAATTTCAATCGTTCTATTTTCCGTCGTGGGTCTCTTACCGATAACCCCATTTCTCAGCATTTGGCCGCGGGGTCGACGTCCAGCGGTATGATCATTTGGAAGCCACGCACCCTTCGCAAGAGAAGCTTGATTCGAGATTTCTGCAATACCTTTGATGACACAAGATCTTCGAGGACGGTTTCTAGGAGCTAACCCATGGAAAATCGATTCCCCCGCCAAGCGGCTGCGAACCCCACACAATACAACATTGAGGCCATCGCGAAGCTGGAGCACGACGCTCTTGGCCGTAGAACTCTCACGGAGCGAGCCAGTGACGTAATTACAAAACTAGCCGGCAATGTGGGATTCCTGACCGCCCAATTGCTCCTGATCTCCGGATGGTGCCTGGTCAATCTTCACGCGATCCCGGGATTAAAGGCATTTGATCCATTTCCCTTCGGCGTCCTCGCGCTCGTCGTTTCTTCCGAAAGCGTGTTTTTGACGACTTTCGTGCTGATTAGCCAAAGTCGGATGGCCCGCCAGGCCGAACGGCGCTCCCATTTGGACCTCCAAGTGAGCATGCTTTCTGAACAAGAACTGACCACGGCTCTTCAGATGTTGCAGAAACTCTGCCAACACATGGGCGTGAACGTGGACTCCTCGAAGCAAGAGGTTCAATCGTTTAGTAAAACAACGGATGTACACAAGTTAGCCAGCGAACTAGATGACAAACTTCCAGAAGAATAACGCGAAAATTTTCTTATTGGGATGCGGCCCGAGAGGAGTTGGCCAAATTCCCACCTTCCGAATACCCGTTTCTCAGCGCCTATCTCGCTCGCTTCGTTCTCGGTGCCAACGACGTGCTCGTACGGCGGATTCCACCGCCGAAGAAGAGCTAGCGTGCGTTTTCGAGTATGTTCAATATGGAACAGACGCGGACGGGCCCGAAGAGATTCAATGTGGCACGCTGATCGATGCCATAGGGATGTCTGGTGCATTGGAAAACCCTGGGTTTTAGTCGGCGACGTTTCGAAGGTAAGTGACGGAGAAAAAAAACGTGTTTCACTTAATTTGGTACATTCTGATTGGGCTAATCGCGGGTGTGATCGCGAAATCTGTCATGCACGTGCACATGACGATCTTCTGGACGACCGTGCTCGGCGTCATCGGATCGATTCTCGGGGGCGCCGTGACCCACATGTTTTCGCGCCCGGCAAATGACCGATATCATCCAGCCGGCCTGATTTTCTCCACGCTAGGCGCGATCCTGGTTCTCTTCCTTTGCTACAAACTGAACCTTCATTTTCCCACACCGAATCTCTCCTTCCGATAGCACGATCCCGAAAAAGAAAGCGGTGTCGACCAAACGGCCGTCGCCACCGCCTCCGCTCGGCGGACCGTACATTCCGATAGCGCCGTTTTACAGGCCCTGGCCACAGATGCTTTTGGGGCGGCCGTGCCCCCTGCTTCTCATGGCTTGCCCCCCATTCTAACGTCACGCTATGATGATCGTGAATTTATTCGATATGCTGGCTGTTGGATCGAGTTTTCCTGAAATTCACGAATCGGTGGAGGATTTTTTTGCCCAAGCCTCTAGTCTTCGACCGGCCTATGCAGTCAGAAATGCGCGGGGCGGAAATTGATTTTCTGCGTCGTATAATTCCCCCCTTGCAATCCACACTGGGTTTGAGAACTGCGCTCGATCTAGGTTGTGGCGTGGGATATTATTCCGCGATGTTACGGGATCTGGGATTTCAGGTAGTCGCCATCGATGGGCGCGCCTCCAATATTGAGGAAGCTAGTAACCGCCATCCCGGCATCGATTTCCGCGTTGCCGATGCAGAGGATCCAATGCTGTCCGCGCTGGGCTCATTCGATTTTGTCGCCTGTCTGGGCCTGCTCTATCACCTGGAGAATCCAATCCGTGCTTTCCGGAATCTTCGCTCACTCACCGGCAAACTCTTGCTGGTGGAAAGCATGGCCGTGCCGGATGAGGAGCCCTATCTGATTGTTCTCGACGAATCCACCGGGGAGGATCAGAGCCTGGGCGCAATCAGTTGCTACCCGTCCGAAGGTGCAATCATAAAAATCGCTTACAGGTCGGGTTTCGCAAATGTGTACCGGTTCCGGGAATTGCCAGACCATGAGAACTATCGTTCGGGGCTTGGCCGGACGCAAGCCCGCACGATGATTGCAGCGTCGGTTGAGCCACTCGATTCACCTCTACTTGAGAAGGCGGCCGAATCAAGACCTTCAAATGACTTGTGGACTACCGACCCCACTGGAGTTACGAAGGCTCTACGCAAGCTTCGGCGAAATCTGAAATATGCGGGCAAACGAAAAAGGACCTGACGCGATCGAGGCCCGCCCAGTTCTGCATTTTCAAGTGTTTCCGCGAGTGCAACGTCACAATCCAGCGAAATGCCATGGCCCTCTGTCCCCCGCTCTTATCGGAATCTGCGTGCGGAATGCTAGTGCCCCGGGCATCGCGCGTCCGTGCGCGCTCTCTTGGATGTAACGTGCCAGGATGGAGCGGCATCCAAACGAGCAACAACACCAAAAGTGGCAAGATGGAGTTCCGCCTGCGAATTCATTCGCGGTAAGATTCTCAGTAGATTCGAGGGCAAAAACGCATGTGGATCGTTCGGATTGCGTTGTCGCGGCCTTACACGTTTATCGTCGCCGCGCTGGTCATTGTGCTGATGACGCCGATCGTGCTCCTGCGCACGCCCACGGACGTTTTTCCGAACATCGACATTCCCGTAGTTGCCATCTGCTGGGGTTATTCCGGATTGTCCCCGCAATTGATGCAAGACCGCGTCGTCTCGCCCTACGAGCGCTTTCTGACCACGGTGGTGGACAACGTCGAGCACATGGAGTCGCAGACCGTGGCGGGCCGCTCGGTCATCAAGGCATTCTTCCATCCTGGAACCGACGTTCATGTGGCGGTCACGCAGATCACTGCGCTGTCTCAAACGATCATCCGGGAGCTGCCTCCAGGCATTTCCCCGCCCCTCATTCTTACGTACTCGGCCTCCAGCGTGCCCGTCTTGCAATTGGGCATGCGGGGACAGGGGCTTTCCGAACAGGAGCTGTTCGACTACGGAGCCAATCTGGTCCGCAACGAACTGGCCAACGTGGCCGGAGCGGCGGTTCCGTGGCCGTACGGCGGGAAGCAGCGCCAAGTTTCGGTGAACCTGGACATCCCCGAGCTGCAAGCGAAAGGTCTCGCGCCAATCGACGTGATCAACGCCGTTTCGACACAGAATCTGGTTCTCCCCGCGGGCACGGTGAAGATGGGTTCGACCGAATTCAACGTGGAGATGAATGGTTCGCCGGATACCATCGCCGCACTGAACAACCTGCCGATCAAGACCGCCAACGGCGCCACCATCTACATCAAGGACGTCGCCTATGTGAGCGACGGTTTTTCTCCGCAGATCAACATCGCGCGCATGGACGGCCAGCGCGGCGTGCTCCTGGCCATTTACAAGACCGGCGACACTTCTACCCTTGATGTCGTCTCGCAAGTGTACGCCAGGCTGCCGCGAATCAAGAGCCTGCTCCCGCCGCAAACGGTGCTGACTCCCCTGTTCGATCAATCCGTTTTCGTGCGGGCCGCCGTGCAAGGAGTGGTCCGCGAAGGAGTGGTGGCCGCCTGCTTGACCGCGTTGATGATTCTTCTTTTCCTGGGCAGTTGGCGCAGCACGCTGATCATCGCTATTTCGATCCCGCTTTCGATTCTGGTGTCCCTTGCGGTCTTAAGCGCACTGCACGAAACGATCAATCTCATGACGCTCGGCGGCCTGGCGCTCGCGGTGGGCATCCTGGTGGATGACGCTACGGTGGCCATCGAAAACATCGAGAGAAACCTGGCCCAGGGCAAGGACACGATCCGGGCCATTCTTGACGGATCGCGCGAAATCGCCATACCCGCGCTGGTCTCGACGCTCTGCATCTGCATCGTGTTCGTGCCCATGTTTTTCCTGACGGGCGTGGCCAAATTCCTCTTTGTTCCGCTGGCTGAGGCCGTGGTCTTCGCCATGCTCGCTTCCTACTTTTTTTCCCGGACGCTGGTGCCCACCCTGGCGATGTATTTGCTCAAGGGCCATCACGGCGAGGAATTCGCCACCGGAAATGACCCGTTCTCGAAAGCGCAGCGTAAGTTCGCGCACGGGTTCGACCGCATGCGCAACGGCTACCGCGCCTCGCTGGCCTTCTGCCTGGAACGCGCCGGGCTGTTTGTGGTTTTGTTTCTCGTGTTCTGCCTGGCTTCGCTGGCGCTCGTTCCCGTGCTGGGCCGGGATTTCTTTCCCTCCGTGGACGCCGGACTGATCCGTTTGCACATGCGCGCCCGCGCCGGCCAGCGCGTCGAAGAGACGGCCCGGGAGGCGGACGGAGTAGACAACCTGATCCGCCGCGTCATCCCTCCGGAAGACTTGGAAACCGTCCTCGACAACATCGGCCTGTTCAACAGCACCGTGAACACGGCTTACAGCAATTCGGGCGTGATTGGCGAATCGGACGCCGAAATCCTGATCGGCCTCAAGCCCGGCCGCAAGCAGGAAACTAAATATTACGTGGACGAATTGCGAACGCGATTGGCACAGGAGTTCCCCGGCACCCAGTTCTTTTTCCAGCCCGCAGATATGATCAGCCAAATTCTAAATTTCGGCGTGCCCGCCCCCGTGGATATCCAGCTCATCGGCCCGGCCGAAAAGGCCAACTTCCAGCTCGCCGAGCAGATCAGCAACCGCGTGCAGCGCATCCCCGGCGCGGTGGACGTGCACGTGCAACAATTGCGCTCCTTCCCCGCCATTTTCTTTGACGTGGATCGTACCCGCGTGCAGTCCATGGGACTGAGCCAGCAGGATGTGGCCAATAGCGTCTTGCTGACGCTGAGTTCTAGCGCCCAGACCACTCCCTCCTATTGGGTCAACCCGGCCAATGGCTATGAATACAGCGTGGCCGTGCAGGTCCCGCAATATAAGATCGATTCGCTGCAATCCATGAACAATATCCCCGTCCCTTCCTCGTTGACCAAAAACCCGCAGATTCTTGGAAATATGGGAACCATCAGCGTCAACACAGAGCCGGCGTTACTCAGCCAGTATGACAGCGAACCCATGATGAACGTGTACGCTTCGGTGGAAGGGCGCGATCTGGGCGGCGTGGATGCCGATATTCAGAAAGTCCTGGCGGAGTTTCAAGACAAGATGCCTCGCGGCACGCTCCTGGTTCGCCGTGGGCAAGTGGCCACCATGACGTCGTCTTTCGCCGGCCTAAGCGCCGGCGTGGGATTCGCCATCGTCCTGGTGTATTTCCTGATTGTGGTGAACTTCCAATCCTGGGTCGATCCCTTTATCATTATCACAGCCTTGCCAGGGGCGCTGGCCGGGATCATTTGGATTTTACTGCTGACGCATACCACACTGAACGTGCCGTCGTTAACCGGCATGATCATGTGCATGGGCGTGGCCACGGCCAATAGCATCCTGATGGTGTCCTTCGCGCGCGAGCGCTTGGACGAGGGATTGGGCGCCACTCCGGCGGCGCTGCAGGCGGGATATGTGCGCATCCGGCCCGTGCTGATGACCGCGTTGGCCATGATCATCGGCATGGTCCCGCTGGCGCTCGGTCTGGGAGAAGGCGGGGAGCAGAATGCGCCGCTGGGGCGCGCCTTGATCGGCGGCCTGGTCGTGGCCACGTTCGCGACTCTGTATTTCGTGCCCTGCGTATTTTCCTTGATTCACAAGAATCATCGTCCAGGCCGTCGCGTGGGCGCCTCGGAAATCGAAATGGCCTGACACAGTCCTGAATTCGGAGAGCAAATCGGGAATGTCGGAAAACTTGGCGGAGCAGCAAGACACTTCAAAATATACGGCAGATCCGGGCGGCCCCGGCAGAGGTCCGGGCGCATTACTGCGCTGGTTTCTGATCCTATTTTTCATTTTCCTCGTTCTGGGAATCTATGCGGTCTCGCAACGGGTGAGCGAACACAAGGCCCTCGCGCAGCAGACTGAACAGATGGCCGTTCCGTACGTCTCGGTGATTCGCGCGACCCCCGTCAACGCCGATTCCGAGATGGTGCTCCCGGGATCGCTCAAGGCCTATGTCGAGTCTCCTATCTACGCGCGAACCAACGGCTACCTCAAGAAGTGGTACCAGGACATCGGCAGCCATGTTCAGAAGGGCGAAATGCTTGCCGAGATCGACACGCCGGAAATCGACCAGCAACTAGCCCAGGCCCGCGCCGACCTGGTCACGTCACAGGCCAATCTCAATTTGTCTACCCTCACGGCCACGAGATATCAGGACCTAATCAAAACCGATTCCGTTTCCCGGCAGGACCTGGACAACGCTAATGGAGACCTCGCCGCCAGGCGCGCCATGGTGCAATCGGCCGACGCCAACGTCAGACGCCTGGAAGAGCTAGAATCGTTCAAGCGCGTATACGCCCCCTTTACCGGAATTATCACGCAGCGCAATGTCGATCCCGGCACGCTCATCAACGCCGGCAACGGCGGGACGGCCACGAAGGAGATGTTCGACTTGGCGCAGATCGACCCGATGCGCGTCTATGTGGCCGTGCCGCAGCCCTACTCCCCGAGCATCCATCTCGGCTTAAAGGCTTGCCTTTCGCTGACGGAACTGGCGGAGCGAAGTTTCTGCGGTCAAGTCGTGCGCACCGCCAACTCCATCGATCCCGACACTCGAACTCTCTTGACCGAGGTCGACGTCCCGAACCCTTCGGGGACGCTCTTGCCGGGGGCGTATGCGGAAGTGCATTTCGACGTCAAGGCCTCGGGCCAGCGCCTTTCCCTGCCGATTAACGCGCTGCTGTTCCGCCCGGAGGGAACCATGGCCGCCCTCGTGGGGCCCGATAGCCGAATCCAGCTCAAAAAGGTCGCCATCGGGCGCGATTTCGGCAACGCCTTGGAAGTGCTCGAAGGGATCGCCCCTTCCGACCGCGTGATCGTCAATCCCCCGGATGCGCTGGAACAAAATGAACTCGTTCGCCTCGCTCCCCAGGACTCGGCGGGAAACGCAGCCCCTCCGGCCTCCAAACCATAAAGGTCCTCACGGGCTTTCTTGAATTCCAAAAATAATATTTTTTCCTCCCTCTCTTGACCGGTGGGCGATTCAGCTTGACATAATCGCATGGCAGGTATATATCAGCAGGTACTTATCCGAGTGACAGTTTTTTTGGGGTTTCCTTCATAGCGCTTCATAACCGGGCCTGTAGTTAGAGCAGAATCGGGAATGAATTTTGCTTAAGTCTAGAGTGAAATCTAGATTTCAGGAGGAAAAATGCACGGATGTAAGGGTGTGTCTGGATTGAAGTGGGGGGTGTTCGGAACGATTCTATCGATTGCGCTGCTCGTGGCGATACCCGCGATGGCGCAAATTCCAACTGGGACAATTCTCGGGACTGTGAAGGACGCGTCCGGCGGCGTGGTCGCGGGCGCGACGGTCACCGCCACCAACGCGGAGACGACCACAGCCCGCACCGCCAAGACGGAAGAGGACGGTTCGTATCGGTTTTCTGGATTGCCGGTTGGCCACTATGAAGTGAAAGTGGAGCAATCGGGCTTTAAGGTCGTCACGCAGAGGGGACTGACCCTCGACGTGGGCGACGAAGCCGTAGTGAATTTCGCCCTTGAGGTTGGCACGGCGGCTCAGGAAGTGGTGGTCACTAGCGAAGCTCCTCAGGTGAACACCACCAGCGGCACGCTGGGCGGATTGGTGAACGAAGAGAAGATCGCCGACCTGCCCTTGAATGGCCGCAACTACCTCGACTTGACCTTGCTGCAACCGGGCGTCACAAAGTCCGTCACCACCGTCAATCTCGGCGGCGGAACGCTCGGCACCATCTATAGCAGCAACGGCGCGCCCATCACTTCGAACAACTACTTGCTCGACGGCGCCCCCATGCAAACCATGTTCGCCCTCAACGGCGCTTCGGCCGTGGGCACTTCGCTCGGCGTGGACGGCATCCGCGAATACAAGGTGGTGACCAACGCCTTCGGCGCCGAATACGGCATGACCATGGGCAGCCAGATGACCATCGTCAGCAAAAGCGGCAGCAACCAGTGGCACGGCGACGCGTTTGACTACCTGCGCAACCGGGTGATGGACGCCAGGAATTACTTCGATCTCTCCCAGGCGCAATGCGAAGCAGCCGGCGGCACCAGCTCGACCTGCCCCCGCAACCCGGAATACCAGAGGAACAATTTCGGCGGCGCCGGTGGCGGACCCATCATAAAAGACAAGACGTTTGTTTGGGCTACCTTCGAGGGTCTGCGGCAGATCAAGGGAGGGCCGATCCTGGAGACCGTCCCGGGCGCGAATTGCCACGAGCCTGGCTCAACGTTCACTGAAGCGGAAGCGATCCCTGGCGCTCATTTTGCCCCCACGTCTTCTCCGGCGGTGGCCGTAGCGAACGGAAATAATGGCACCACGATCGGAACGGCGTGCGACCCTTCCATAGCCAACGGAACTGTTATCGGTAGCGCCGCGCCAGGGTCGTATCCGGGGGGAGTTGCAGCCTCGGCGGCGAATATTGAAAACCTTCTTAACTTGTTGCCCATCCCGCAGTCTGGCACCCAATTCAATTACACCTTCGTTTCGCCGGAAAGCGTCAATTTCGGCCAGATCCGCGTCGATCAGAATATTTCCGCTTCCGACAGTTTTTTTGGCCGGTACACGATTGACAATTCCTACGAGGTCGTAGCGGGACAGCAGCCGGCCTTCGCAGGGCCTGAAATCAGCGAAACCTCGACCAGCCGGGATCAATATTTGACTCTCGCTGAGACCCACATCTTCTCTCCCGCGCTGTTGAATACGGCACGCATTTCGTACTCCCGAACGCTCGTCCCGACGAACGACAACCTGACTTCGGCGCTTTACAACCCCAGCGTCTCCTTTAACTGTCCGTCCGGCGCCGCTCCCTGCTACCAGGGCACGGGCGACATCACCATTCAAGGCCCTTACGGGATTTGGGGGCCGGACAACCCGATCCCAAATTATCACCTGCAAAATCTCTTCAGCCTCAGCGATGACGCCTTTTATAGCCACGGCAAACACGCCCTGAAGTTCGGCTTCCTGGGCAACCGCTTCAATGTGCGGGACAAGGAATCGGCTGGGCGCAGAGGAGGACTCACCTATAGCAGCATCGCGGCGTTCGTGGAGAACGCGGGCGCGGTGGAAAACGTGGAGAACCCTGGGTCGCTCGTGGACCGGACATTCAACTACTACACGTACGGTTTCTATCTGCAGGACGATTACCGCGTGACTTCACGCCTGACCTTGAACCTTGGCTTGCGCTATGAATTTAATACCTCGCCCACCGAGGCCCACGGGCTGCAGTCCGCGATCCAAGGTATCTACACCAACCCGCAGGCAATACCAATCCTGGGCCCGATTGTCCAAAACCCCTCCTTGCAAAATTTCAGCCCCCGTGTTGGATTTGCCTGGGATGTGTTCGGAGACGGAAAAACCGCGGTCCATGGCGCCTTCGGCATCTACTACGATGTTGCCGCGGGAATCGGCCAAGCCATCTTGAACCAGACGACGGCCGCTCCCCCCTTCTCTTCCCAGCAAAATATCGCCGGTCAGTTTTATCAACCCGGTTTCCTGGCCTCCCCTAACGGTACCAACCCCTTGGTCATTAATTACGCCACAGGGTCGGCAAACAACCCCACTGGAGCGCTCTACAGCAATCCCGCCGCGTTTGTCGCTCTTTTTAATCCTCCAACGCCAGCGCAGGCTGCCGCGGGAGCGCAGGCTTCACTGCGCATGAGCGGGCCGGCGTATGCCATCCAGCAGCCGTACCTCATGCAGTGGAATCTCACCGTAGACCGGCAATTGCCCGGCAACATGGGCTTGAGCGTGGGCTACATCGGTACCCGCGGCGTTCATCTCTGGGAGAACGGGGACAACAACCCATGCCTTCCCACGAACTCCAACGCTGGACCTGAACCTCTAGAGCCGGGATTTCCCAACTGGTACAACCCGGCAGGCGCCCAATGCCCCATCGGTCGGTTCGACACCAATTTCAACACAGTTGCCGGGGCCTCCACGCATTCCGAGTCTTGGTATAACGGCTTGCAGGTCAGCTTGACGAGGAAACTCCAATCTGGCTGGGAATTCCAGACTGCTTATACCTATTCGAAAGCCGAGGATACCACAGAGGGCCTGCTAATCGTTGGTGGAAGCTTCCCCACCGTCAACTACAATTTGGGCCTGATCCAAAAGGGCCCGAGCCAGTTCGATGCCACCCAAAATTTGCGCTTCAATACCCTCTATCATGTTCCCAATATCAAGTCGGATAGTTGGGCAGCCGGGGCACTGAAGGGCTGGTGGGTCGGGAACATCGTTTCCGCCCAGAGCGGATACCCGTTCTCAGTGAACGTCGGAACGACCCGGTCGGGATCCGGCCAGCAAGGCGGTACATCGCCGAACAACGCGGACTTCGCCAATCTGTCGTCCACGTTCAACGCCGGTAGCGTTATCACTCATAATATTAACCAATGGTATAACCCAACCATGTTCGAAGTCCAGCCGGAAGGATATCTCGGTGACGAAGGCCGGGATATTCTCCGCGGCCCGCGCTTTTTCGATTGGGACTTTTCCGTCAACAAGGACACCAGGCTCAAGTGGTTGGGCGAAGCGGGCATGATCGAGTTCCGCGCGGAACTCTTCAACATCCTGAATCACCCCAACTTTAACCTGCCCACCGGCCCGGGCATTACCGCTGCCAGCGCGGGCGGTTGCCCCGTTGCCGACACTTGTCCAATCCTTCCCGTTGGTTCCGGCCCGGTCTCAGGGTCGGTAGTCGCTCCTGCCGCAGCGGGAAAAATCACCTCGACCGTTGGCTCGGAAGCCGATAGCCGGGACATTCAACTGGCTCTGAAACTGATCTTCTGATCCAGTCTCAGGCGAAACAGCACACTCGGAGAAAACGGCGTCCCAACCTAAACGGGACGCCGTTTTCTTTTGAAATCAAGATTCCTCCACTGCTTGCACGCGCGCCCCGCACCTAAACACCAATCCAGTTCACTCCTCCTCTTCCCGCACATACATTTCGACCTCGCCAGGGAGATACGATGTGCGTAGGTTCTCCCGCACGACTTGGTAGCGTCTTAATTTGAAATTTGTTGCCTCATACTGTGGCATTGAGCGTGCTCCGTATCCATTCCGAAATGGTCTGCTTGCTGGCCTTAGCTTTGGATTCGATTGCCTTCATTTCCTCTGGCGTTACCCTGATACGCAACGTCTCGGCTTTTGCCGCACCCTTTGGTAGCGGGGGCCGCCCCGCTTTCCTAGGCTTCTTCGGTTGACTCAAGGCCCTTTAGCTCCTTTACGATTGCAGCTTTGACCGCTGCCTCAGCCGATAGGATCGGCGCGATATGAAGCACGGTTACGTGGCGTTTTGGCTTCTTAGGATCGTCCGTCTCGTGTGACCATGCATAGACTTTCGGTGCTTTCGGATGGCCGTGAATCTCGAATACCTCAACGATTCCTTCCCACACCGTTTTGCCTCGGAAAGTCTCCTTAACGGGCACGCTTTCGACATGCACGGCTTCAACGCCATGTAATCGCCGTATTACGCCCCTAAGCTCGTCTAGATAGCTCACACGGCTGCCTCAACTAAATTGCCGACCGTCCAGAAGTCCCGCTCGATTCCGGCTGCCATCGCTGGCGTCATTCGCAGCGTGTTATGACGCTTCACGAAATTGTAGTAGGCGAAGTGAAGCGCAACCGCTGCTTCAAAATTCTCCTTCTTTTTGCTGAACGCATAGGTTAGGCGAGTTAAGCGGCGCATGTGAAGGCGCGTGGTGCCGTTCAACCGCTCTACATGGCTGGTAGTCGCCGCTTTTAGATCGGGACGGCCAGCAAAGGTTTTCTTGTCCACTCGGATAACTTCGGCGTCCGCCGCTTCGCTCTCATAGACCTTGACGATCTGAGCGTAATCCACATTCATTCCGAAGGCTCTCTCGACAGCCTCCACATATCCCGGCAATCCATCTGTGGAAATCTGAATTCAATTCGCCATCCGAGATGCTACATCACCAACAAACGCATTGGCGGTCTCTAGGGTGCGCTTTCCGACTTTGAACGAGGGAACTAGCTTCGTATCGGAATCAATCGCGCAAAAGGTCCACACGTCTCCCAGTTCGGGGTTATCTTCGGCTTGAACGTGCTTTTGCTTTTTGCCGATGAATCCCCACAGTTCATCGAATTGCAGATGTTCGCAGGATAGATTCCGCATCTTGCGGTCCATCAGACTCGCGCAACCTTGGCCGACGCGCACACCGAGATTCATAATCGTGTTGCGACTAATCCCAGTCATGCGTTCAATCTGGCGGATGCCAGAGCCTTCCGCCAGTGCACTGATGACTGCGATCCGCTTTTCCATCGGTAGCACGTTTGCCATGTCCGTTCTCCTTATGACAATTACTGTACTCCAATAATTAGTATTTGTGAAGGGGTATTGTTGTGGTACAGTATCGGCACTATGGCCCCCCGTAATGACCTTGCATCCATCGTCACTCAACTCTCCTCGATTCAACAGATATTCGAACATCTGGTTAAAGCCGAAGAGGAGGAACGGAATAGAAAGCAAGAGACTGAGAAGGTACCACTTGAGGTCACGGGCATCTTCAGGTTGCCAGAAGCTATAGAAACTAAGCGCTCCGCTGATCAAGACAAGCAACATACCACCCAAAAAATCATAGCTGTGGCTGCCTGGGCTGCATTTATCGCGGCGCTTGCTTACGCGGTTATCGCGCGATTGCAACTCAATGAAATGCAGGAACAAACTCGTGAAATCTATCGGCAAGCCGACATCGAAAACCAAGACGCCGGAGTAAAAGCCCAACAATGGCTTTCCGAGTTTAGAGTTGCCCAGCAACAAGCCCAGGCAGCAGAGGCTAGTGCAAACGCGATTAGCACTCAAATGCGCCAAGAGGAGCGCGCGTGGCTGATCCCCGCCCTTAGAATAGTGTCGTTCAAACCAAATCAACCACTCGTTATACCTATAACGTTTACTAATATCGGCAAAACTGCCGCAAGAAAAGTTCATGGCGAATTTGTTGCACTCATAGTCAAAAATGGCGAAGCTGTGGAATTCACCCTTACCAACAATAATATTTCCTCTTGGATAATAGAGTGGGGAATTATTTTTCCAAATGATCCGCTTCCGGCAGATATTGTTGTGGGCAGGCAGCCGTTTAAGACGATACAAGACGTTTTGGTCATA
>Ga0302326_10002167_pt1 | contig 48230 bp, 49 predicted proteins | sample Palsa_T0_3_FD_202264 | JGI IMG/M metagenome (GOLD analysis project Ga0302326, IMG submission 202264) | Peat permafrost microbial communities from Stordalen Mire near Abisko, Sweden - Palsa_T0_3 | ecosystem: Environmental > Terrestrial > Soil > Palsa > Peat permafrost | place: Sweden: Abisko... | reverse complement strand
GCGGCCGCGCGGCGATCGCGGCAACGCTACAAGCGGTATCCGACCTCGATGTCGGCGAAGAGATCTTTCCTGTCTCGGCGCGCACCGGCGCCGGCGTTCCACTGCTGGTCGAGCGACTGGTGTCGCTGCTTCCCGAGAGCCCGTTCTTCTTCTTGCCCGGTCAGATCTCAGACGTCCCCGAGTCGGTCTGGCTGGCGGAGCTGGTGCGAGAGCAGGTGCTCTCGCGCGTGCGTGCCGAGGTTCCGCACGCGGTCGAGGTCGAGGTCGAGGCGATCGAGCAGCGCCGTGAGGACCTCATCGCCGTGGTGGCGGTCGTCCTCGTCGAGACGGAGTCCCAGAAGGGGATCCTGATCGGGGCGGGCGGGAGCATGGTGAAGGCGATCGGGACCGCGGCCCGCCGCGCGATCGAGAGGGAGCTCGGCTCGCGGGTTCACCTGGAGCTGTCGGTGCGGGTGCGGCGGCACTGGCGAGGCGACGAACGGCTGCTCGACAGGTTGGGGATCGAATAGCAGCGATCGCGGGAACGCGCAACGGTCGCCAGCTTCGAGTTCAGTCGGACATTTGACGAGATTGAGCGCACGCAACTCAAGGTTGCCCGTAAGGTAATCCGCGCTCGGCGCCGATAAGGACTCCGAGGCCGGACGGGATCCGAGACTCCCGAGACCGAGGAGACGCGAAAGTGGAGGGTTGCGGGGGTCCTGCGCCCTGGCGACACGGTCGCGCGGATCGGCGGGGATGAGCTCGTCCGAGCTGCTGCGTAACGCCGACATCGCGATGTACGACGCCAAGCGACGTGGTCGCGCCTGCTGCGCGCTGTTCGACGAGAGCATGCACCGCCGCGTCGTCGACCGCCTCGAGCGGGAGAACGATCTACGCCATGCCGTGGACCATGCGCTGCTGGAGATTCATTATCAGCCGATCGTCGACCTCGCCACCGGGCGGATCGCGGCGCTGGAGGCTCTCGCGCGCTGGCCGAGCGACTGGCCAGCGGTCGCTCCACTCGACTTCATCCCGATCGCCGAGGAGACGGGCGTGATCGGTCCGCTCGGCCTGCACGTGCTGCGAGGGCACTCGATTCGCTCGCGCGCTGGCGCAGGATGGGACTGGTGGGCGAGGAAGTCCGCGTGAGCGTGAACATCTCCGCACGCCAGCTGGAGGACCCGAATCTGCCGGCGAACGTCCGCGCGGCGATCGCCGCCGCCGGCCTCGAGGGTGACGCGCTGCGGCTCGAGATCACTGAGAGCACGCTGATGCAGGAACCCGAACGGATGCAAGCCTGGGTCTGCACGTGATCGCCGAGGGGATCGAGAACCCCACTCAGCTCCAGCGGCTGAGGACGCTGGGATGCGAGTACGGTCAGGGATTTCTCTTCTCGAAGCCGCTTACCGCACCGGAAACCCGAGCGCTGCTTTCAGGCTCCTCACCGGCCTGGGCCGCTGCGCTCGGTGACGTGGTGGAATCGCCTGGCGGCGATTCCATTGGGGGATTTGGCAGAGCCAAATCCCCCGGGCCGGTGGTGGGACCGGTGCGCGCGGTCCCCGTAGTGGACCGGGCGGGTGGCTAGAGCTGCGGCGGCGCGCGTGGCGCGCGCGCTTAGAATCATCGGTCCGTGGACGACGCCGAGATCGCTTTCGATGAGCGCGGCCTCGTTCCGTGCGTGATGCAGGACTGGCGCACGGGCGAGGTACTCACGCTCGCGTACATGAACGCCGAGGCGCTGCGCCGCACTCGCGAGACCGGGGAGATGCACTTCTTCAGCCGTTCGCGTCAGGAGCTTTGGCACAAGGGCGCGACGTCTGGGAACACGATGGCTGTCAAGGCGATTCGCTACGACTGCGACGGCGACGCGCTACTCGCGCTGGTCGAGCCACGGGGCCCGGCATGCCACACGGGCGAGCGCAGCTGCTTTTACCGCGGGCAGTTCGATCAGGCTGCCCCTCACGAGGTGCTGCCGACGCTCGAGCGCACGATCGCCGCGCGGGCGGCGTCCCGGCCGGACGGCTCCTACACGGCGACCCTGCTCGCCGCGCCCGCACGGATCGGCGAGAAGGTGCAGGAAGAAGCCGAGGAGGTCGCTCGGGCCGCCAGGGAGGAATCCGATGAGCGTGTGGCCGAGGAGGCCGCCGACGTTCTTTACCACCTTGCGGTGCTCCTGCGTAGCCGTGAGCTGACGCTAGCCGACCCGCAGCAGGTGCTCGATGGCCGTCGCCGGCAATGAGGCTGCGGCGGCGGCGGCGACGCCGTCGCTCGAGCAGGTTCGAGAGCTCGCGCGCGACCACAACCTGATCCCGGTCCGCGAGACATTCGTCGACGACTGCGAGACGCCGGTCTCGGCCTTCCTGAAGCTGCGCGGGGACGGGCCCGCGTTCCTGCTCGAGTCCGCCGAGCAGGGGCGGGTGGGACGCTACTCGTTCATCGGCTTTCGTCCTCGCAAGGTGCTGCGCTGGTCACTGGGCGATGCGGGCGATCCGTACGCACTCGCCGCCGCCGAACTTGGCCGCTACCGGCCGGCCCCGCTCGAGGACCTGCCGCCGTTCGCCGGGGGCGCCGTCGGCGTGTTCGCCTACGACCTTGTCCGGACCGTTGAGCCGCTCGGCGAGCCGAACCCCGATCCGATCGGGGTGCCCGACCTCGCGCTGATGCTGACAGACACGCTGATCGTGTTCGACCATCTCAAGCACACCGTCACGGTGCTCGCCAACGTCTACTCGGACGACGACCTCGAGGAGTCATATGCGGCTGCGCTCGAGACGATCGCCGAGGTCCGGTGGCGGCTGTCCGGTCCGGTCCCGCGGCCGGCGCGCCCACCCGGAGCCGGCCGGACGGTTCCCGAGCTCATCCCAAACATGTCCCAGGAGCATTTCGAGTCGATGGTGGCGCGAATCATCGAGTACATCTACGCCGGCGACGCGTACCAGGTCGTGCCCTCGCAGCGGTGGTCGGCGGCGGTCCCGGTCGAGGCATTCTCGATCTACCGCGGTCTGCGCGTCGTGAACCCGAGCCCATACATGTATTTCCTCGACTTCGGCGACTTCGAGGTCGCGGGCGCCAGCCCCGAGCCACTGATCACCGTCAACGGCAGGCAGGTCCTGACCCGGCCGATTGCGGGTACCCGCCCGCGCGGCTCGAGCGCCGAGGAAGACCGCCGTATGGCCGACGAGCTGCTCGCCGATCCCAAGGAGCGGGCGGAGCACGTGATGATGGTGGACCTCGGGCGCAACGACCTCGGGCGCGTATGCGAGTACGGCACCGTCGCGGTCGAGGAGTTCATGGCGATCGAGCATTACAGCCACGTGATGCACATCGTGTCGAGCGTCACCGGGACATTGCGGCCGGGTATCGGCGCGCTTGACGCATTGCGTTCGGTACTGCCGGCAGGCACGCTCTCTGGTGCGCCGAAAGTGCGGGCGATGCAGATCATCGACGAGCTCGAGCCGGTCAAGCGTGGTGGCTACGGCGGCGCGATCGGGTACGTCAGCTACACGGGCGACCTCGACACCTGCATCCATATCCGTACCGTCGTCGTGAAGGACGGCGTCGCGCACGTCCAGGCCGGCGGCGGCACCGTCGCGGACGCCAAGCCAGCCTACGAGTACCGCGAATCGGTGGCGAAGTCCAAGGCCGTGCTTCAGGCGATCGCGGTGGCGGTCCAGCAGCCCTGGCCGTGAGCTCCGGGTGGGGGCTCCGGGTGGGGGCATCCACCGGCGGCCAGGCGCTTCCTGGGGCTTTTGGTGGGTGTGGGTGGTGGTGGTGGGTTCGGAAGCAACTGGCCAACGGTGGATACCCGCCAGCTCGTCCGACCCCAGCCGCCAGCTTGTCCGGCCGAGCGTGTCGGGGCCGCGCGGCTGGTCGGCCCGCTTGGCGCTCTTGAGCGGTCCCCGTTACCGTTCCGGCCTCATGCGCGTCCTTGTGGTCGACAACTACGACAGCTTCACCTACAACCTGGTGCAATACCTCGGTGAGCTTGGCGCCGAGGTGGAGGTCGTTCGGAACGATCAGTCTTCGGTGGAGGAGCTGCTGGTTCGGGGCTATGACCGGGTGATCGTGTCGCCGGGACCTTGCACGCCGAACGAGGCTGGGATCTCGCTCGAGGCGGTGCGGCGATTTCCGCTGGCACGAATCCCGACGCTCGGGGTCTGCCTCGGGCACCAGGCGCTTGTGCAGGCTTGGGGCGGCAAAGTGATCCAGCATCAGCCGATCCACGGCAAGACCTCCGAGATCGAGCACGATGGGAGGACGATCTTCCGCGGGTTGCGGACCCCGCTCACGGTCGGCCGCTACCACTCGCTGGTGGCTGACCCGGAGCTGCCCGAGGTACTCGAGCGCAGTGCCATCGGCGGCGAGGTGGTGATGGCAGTTCGTCACCGGGAGCTACCGGCGGAAGGGGTTCAGTTCCACCCCGAGTCGGTGCTGACCGAGCAGGGTCGCGAGCTGCTGGGAAACTTCCTCGAAGCGGGGCGAGGATGAGCGAGCAGCTGCTTACGAACGCGATCGACGCCCTCGCCTCCGGCCAGGACCTGAGTCTGGACGATGCGGCCGCGGTGCTGTCGGAGATCATGGCCGGCGCGGCGAGCGAGATCCAGATCGCGGGATTTCTGATCGCGCTGCGTACGAAAGGTGAGACCGTCGACGAGCTGGCCGGTCTCGCGCGCACGATGCGCAGGCTGGCGGCGCACGTCACGGTCGACCGCGACAACCTCGTCGACACCGCGGGCACCGGTGGCGGCCAGAGGACGTTTAACGTGTCGACCACAGCAGCGTTGATCGCCGCCGGCGCCGGATGCACGGTCGCCAAGCACGGCAACCGCTCCGCGACCGGTCTGTCCGGCTCTGCCGATGTGCTGGAGGCCCTCGGTGCTCGGATCGATCTCGGTCCGGACGCGGTTGCTCGCTGCATCGAGGACGTCGGGTTCGGATTCATGTTTGCCCCGACCCACCACCAGGCGACGCGCTATGTGATCCCGGTTCGTAGGGAGCTCGCGGTGCGAACGATCTTCAACTTCCTCGGGCCTCTGACCAACCCCGCCGGTGCCACCCGGCAGCTGATCGGCGTATCGGACGCTGCGTTCCTCGACACGGTCGCCGGTGCGCTCGCGCGGCTCGGGTCCGATCGCGCGCTCGTCGTCAGCAGTGAGGACGGCCTGGACGAGCTGTCGATCTCGGCCGCGACGGCCGTCGTCGAGGTCACAGGAACGCAGACGCGGAGCTACACCGTCTGCCCCGAGGAGTTCGGGCTCGACCGGGCACCGCTCGACGCGGTCAGCGGCGGTACTCCAGAGCAGAACGCGCAGACCGCTCGACGCATCCTTGCCGGGGAGATCGGTGCGCGGCGCGACATCGCCGTGCTCAACGCGGGCGCGGCGATTTACGCCGCCGGGGTCGCCGACACGCTCGCGGACGGAGTCCGTGCCGCCGCAGACGCGATCGACAGCGGTGCAGCGGCCGGCGCGCTCGACCGCTTCGTCGACCGGACCCGAGAGCTGGCCCCGGCATGAACGTGTTGGAGCGAATCGTGGCCGGGACCCGGGAGGAAGTCGAGCGGCGGCGGCGCGAGGTACCGGTCGCGGAGCTCGAGCGCAGCGTCGCGCAGCGTGGTCGGGAGCTAAGGCCGTTCGCGGCGGCCCTCGCCAGTCCAGGGCTCTCGCTGATCGCCGAGCATAAGCGGCGCTCGCCGTCGGGCGGCCTGATCCGGGACGGCGCCGCGATCGAGGAGGTCGTCGAGGCGTACGAGCGTGGTGGCGCGGCGGCCATCTCGATCCTGACCGAGGGGCCGAGCTTCGGTGGCTCGGTTTCAGATCTACAATCCGCGCGCGCCGCGACGGCCCTGCCGCTGCTCCGTAAGGACTTCATCGTCGACCCCTATCAGGTGACCGAGTCGCTCGCAGCCGGCGCCGACGCCATCCTGCTGATCGTCGCTGCACTCACGCTCTCCGAGCTGTCGACGCTGCATGCATCTGCGCGCGCGGTCGGGCTTGCGGTCCTCGTCGAGGTTCACGACGAGCGCGAGCTCGAAGCTGCGATCACGATCGGGGCCGAGATCGTGGGGGTCAACAACCGCGATCTCACGACGCTTGCGGTTGATACCGCCCGGACGTTCGAGCTGCTCCCACGCGTGCCCCCCGACGCCACCGTCGTGGCGGAGTCCGGGTTCAGCAAGCGGATCGAGCTGGACGAGCTCGAGCGCGCCGGCGTCCATGCTGTGCTCGTGGGCGAGGCGCTGATGCGCGCCCCCGAGATCGAGCCGGCGTGCCGTGCGCTCGCGGGTGACCGGGCGCTCGCGGGTGACCGGGCGCTCGCGGGTGGGCGATCAGTCGCGGGCGACTCCACGGCTGCGCTTTAAGTGCAGTTCAGCGCTCCGGCTCAGACTTCCGCAGCCGCATGAAGCGACTCCTGCGCTCCCCACTTGTGTCCGCGGCCGTCGGCGGCCTTTCCGTCGCCGCCTTGCTCCTCGCTCTCGGCGTGACCGGTCGTCGCACGACCACCACGGTGATCGACGAGGCGCCGCTCACAGCCGAGCCCGCCTCCGACGTCGGCACCGGACTGACGCCGTACGAGATCTACGAACGTGACGCGCCCAGCGTCGTGTTCGTGCGAGCCGAGGTGGACGAGAGCGTCCAGGATCCGTTCGCGATCTCCTCCGACCTTTCGGGCGTCTCGACCGGATCGGGATTCGTGGTCGACAGGCACGGAGACATCCTCACCAATTACGACGTGGTTGCGGGTGCCGGCAGCGGCGGAATCTCAGTGGAGTTCGAACACGGCGTGACGAAGGTGGCGCAGATCGTCGGCGAGGATCCGGACGACGATCTGGCGGTTCTGCGGGTTGCCGCTCGCGGACTCGGCCTTGCGCCGCTCGCGCTCGGCGACTCCGCCACCGCCCGGGTCGGTGACCCGACGCTCGCGATCGGCAACCCGTTCGGCCTCGACCGCACCCTGACCACCGGCATCGTCTCTGCGCTGCAGCGCCAGATCACCGCGTACGACGGGTTCGCGATCGACAACGTGATCCAGACGGACGCACCACCCGACGAGGGTTCCTCCGGCGGCCCGCTGATCGACGCCGCCGGCCAAGTGATCGGAGTCACCTCTCAGATCGAGACCGGCGAGGGTAGCGTCCCGATCGGATTTGCAGTTCCAAGTAACACCGCCAAGGCGCTGCTGCCGCGGCTGGAGGGCGTGAAAGCCCCGTGCGCCGAGGCGAATCCCCGTCCGACCGTACGATGTATACATGCCCGCCCCCGGCGTCCCGAGGATCAAGCTGTGCGGAATCACCACGCGTGAGGATGCCGAGCACGCCGCTTCCGTCGGCGCCTGGGCAGTCGGGCTGAACTTCTGGCCGCGGTCGGCGCGGCGCTGCGATCTCGACACGGCGGCGGAGATCGCTGCACTGCTGAAGCGGCGGGTGGAGGTCGTGGGCGTGTTCGTAAACCCGACGCTCGTGCAGGTCGCGGACATCGCGGACGCCGTTGGCCTGACGATGATCCAGCTCCACGGCGAGGAAGGTCCCGCCTTCTGCGCCGAGGTTGCGCGGCGCACAGGCTGCAAAGTGATCAAGGCCGCCCGCGTACACAGCGGCGCCGACATCCAGGCGCTGGCGGCGTTCCATGTCGACTACCACCTGCTGGACAGTCACTTGCCAGGGCAGTACGGCGGCACCGGCGAGACGTTCGCATGGGAGCTCGCCCGCGCGCATGGCGGGCGCGTGCCACTGATCCTGAGCGGCGGGCTTACGCCCGAGAACGTCGCCGAGGCGATCGTGGCCGTGCGCCCGTTCGCGGTCGACGTGGCGAGTGGCGTTGAGTCCGCACCGGGGCGCAAGGACCCGGCGAAGGTGGAGGGCTTTGTGAAAGCGGCGATGGAAGCGGGTGGTGACTCGGAAGCGCGTGGCGCCGCTTTCATTGGGAGTTCGGTCTTGGGCTCGGGCCGGGTGGCGGGCGCTGGTGCCGAACTCCCGGGCGAATCGGCGGGCGCCGAAGTCCCGGACCCGGAGGTCGTCGCGTGACCGCCGTCGAGCATCGGTTTGGTCCTTACGGTGGCCAGTACGTTCCCGAGACGTTGATGCCGGCGCTCGACGAGCTCGAGCGGGCTTGGATCGACGCCCGTGACGATCCCGGGTATCGCGCTGAGCTCGACGCGCTGCTGAACGACTTCGTCGGGCGCCCGACCCCGCTCTACCATGCTCGCCGCCTTAGCGCGGTCGCCGGCCATCCCGTGTACCTAAAGCGCGAAGATCTCAATCACACCGGCGCACACAAGATCAACAACGCGCTCGGCCAGGCTCTCCTCGCCGTCCGGATGGGCAAGCGACGGATCATCGCCGAGACGGGCGCGGGCCAGCACGGCGTCGCGAGCGCGACGGCGTGCGCGTTGCTCGGCCTCGAGTGCGTGGTTTACATGGGCACCGAGGACATGCGCCGCCAACATCCGAACGTCGCGCGGATGGGGCTGCTCGGCGCTCGCGTCGAGCCTGTCGAGGCTGGCGCAAAGACGCTCAAGGAGGCGGTCTCTGCGGCGATCCGCGACTGGGTTACCAACGTCGCAAGCACGCACTACATCATCGGCTCATGCGTCGGCCCGGCACCGTATCCGGCTCTGGTCCGCGACCTTCAGCGGGTGATCGGAGACGAGGCGCGGGCACAGGTGCTCGAACGCTGCGGGAGGCTGCCGCAACGGGTGATCGCGTGCGTCGGCGGCGGTTCGAACTCGATCGGCATGTTCACGCCGTTCGTCGCGGACACCGAGGTCGAATTGATCGGCGTCGAGGCGGCGGGCGAAGGGCTCGAGAGCGGGCGACACGGGGCGCCGCTGACCGCGGCGGGACTGCCCGGCGTCCTGCACGGAGCATTCTCGGCGCTGATGCAGGACGAGGACGGCCAGATTCTCGAGGCGCACTCGATCTCGGCCGGACTCGATTACCCGGGGAGCGGCCCGGAGCACGCCTGGCTGCGCGACTGCGGTCGGGCCCGATATGTCGCCGTCACCGACGGCCAGGCACTCGATGCGTTCGCGCGCACCGCGCGGCTGGAGGGGATCATCCCCGCGCTCGAGTCCGCGCACGCGCTGGCTTGGACGCTCTCGACAGGAGGCAGCGAGCTTGATCTGGTCTGCCTCTCCGGCCGCGGAGACAAGGATCTCGCCGAGGCGATCGCCAAGCTCGAGGGCTCCGGCGCGTGATGAGCGCGTCCGAGCCGATCGTGGCGCCCACCGCGCCCACCGCGCCCACCGCGCCCCCCGCGCCCACCGCGCCCACCGCGCCCACCGCGCCCCCCGCGCCCCCCGGGATCGACCGGATCGCCGAGGCGTTTGCGGCCGCCCGCGCCGACGGCCGCCGCGCCGCGCTGATGCCGTACATGATGGGCGGGTTCCCGGACCTGGACCGCTCGCGTGAGATCGCGCTGGCCTACGCTGACGCGGGAGCGGATCTGATCGAGCTCGGCGTCCCGTTCTCCGATCCGCTCGCCGACGGGCCGGTGATCCACGCGGCGGGCACCGCCGCTCTCCGTGCCGGGGTGCGCCTCCACGACGTGCTGGAGCTGGCCCGAACCGTCTCCGCTCGAGTTCCGGTCGTGGTCATGTGCTACGTCAATCCGATCTATGCGCGTGGCCTCGATCGGTTCGCCGACGCGCTCGCCGAAAGCGGTGCGAGCGGCCTGATCGTTCCCGACTTGCCGTATGAGGAGGCGCCCGAGATGCTCGAGGCGTGCGAGCAGCGAGGGCTCGCCCTCGTCCCGCTCGTCGCGCCGACGACCCCCGATGCGCGCCTGGCGCGGATCGGTGAGCGCGCCCGCGGTTTCCTTTACACCGTCTCGCTGACCGGAACAACCGGCGAGCGAGCGGGGCTCGCCGAGGGCCTGGACGCGGTGATAGCGCGTGCGAAGCGCTTCAGCTCAGTCCCGGTCGCGGTGGGGTTCGGAATCGCGACGCCCGAGCAGGCCGCTGCCGCGGCTGCGGCCGGCGCGGACGGGGTGATCGTCGGATCCCGGCTGGTCCGTGCCGCGGGGGAGTCATCGGACCCAGCCGGTGCCGTGCGCGAGCTGGTGCTCGCCCTCGGCCGCGCGCTCCGTTAGCATCCCGACCTTCATGTTCCTCCTGTTCACCACCGTCGCCGGGCTCTGCCTGTGGATCGTCCTCTGGGCGATGGGGATCAAGGCCATCGATGGCATCGCCATCGTCCTCGTGCTGGTCGCTCTCGCCGTTGGCATGCAGCAGATGCTGTCGTACCTGCCAGGCCGCCGCGAGTAGCACGGGCGCCGCCGGTCATGCGAATAGGTAACCGGGTAATCGCCGGGGCTGTCTGTGTAGCGCTGGCGGCCCTCCTCGCCGGATGCGGGACGACGACGACGACCACCACAACGATCACCGGCACGACGCTGACCGTCTACTCGAGCCTCCCGTTGCAGGGGCCGGAGAGCTCGGAGGCACAGAGCGTGCTCGACGGGGAGCGACTGGCGCTCAAGCAGGCGGGCGGCAAGGTCGGCCGCTACACGATCGACTTCGTCTCGCTGAACGACGCGACCAATGCGGGATGGAGCCCGAAGCTGATCGCCGCCAACGCGCGGACCGTGATCCAGAAGGACGACGCGATTGCGTACATCGGCGAGATCGACCCGAATGCCTCGGCCCAATCGATCCCGATCACCAACGCGGACCAGGTGCTGCAAGTGAGCCCGTACGACACGGCGATCGGTCTGACCGAGGCGACGGCCGCGGTCTCGGGGTCGCCCGGCAACTACTACCAGTCGCTCAGCACCTACGGGCGGACCTTCGGCCGCGTCGTACCGAACGACAGCTACCAGGCCAAGGCGCAGCTCCAGGAGATGAAGAGCCTGGGTGTCCATACGCTGTTCATCGCCGACGACGGTAAGGCGTACGGGGAGGCGATCGCGCTCGCCGTCAAGCAGTACGCGTCCACATACGGGATCACCGCGAGCACACCGGTGCAGGCGCCCGCCAAGATCGCCACATCCGGAGACGACGCGATGTTCTACGGCGGCGTCTCAAGCCCGGCAGCAGTAGCACTGTTCAACAGCGCGATCGCCGCCGACCCCCACCTGAAGCTGTTCGGCCCCGGTGGCCTTTACACCAGCTCGTTCACCTCTCAGCTCAGCCTGGCCGCGCAGCGCGCCACCTACCTGAGCGAGCCGGGGGAGACGACGAAGGAGCTCCCGTCCGCCGGTCGGGCGTTCCTCGCTGCCTACAAGGCGGCCTACCAACAGGTGCCGTGGACGCAGGCGATCTTCGGCTACGCGGCGATGGAGGCGGTGCTCACTGCGCTCCAGGGGTCCGACAACGGCGCCGACGCCGACAACCGAGCTGACGTCGTAAGCGCCTTCTTCGCGATCAAGAATCACGGCTCTGCGCTCGGCACCTACTCGATCAACAAGACGACCGGCGACACGTCGCTCGCTCCGTACATCTTCAGCCGGGTCAAGGGCGGCAAGCTCGTCGCCTTCAAAGGCCTGATCGTCCCCTGAGGGAACGCTGAGCGTTCGCGCTCCGTGAGCCTCGCGTTAGCGTCTGTTGGTCGTATCGGCGGTCGGCCCGAGTCCGTCGGGCCGGTCCATACGATGCGCCCGTGTCCACATTCGCAGAGGAGGGGGATGTGCGCGGCCTGCTGAGCATCCTTGCGGTGTGCGCGCTGGTGGCCGTCGCCGCGCTCGCGGGCTGTGGCGCTGGGTCCCCGTCGAGCGGCCGGATCTCAGGCCACAGGCTGACCATCTACGCGAGCCTTCCCGAGCAGGGCGAGTGGAGATCCCAGGCGCTCGCGGTCAAGCAAGGCGCGCAACTGGCGCTCGCCCAGGTGCACGGCAAGATCGGCAAGTACAAGATCGCCTACATCGCGCTCGACGACTCCACCGCTCAAGCCGGGACCTGGGTGCCCGGCCTGATCGCGAACAACGCGCACGAGGCAGCCGCCGACAAGACCACGATCGGCTACATCGGCGAGTTCAACCCGGACGCGAGCGCGATCTCGATCCCGGTCCTGAACCGCGCAACCATCCCGCAGATCAGTCCCGCTGACGGCGCCGCGGGCCTGACTGCAGCGACCGTGGGGGGCTTTCCCGGTGAGCCCGAGAAGTACTACCCGACTGGCGCGCGCACGTTCGCACGCGTTGTGCCCAGCGACAGCGTGGAGGCGCGCGCCCAAGTCCGCCTGCAGCTGAGCCTCGGCTGCGCGAAGACGTATGTGCTCGACGACGGGAGTGTCTACGGCTCTGACCTGGCGAACATATTCGAAAACGACGCCGACGAGGCGCGGCTGGGCACCGGCGGCCCGCAGTCCTATACGGTGACGCCGGGGACGAGCTACACCGCGCTGGCCGCCACCGTGGTCGCGTCAGGGGCTGACTGCGTGTTCCTCAGCGCGATCGCGGAGAGTAACGCAGCCACGCTCACGACGGCGCTCGGGGCGGCAATGCCTGCGGCGAAGATCTTCGCTTCGGACGGCGTAGCCAACGACAGCTATCTCGACCCGGCTAAGGGTGGCATCCCGTTCGGTCTCGACCACCGCGTTTACATCACGCTGGCGCCCCTGGCACACAGCGCCTACCCACCGGCGGCACGGGTGTTCTTCGCCGCATACAAGCGGCTGTACGGGGTTGCCCAGCCGTATGCCATCTTCGGTTACGCGGCGATGAGCCTGATGCTCGCCGCGATCGATCGGGCCACCGATCACGGCCGCCGCGTCGCCGAGCGCGGCGCCGTCCGGGCGGCGATCTTCGCCACCCGTAACCGTCACAGCGTGCTCGGCACCTACAGCATCGATCGTAACGGGGACACGACCTTGCGCCGGTACGGTGCATACCGGGTCGACAGAGGCCGTCTGATCTTTCTCCAAACCTTCACGGGTTAGTTTCGGGTTAGGGGCTGGTGGCATCGTCTATCCGGCGGGGCACGCCCTGAATAAGCTGTGAACGCCCTGTAACTGGGGAGGGCTTACTGAGGCGCCGGTCCACTACACAGAAGAGGGGTGGTCGAGTTGGTCGCAAGAAGGAAAGCTGGGATCTTGCTGGTTGGTGCGCTGGTAGCGCTCGCCGGCTGCGGTAGCAGCAGCAACACTACGAGCAGTACCACGAGCACGACGTCATCGAGCGGAAAGACGGTTGACATCTACTCGAGCCTGCCGCTCACCGGGGCGTCGACGGCGCAGACGATCCCGTTGGTCGACGGAATCAAGCTCGCGCTGTCGCAGGCCAAGGACAAGGCGGGACCATTCACGGTCAATTACACCTCGCTCAACGACGCCACGGCGGCGGCGGGCGAGTGGGATCCGACGCAGACCGGTGCAGACGCGCGCAAGGCTGCCGCGGACCCCAAGTCCGTGTACTACATCGGCGAGTTCAACTCCGGCGCGAGCGAGATCTCGATCCCGATCCTCAACGACGCCGGCATCCCGCAGGTCAGCCCCGCGAACACGTACGTCGGGCTGACGACCGACCTGCCCGGCAGCGCGCCGGGGGAACCGGGCAAGTACTACCCGACGGGTAAGCGGACCTACCTGCGGATCGTGCCGATCGACTCGATCCAGGCAGCAGCCGACCTGATCGCGATGAAGCAGGCAGGGTGCACACGGGTTGCGGTCGCCAACGACAAGGAGGCGTACGGCGCCGGCTTGGCCAAACTGCTCGAGCTCGAGAAGGGCTATTACGGCGTCGACATCGTCTCCAACACCGGGATCGACCCGAAGGCGCCCAACTTCCGCTCCTACGCGGCGACGATCAAGGGCGAGGGAGCCGACTGCTTCGAGTTCTCGGGAATCGTCTCCAACGGCGGTGTGCAGATCACCAAGGACGTCAACGCCGCGCTCCCGAAGGCCAAGATCTTCGGGCCTGACGGGATGTGCACCAGCACGTGGACCGATGCCAAGGACGGTGGCGTGCCGGCGAGCATCGATCCGCTGATCGAGTGCACGGTCGCGACCCAGAACCTGAGCGCCTATCCGGGCGGGAAGGCGTTCCTCGCCGCATACAAGGCGAAGTACGGGGTCGCCAACCCCGATCCGTACGCCATCTACGGCTATGAATCGATGGAGCTGGGTCTCAACACGATCGCGAGCCTGGGTGCGAACGGCGACAACAAGGCCGACATCCTGAAGGCGCTGTTCGCGATCAAGGACCGTCACTCGGTGCTTGGCACGTACGGCTTCGACGCCAACGGCGATACGACGCTCAAGTCCTACGGCCTGTACAAGGTCTCGGGCGGCCTTCCCGTCTTCCTGAAGACGATCACGCCGACCAAGACCGTCTCGTAACCACGCAATAGGAAAATGTGGAGGGGGCGGCATATCCGCCGCCCCCTCCATACTCCGCGCGGATCGTGGAAGGTCAATCGCTTACGCCGAGGATGGCGGCGGTCGCGGAGCGCCCGCTTGCGCTACTGCGCCGGTATCTGGGGCGCTGGGGGCTGTGGGTCGCGCTGGCGGCGCTGCCGATCTACTTCGGCATCCATGACCTGACGCACGGCTATCAGGCGGGGTTCGCCCACGGCCACGAGGTGATCCGGCACGATCTCTCCAACCTCGGCTTCAACCTGGTCGAGGGCCTCTCGAACGGCGCGATCTGGGCGCTGATCGCGATCGGCTACACGCTCGTGTACGGGATCATCGAGCTGATCAACTTCGCGCACGGCGACGTATTCATGATCGGCTCGCTCACGGCCACCGGTCTGTGGGGCACGCTCGGGCTCGGCCTCGCGACCGGCCCCGTCGGCCTGATCGCGGGCCTGCTGCTGACGCTGATCGTCTGCATGGCGGTCTGCGGCTCGCTCAACGTGCTGATCGAGCGGGTCGGGTATCGCCCGCTTCGCAACGCGCCCAAGCTCGCGCCGCTGATCACCGCCGTCGGTTTCTCGTTCATCCTCCAGAACGTCGGGTTGCTCTGGATCGGGGGCAACCCGATCGGCGTCAACGACCTGATTCGCGAGAACGACACCGTGTTCCACATCTCCGGCGTGATCGTCCACCGCGCCGATGTGCTGGCTCTCGCCGTGATGATCCCGCTCGTGATCGCGCTCACATGGTTTCTCAACAACACCCGGCCCGGCAAGGCGATGCGCGCGACCGCCCAGGACCCGGAGGCGGCGCGGCTGATGGGGATCAACGTCAACTCGACGATCTCGCTCACCTTCATGATCGGCGGCATGCTCGCCGGCGCCGCCGGACTTGTGTACGCGCTGTACGAGACCAACGTCTGGTACTTCCAGGGCTTCGAGGCCGGCCTGATCGCCTTCACCGCAGCGGTGATGGGCGGAATCGGTAACGTCCGCGGCGCAGTGCTCGGAGGGCTCCTGATCGGCTGCATCCAGGAGATGTCCGACTCTCGGCTGGGCCCGCAGTGGACCGAAGCGGTTGTGTTTGGGTACCTGATCCTGGTGATGGTGCTGCGACCTCGAGGGCTGCTCGGCGAGGAGACGAGGGAGGCCGGATGAGCACCGAGGTGACTCGACCTGACGAACAGGCCGACCAGATCGGCAAGCTGATCGCCCGGGCGCGCAGCCTGAACGTGCAGCTAGGCCAACGGCTCCACGCGATCGAGAAGCGGCTCCCCCGGTGGTGGCGCCGCGCGCTCACCGCGGCAGTGATCGTGGGCGGGACCGTGCTGCCGTTGTTCTTCTCGCAGACCAGTGGCTTCCTCGCGGCCACGCTGATCGCGCTCGCGTACGTGGTGATGGCGCTCGGGCTCAACGTGGTCGTCGGCTTCGCCGGCCTACTCGACCTGGGCTACGTCGCCTTCTACGCGATCGGCGCCTACTGCATGGCCTGGTTCGGCTCCGACTTCTTCTTCAAGGAGCACATCCACGTGCTGGTCTCGGGGATCGCCGCCCAAGAGATCGGGATTCACCTCAACTTCGTCCTGATCCTGATCGCCGCAGCGATCATCTGCTCGGCGATGGGGATGCTGATCGGCCTGCCGACGCTGCGTCTGCGGGGCGACTACATCGCGATCGTGACGCTCGCGTTCGGGGAGATCATCACCGTGCTCGCGGTCAACGGCACGAGCATCGGCCTTGGCGGCGGCCAGACGCTGACCAACGGCGCCCAGGGGATCTCTGCACTGGACGAGCCGTACTTCCCGGGGCTCGGTTCGTTCAACCTGCTGAAGCTGCGACCGTACTACTGGCTGATCTACGTGATCGTGCTGCTGGTCCTGTTCGTCAATCTGCGGCTCCGCGACTCGCGCCTCGGCCGGGCATGGATCGCCTTACGTGAGGACGAGGTGGCGGCCGTCTCGATGGGGATCCCGCTGGTGCGGACGAAGCTCAAGGCGTACTCGATCGGCGCGGCGTTCGGCGGGATCTCGGGCGTATTCCTGGGCGCGTACTACACGGACGTCAACTCCGACTACTTCCAGTTCACGTTCTCGATCTTCGTGCTCGCAATGATCATCGTTGGCGGGCTCGGCTCGATCTGGGGCGCCGTCGTCGGCGCGCTGCTGCTGTCCTACATCAACTACTACCTGATCCCCGACGTGATCAACTCGATCCCGCACGACTTCGGGCTGAACTTCAACCTCACCACGCTGTCGTACGGAATCTTCGGTTTCCTGCTCGTGCTCGTGATGGTCCTGCGCCCGCAGGGCCTGGTCCCCGAGCGAAGGCGCCGGCTCGAGCTGACAGGCGCGATCGCCGCCGACGATTCACAGCTTGTCGAGGGGCAGGAATGACGGTGCAAGCCCCGGCACTTGCGAGCGAACGGCTGGTGCTGCGCACCGAGCATGTCACGAAGGAGTTCGGTGGCCTGGTGGCGGTCGCCGACGTCTCGTTTGAACTGCCGAGCCGATCGATCGTGTCGCTGATCGGCCCGAACGGCGCCGGCAAGACCACTCTGTTCAACATGCTGACCGGCCTCTACAAGCCGACCAGCGGCCGGATCGTGCTCGGCGAACGCAACATCACGCGCGCGCGCCCGGACGTGATCACCAGCCTGGGGGTCGCGCGTACGTTCCAGAACATCCGCCTGTTCGGCGCCATGAGCGCGCTCGAGAACGTGATGATCGGCCGCCACAGCCGCATGCGCGCCGGCCTGTTCGGCTCGATCCTGCGGCCACCGTGGGTCCGTCGCGAGGAGCGCGAGGTCCGCGATCGCGCGGCCGAGCTGCTTGCCTACGTGGGCGTGCGCCGGAGCGCGTTCGGCCAGGGCGCGGCCCAGCTCTCCTACGGGGACCAGCGACGCGTCGAGATCGCTCGCGCGCTGGCCTCCGATCCGACGGTGCTGCTGCTCGACGAGCCGACCGCCGGGATGAACCCGCAGGAATCCCTGGCATTGACCGACTTCATGCGTAAGCTCCGCGACGAGCTGAAGCTGACGATCCTGCTGATCGAGCACGACATGAAGGTCGTGATGGGGGTCTCTGAGCGGGTGACGGTGCTCGACCACGGCGAGAAGATCGCCGAGGGGCCGCCGGCGGAGGTGCGCGCCTCGCCGCGGGTGATCGAGGCGTACCTGGGGAAGGATTCCACCAACCCACCCCCAACCACCTGATGGCACTCCTCGAGGTCTCCGACATTCGCACCAGCTACGGCACGATCGAGGCGCTGAAGGGCGTGTCGCTGACCGTCGAGGAGGGCGAGGTGGTGACGCTGATCGGGTCCAACGGGGCGGGCAAGTCGACCACGCTGCGCTCGATCTCGGGCCTGACACCCGCAAGCTCCGGTGCGATCAAGTTCGACGGCCATGACATCACGCGTACGCCGGCGCACGAGATCGTCAACCACGGCATTGCACTCTCGCCTGAGGGCCGGCATTGCTTCCCACGCATGACGGTGCGCGAGAACCTGGACCTCGGCGCGTACCGCCGCCGCGGTCCAGACGTGGCCGAGGACATGGATCGGGTGTTCACCCTGTTCCCCCGTCTGCAGGAGCGCGAGCGCCAGAAGGCAGGGACCATGTCCGGCGGAGAGCAGCAGATGCTCGCGATCGGCCGCGCCCTGATGGCAAGGCCCCGGCTGCTGATGCTCGACGAGCCCTCGATGGGCATCGCGCCGATCCTCGTCCAGCGGATCTACGGCACGATCGCAGAGATCAACCGCTCGGGCGTGGCGATCCTCCTGGTCGAGCAGAACGCCAACTACGCGCTCGACATCGCGAAGCGTGGCTATGTCCTCGAGACCGGCCGCGTGGTGCTCACGAACGCGTCGCGGGAGCTCCGCGACGACCCCGAAGTCCAGCGAGCGTATCTCGGGGCATGACCCTATACGCGGTCAACGGCCAGATCGGGGCGACCGGGCTCTATCTGCTGTTCGCCTGGCTGCTCTCGGCCGCGATCGGCTCGTGGCTGTCGGACCGCAAGGGCTACGGAGAGAAGGTCGGGCTCACCCTGGGACTCCTGCTCACCGTCGTCGGGCTGCTGATCGTGCTGCTGCTGCCGGGCCGCCCGGGCTCTCGCTGGAGAGTCGAGGGGCCGGTGCCGAAGCGGCTCCGCCGGGCGCGGCGCGAGTAGCGGTATCGATTCTGCGGGGGATTGAGGCTGAGAGACCGGGCGGCGTGCGTGATCGCGTTGGGGCGCCCGCGCGGGTTCTTCGCGTTGGTCTTATAACAATGTGACAACGCAGGGCCTGCGATGAGCCCCGTCCGGAGCCACCCAACTGCGCGTAGCGGGGGGCGTTAACTTTCGATGACAAGGGTGAAATTTCTGTGAATTGGGGCTAGGATGCGCGACCGATCGATTCGAGTAGCACGAACGCTTTGGGGGTACCGATGGCCGTCTCCTCACCTGCACCCGTCGCCGAGCTGGACGCTGAAGGGCTCGAACGCGGCGTCAGCTTCATCGGCCTGCTGTGGGCCTCGGAGACGTCGATCATCGGGTCTGGCTGGTTGTTCGGCGCGTTCACGGCCGTCGTCATCGCTGGGCCGTCGGCGATCCTTGGTTGGGTCCTCGGCTCGGTCATCATCCTCGTGCTGGCGCTCGTTCACGCCGAACTCGGGGGGCTGTTCCCGGTCAGCGGCGGCACGAGCCGCTTCCCCCACTACGCGTTCGGCAGCTTCGCCGGCGCGACGTTCGGGTGGGCGTCCTACCTGCAGGCCGCGAGCGTGGCGCCGATCGAGGTGCTGGCCGCGATCGAGTACCTCTCGACCTCCCATTGGGCCCGGAACTTCTTCCACAGCTCACTGGCTGCAGGCGCTGCCGGCGGGACGCTGCACGGCTGGGGGTACCTGGCCGCCGCGATCCTGTTGCTCCTGTTCGTGATCATCAACATCCTCGGCATCCGCTACTTCGCCATGATCAACAACGCGGTCACCACCTGGAAGGTCGCGATCCCGGTGGTGACGGTCCTGATCCTGCTGATCGGGCACTTCCACAGCTCGAACTTCGGCCACGCCGCCGGCGGCTTCTTCACCAGCCACAACGCGATCAAGAACATCCTGCTGACGCTGCCGGCCGGGATCATCTTCTCGCTGCTCGGTTTCGAGCAGGCGGTGCAGCTAGGCGGGGAGTCGGTCAATCCGGCGCGTGACCTTCCACGCGCGGTGATCCTGTCGATCATCATCGGCGCGGCCCTCTACATCCTCATCCAGGTCGCGTTCATCGGGTCGCTGAACCCGAGTGTGCTGGCCGCCAACGGCGGGTGGGTCGCTCTGGGCACGAGCAAGAGCGCGATCGCCGGGAAGATCGCGGCCGGTCCCTTCTTCACCGTCGTGAGCATCGCGGGCATCTCGTGGCTGGCGACGGTGCTGAGGATCGACGCGGTGGTCTCCCCTGGGGGCACCGGGCTGATGTATGAGACGGCCTCCGCGCGGCTGTCGTTCGGCCTCAGTAAGAACGGGTTCGTCCCGACCGCCTTCGAGAGCGTGAGCGGCTCGAAGGTCCCGGTGTTCGGAGTGGTCATCGCCACTCTGATCGGGGTCCTGTTCCTGCTCCCGTTCCCGAGCTGGGCCAAGCTCGTCGGCATCGTCACGAGCGCTTCGGTGTTCATGTACGCGGGAGCGCCGGTCGCACTCGGCGCGCTGCGCCGGCAGAAGCCGGACCTGGCGCGGAGCTACCGGCTGCCGGCGGCCGAGATCCTCGCGCCGCTGGCCTTCGCCGGTGCGGGCTGGGTGATCCTGTTCTCCGGGTGGCAGACTTACAGCACGTTGGTCGTGGCCCTGCTGCTCGGATACGCGCTGATCGCGGTCTCCTACGCGCTGAAGCTCAACCCGCGCGCCCCCGCCATGGACTGGCAGGCCGCGCCGTGGATCATCACGTGGATCGTCGGCATGGGCGTGATCACGTACCTGAGCGCCTTCGGCCCGGGCGGGATCATCGGCGGCATCGGGCCTTTCAAGCATGTCCTCGACCAGGGCGGCACCGATGACATCGGCCTCTGGGGCGGGATCATCGCCTCGGGCGTGTTCAGCCTGATCATCTACTTCTGGGCCCTTGCCACACGTCTGCCTGACGAGAAGGTCGACGAGTACGTGCGCGAGGTGTATCCGCCGCCGGTAGCGGAGTAGACGGAACCGATCTCGGGGCGAGCGCTCGACAGCCGGCGTCAGCCGGCGAGCGCCGAGCGCAGTGCCTGATCGAGGTCCGCGTAGGCCCACCGGTACTCGAGCGAGCTCGCGCGCGCCGGGACCATCCGCTGGCCGCCGGTCACGATCGAGGCCATCTCGCCGTACATCGCGCGTAGCGCGAGCGCGGGTACCGGCAGCACGGCCGGCCGGTGGAGCGCTCGCCCGAGCGCGTGGGAGAAATCCGCGTTCGTCACCGCCACGGGCGCACATCCGTTGATCGGTCCCGACCACTCGTCGCCGTCGAGCGCTGCCAGGTACAGCCCGACCAGGTCATCGACGTGGATCCAAGACATGTACTGGCGGCCCCCGGCGACCGGCCCGCCGACGCCCGCGCGAAACGGTGGCAGCATCTTCGCGAGCGCGCCACCGCCGGCGTCGAGCACGATCCCAGTACGGATCTTCGCCACACGGATGCCCAGCGCCTCGGCGCCGTCGGCCGCAGCTTCCCAATCGGCGCAGACCCCGGCCAGGAAGTCGCTTCCTGTCGAGGCGCCCTCGTCGAGCTCCTCATCGCCCCGGTCGCCGTAGATCCCTGAGGCCGATGCGCTCACGAGCACGCGCGGGCGCGGGTCGGTAGCGGCGAGGCCGGCGACCAGGCTCGCCGTGCCCTGGGCCCGGCTCGCGCGGATCGCCTCGCGCGCCGTCGTGGTCCAGCGCTGGGCGACCGGCTCGCCGGCCAGATGGATCACGCCGTCCCGTCCGGCGAGCGCGTCCGCGGGCGCCGGGCCTGCGAGCGGATCCCATCGCTCGGCCGGCACGCCGAGCCGGTCCGTCGCTCTGGCCGGGTCCCGCGACAGCGTGGTGACCTCGTCCCCGCGGCCCTTCAAAGCGGCGACGAGGCGTGAGCCGATCAGCCCGGTCGCGCCGGTGATGGTGATTCTCATCGGGCTTGGGCTGTGGTGGCGGGCATGACGGCTGGGGAAAGCGTGTGGTCGCGGTCTGTGTCCCGTTGCCGGCCAGCGGTCCGTCTCTGACCAACTAGGCTCTGGAATATGGCCGACGAACTCTTCCTGATCGACGGTAACAGCCTCGCCTACCGGGCGTTCTTCGCGCTGCCGGAGTCGATCGCGACGTCTACCGGAGTGCCGACGAACGCGATCTTCGGGTTCGCGTCGATGCTGGTCAAGATCCTCACCGAGTACGGCCCGAAGGCGACGGTTGTGGTCTGGGACGCCGGTTCGTCTGGACGAAAGGAGATCTACCAGGAGTACAAGGCCCAGCGCAGCTCGCGGCCGGACCTGCTGCGCGAGCAGTGGCCGCACCTCGAGCCGCTCGTCGACGCGTTCGGCTACCGCAACCTGTCTGTTGCGGGCTTCGAAGCCGACGACGTGATCGCCTCGATCGCCGAGCAGGCCAAGCTGGCCTCGATCCCCGTCATGGTCGTGACCGGTGACCGCGACGCCTATCAGCTGGTCGACGACGAGGTGCGGATCATGACGACCTCGCGCGGCATCACCGACACCCGCATCTACGACCGCGACGGCGTCGTCGACCGCTACGGCATCCCGCCGGAGCTGGTACCCGACTTCATCGGCCTGAAGGGCGACACGAGCGACAACATTCCCGGCGTGCCGGGGATCGGGGACAAGACTGCCGCCGACCTGCTCCAGCGCTTCGGATCGCTTGAGGGCGTGCTCGAGCACGTCGATGAGGTCTCGGGCGCGAAACGGAAGCAGAACCTGATCGAGCACGCCGACAACGCGCGGATGTCGAAGCAGCTCGCGACCGCGAAGCGGGACATCCCCGTCGGGATCGACCTCGCGGAGTTCGTGTCCGCGCCGCCGGATCGCTCACGACTGCGTGATGTGTTCCGCGAGTTCGAGCTGCGCGACCCGCTGCGACGGCTCGAGGAGGCACTCGGCTCGGCCGACGTGGCTGCTCCGGCGCCGGCTGGCGGGGCGGGACCCGGGAGCGCCCTGACTGCGCGCGTGCGCGCGGGCTCAGTGTCGGACGTCGCGCGAATGGCAGGGCGCGAGCTCGCGATCGCCGTGCGGGCACCGTCCGTTCCCGACGATGCGCTGTTCGCCACCGACCCGGCCTGGCGCTTCGGCGCGTACGGGGGTGGGGCGGAGGTGCTCGCCGGGACGTGCTCGACGCCCGACGAGCTGGTCGCCGCGGCCGGCCGGCAGCCCGTGATCGCTCACGATGCCAAGAGCCTCGGGACGGTACCCGCCGTGCTCGCGCACGACACCGAGATCGGCGCCTACCTGCTCGAGCCTGCCCGCCGCGCCTATCCGTTCCGGGAGCTGTGCGAGGAGCGTGGGTTCGGCGTCGCCGCCGAGGTGAATGACGATGCCGCGGCCGATGTGCTGCTCGTGGACGCGCTGGCGAGCTGGCAGCGAGAGGAGATCCGCGGGCGCGGGCTGACCGACCTGTTCAACGATGTCGAGCTGCCGCTGGTCCGGATCCTGCGAAAGATGGAGCTGGCGGGACTGAAGCTCGATACCGGGCGCCTCGCCGAGATCTCCACCCGCGTCAAGGAGGAGGCGGACCAGCTCGAGCAAGAGATATTCGAGCTCGCCGACGAGGAGTTCACGCTCGGATCACCGAAGCAGCTCGAGGAGATCCTGTTCGGCAAGCTCGGCCTGTCGCGCAAACGCCGCGGCAAGACCGGGTACTCGACCGACGCGCGCGTGCTGCAGGCGATCCGGGACGAGCACCTGATCGTGCCGAAGATCGAGCGCTGGCGCGAGCTCACGAAGCTTGCCCAGACCTATCTCGATGCGTTACCCGAGCTGATCGCCGACGACGGCCGGCTGCACACGACGTTGAACCAGACGGCCGCGACGACCGGAAGGCTGTCGTCGAACAACCCGAACCTGCAGAACATCCCAATCCGCACCCCGCTCGGGCGCGAGATCCGGGCCTGCTTCATCCCGGAGCCGGGCAACCTGCTCGTCTCGGCCGACTACTCGCAGGTTGAGCTCCGGCTGCTGGCGCACATCGCCGGCGAGGACGTACTGAAGGAGATCTTCCGCCGCGGCGAGGACGTCCACACCGCGACCGCGTGCCGGGTGTTCGGCGTCACGCCCGATCAGATCGACCCCGCGATGCGCTCGAAGGCGAAGATGATCAACTACGGGATTGTGTACGGGCTCTCCGCGTACGGCATGGCCGATCGTCTCGACATCCCGCAAAGCGAGGCCGACGAGTTCATCCAGCGCTACCTCGCCGGGTTCCCGGCGGTGGGGCGGTTCATCGAGGAGACGATCGTCCAGGGAACCGAGCACGGCTACGTCTCGACCCTGTTCGGCCGTCGCCGCCAGGTGCCCGAGCTGCGAGCGCGGCGCTGGGAGCTGCGCAAGCAGGGCGAGCGGTTCGCGGTCAACATGGTGATCCAGGGCACCGCGGCGGACATCATGAAGATCGCGATGGTCCACTCCGACCGGGCCCTGGCCGAAGCCGGACTCCGGTCGCGCATGATCCTGCAGATCCACGACGAGCTGTTGTTCGAAGGTCCGGCCGAAGAGGCCGAAGACGTGAGGCAGCTGGCCGTCCGGGAAATGGCGGGGGCGTACGAGATGGACCCGCCGCTGGCTGTCGAGTCGGGGGTGGCGGTGAACTGGCTGGCGGCCAAGTAGGGCTTCGTGGCCGCCGGCTCAGTGCGCCCCCCGCTTTGCGCTGCGCCAGCGGGTCGGCGCGCGGTTGTCAGGCGGCCGGCAAAGCGGCGGCCGCGCGGGCGGGGGTGCGGCCGGTTGCCACGAAGTCCGGGTGGGCGATGTCGAGGTAGTGGTTGAAGGACCAGTCGACGAACCGCTTGGCGCCCATCGCGCGGAGCGAGGGGGCGAGCAGACGCGGGGCGACGCGGGGCACGAGGCGCTGGACGCGGAGCATCCACCGGAACGCCAGCGCATGCTCGGCTGAGAACCGGTGGTAGTTCACGAGTGCGGTGCCGCGGCTGTGGCGACCCTCGATCACGGCGCGCAACTCCCGCCCGCACGCAAGCCCGAAATACAGCGCCGTCCGGATCCCCTCTGCCGTGAGCGGCAGGCAGTGGCCGGCAGAATCGCCGACGAAGAAGATCCCATCCTCGGTCCCGTCGCGCAGCGCGTGCGGGATCCAGTTGCCCTGGTATCGGACCTTGTCGGCATTTAGATCATCGGCGAGACGCTCCGTTGGCTCGCGGACGTGGTGGCGGGGATCGAACGAGCCGATCCCGATTCGCAGCTCGCCGTCGGCAGGGAAGCTCCAGCCGTACCCGGCCGGCACGTAGGAGCGGTCGATCCAGACCTCGAGATCTTCCCCCGACCCGAACGGATGCACCTCGAGCCCGCGCGAGAGCAGCGCATCCGGCGGCTGGATGTTCGGTCCCGCTCCGAGTACCCGCCGCCAGCCGAGCGCGTCCACGATCAGCGGCGCGCTGATGTCGCCCCGGTCGGTATGTACCGTGTCGGCCGTGCGGCCGTTCACCTTCGCCGTCTCGAACTCGAACGAACCCATGCCGGCGAGGACGCGGCACAGCGTCCTGTAGTCGAAGGTGGAGAAGGTCCAGGGCAGGTCGAAGCGGACGGTGTTGTGCGGGGTGTGGATGACGAGCTCTCCGAAGGTCTGCTGCAACGCCTCGTCGAGCGCGAGCGCGTGCAACCAGGCGGTCGGAATGCCGCACGCGGAGGTTTGGCGCTCGCCGATCTCGTAGCGGTCCAGGACGAGGACGTCCGCGCCGCTGCCCGCGAGCTCGCGCGCGACCGCGAGACCAGCGAAGCTCGCACCGCAGATCAGCACGTCGCAGTCGCGCTGCAGCGGCGTCCGCTCGTGCCCGCGCTTCGTTGCCCGTGTCGGCATGGCGGTGATGATAGGGCGGCTAGGTTCACCCGACGCTCGTGGGCGCGGGCCCGGCGAGGCGCCGGAAAGGGGCGAGTCGGCCCGGTTCCCGCGGGACATGAGGAATCACCAGTCGCCCGGGGCGCTGTAACCTCTTTCGCTGATGTCACCCACAACCACTATGACGCCCCTCGACGAGATCCCCAATGCGCGGATCGTCGAGGGCTCGGACGGTCTCTTGCTCGAGATCGACGGGCAGATCGTCCCCAACTACGACGCAACCATTCATCCCTTCGCGGAGGGCGATGTCGTCACCGGCAACGTCGTCCGCATCGACAACGACGAGGTTCTCGTCGACATCGGCTACAAGTCCGAAGGGGTCATCCCCGCCGGCGAGCTGTCGATCCGCAAATCCGTCGACCCACACGACGAGGTCGAGCTGGGCGAGGAGGTCGACGCGCTGGTCCTCACCAAGGAGGACCAGGACGGCCGGCTCATCCTGTCCAAGAAGCGCGCCCGCTTCGAGCGCGCCTGGCGCAAGATCGAGGCGGCGGCCGAGTCCGGCGAGCCGGTCGACGGTCGCGTGATCGAGGTCGTCAAGGGCGGCCTGATCATCGACCTCGGCGTCCGCGGGTTCCTGCCCGCGTCGCTGGTCGACATTCGCCGGGTCCCGAACCTCGACGAATACCTCGATCAAACGATCGAGTGCAAGGTGATCGAGCTCAACCGCTCTCGGAACAATGTCGTCCTCTCGCGCCGCGCCGTGCTCGAGGAGCAGCGCAAGGAGGACCGCGAGCGGATCCTCGACCGGCTCCAGCCGGGCCAGGTAGTCGAGGGCACGATCTCGAACATCGTCGACTTCGGCGCGTTCGTCGACCTCGACGGGATCGATGGCCTGATCCACATCTCCGAGCTGTCGTGGTCGCACGTCAACCACCCGTCGGAGATCCTCGCGATCGGCGACACCGTCAGCGTCAAGGTGCTCGACATCGATCGCCAGCGCCAGCGGATCTCGCTCGGCCTCAAGCAGACGCAAGAGGACCCGTGGCAGCGCGTGATCGACACCTACAACATCGGCGACGAGCTCGAGGGAACAGTTACCAAGGTGGTCACGTTCGGCGCCTTCGTCGAGATCCTTGACGGCGTCGAGGGGCTGGTCCACATCTCGGAGCTTTCCCAGCAGCACGTCGAGAACCCGCGCGAGATCATCCAGCCGGGGGACGACGTTCGGGTCAAGATCCTCGAGATCGACTCTGAGCGGCGCAGGCTGTCGCTGTCCGTCAAGCGGGTCGAGGATCAGGTGCTGCCGGTCAGGCCGATCGAGCCGGGCACCGGCGACCTCGAAGACATGCCGGAGCTCGGCCTCTCGGAGGATGTCTTTGGGGAGCCGGCCGGTTTGGAATCTGCTGGCGATTCGGAATCTGCTGGGGCCGGCTCCCTTGCGAGTTCGGTCGAGCTGGTGGATGGTGGTGGTGAGGTTGGCGCCGAACTCGCGGGTGGTGAGGGGTCCGTTGAGGCGCCGACTGTGGATGTCGCCGAGTCGTCGGAGGCCGAGGCGGCCGTGGACGCGCCTCAGGCTGAGGCGGCCGAGGACGAGGACGAGGCCGAGGCCGAGGCGGACGAGACCGAGGCTGAGCCTGAGCTTGTCGCCGATCCGGCGGGTGGCGAGGGCGCCGACGTCCCGGACGAGCCGGCGGCCTGAGCGTCGACCGGGTTCCGTTTGTCGCGCTGACCGGCGCCATTGGCGTCGGCAAGTCGACGGCGCTTGACGCGCTCGAGCGGCTTGGTGCGGCGGTACTGTCGACGGACAGGATTGTGCACGATCTCTACGCGACCGCCGAGGTCAGGGACGCCGTAGTCGACCGCCTGGGGCCGGATGTGGCTCCAGGCGGGGTAGTCGATCGTCGTGCGGTCGCGGATCGCATGTTTGCGAGCATCGCGGACCGCGAGTGGGTAGAGGCGCTCCTGTGGCCGCGGGTCGGGCGGCGGATGCTCGACTGGCGGGATGAGGTCGACCGTCGCCCGTCGCGTCCTCCGGCCGCCGTTGTCGAGGTGCCGTTACTGTTCGAGTCCGGCATGGAGGGAGCGTTCGATGCCACGATCGCGGTCGTCGCGGATGAGGCGCTGCGCGCCGAGCGCGCCGCAGGGCGCGGCCACGTAGCCGTTGCCGAGCGCGCGGCTCGCCAGCTCAGCCAGGAGGAGAAGGCCGCACGCGCTACGTACTCGGTGGTGAACGACGGTACGCCGGCGGAACTCGAGACGGCTCTGTCGGCCGTGCTTGACATGCTGCGCAGATGAGCTCGTCCCCTGCCGGCGTCGCAGGTCGCAGTTCCGCAGCGCAGCGGCGCCGCGTCACCGTTGCGCGCCGTCGTCGCCGGTTCCGGCTCCTGCTCGGCGCAGTCGTGATCGGGCTCGTGGCGTTCGTGGCGATGCCGATGTTCGAGAGTGCGTACGAGCATCTCACGCTGCCGCTCGAGCACGAGGACATCATCGTCCAGCAGGCGCGCGAGAAGGGGCTCGATCCAGCGCTGATCGCGGCGGTCATCTACGCCGAGACGAAGTTCGACGCGCGTACGTCGTCGGCCGGTGCCGAGGGGCTGATGCAGATCCTTCCAGCGACCGCCGAGTTCCTCGCCCGCCGCTCGGGAGCGACCACGTTCACCGTCGCGGACCTTGCCAGCCCGCAGGTCAACATCACCTACGGCAGCTACTACCTCCGCTACCTCCTCGACAGCTACGGGGGCAACAAGATGCTGGCCCTGGCCGCCTATAACGGGGGTCAGACCAACGTCGACGACTGGATCGCGCAAGCGCGCGCGCACGGCCATGCGCTGACCGTGAACGAGATCCCGTTCCCCGAGACGCGCGCCTACGTCGAGAAGGTGCTGAGCGCGCAGCGCCGCTACCGCAGCACGTACCCCAGCGAGCTGGGCTACGGGTAGAAGGCCGTCCGCTCCGGTCACTGCGCCGAGCTCGGCGGCGCCGAGCTCAAGGGATCCGTCCGCGGGCCACGCTACGCTAGTTGGTCCCCTCATGCCCCAGTTTGAACTCGAAGGCACCTACCGCCCGACCGCAGATCAGCCCGCTGCGATCGCGTCGATCGCCGAGGGGATTGAGGCCGGCGAGCGGTTCGTGACGCTGCTCGGAGCGACCGGCACGGGCAAGACGATGACGATGGCCGCCACGATCGAGGCGGTCCAGAAGCCGGCGCTCGTGATCGCCCACAACAAGACGCTCGCGGCCCAGCTCTGTAACGAGTTCCGGGCCTACTTCCCGCGCAACGCGGTCGAGTACTTCGTCTCCTACTACGACTACTACCAGCCCGAGGCGTACGTCCCCAGCAAGGATCTCTACATCGAGAAGGACTCGGCGATCAACCAGGAGATCGACCGCCTGCGCCACGCCGCCACGGCGGCGCTGTTCGCCAGGCGCGACGTGCTGATCGTCGCGAGCGTCTCCTGCATCTATGGCCTCGGTTCGCCGGAGGTCTATGAGACGAACCTGCAGACCCTCAGCAAGGGGGAGTACATCGATCGGGACGCGCTGCTGCGCAAGCTGGTCTCAATCCAGTACACGCGCAACGACACCGCGCTTGCACGAGGCACATTCCGGGTACGCGGGGAGACGCTCGAGGTGTTCCCCGCGTACGCGGAGACGGCGTTCCGCGCCGTGCTCTTCGGCGACGAGATCGAACGGCTGCAGCACTTCGACCCGCTGACGGGCGAGCTGATCGAGGACGACCTCGAGCACGTCGGGATCTGGCCCGCGACCCACTACGCCGTGCGCGAGGGGATGATCGAGGACGCGGTCAAGCAGATCGGCGCCGAGCTGAACCAGCGCTGCGCCGAGCTCGAGGCGGCGGGAAAGCTGCTCGAGTCGCACCGGCTGCGGCAGCGCACCCAGTACGACATGGAGATGCTGCGCGAGCTCGGCTTCTGCAACGGAATCGAGAACTACTCGCGGATCCTCGACGGTCGCCAGCCGGGCGACCGGCCGTACTGCCTGCTCGACTACTTCCCTGAGGACTTCGTGTGCTTCATCGACGAATCCCACCAGACCGTGCCGCAGATCGGGGGCATGTCCGAGGGCGACCGATCGCGCAAGCAGACGCTCGTCGACTACGGTTTCCGGCTCCCGTCGGCGCTGGACAACCGACCGCAGACCTTTCAGGAGTTCCTGTCGATCACGCCGCAGATTGTGTTCGTATCTGCCACTCCGGGTGAGTATGAGCGGACCCGCGCGGCGCGCGTGGTGGAGCAGATCGTCAGGCCCACCGGCGTGGTCGACCCGGAGGTGGAGGTTCGCGAGACTCGCAACCAGATCGACGACCTGATGAACGAGATCCGCGGCCGGGTCGATCGCAACGAGCGCACGCTGGTTACGACCCTGACCAAGAAGATGTCCGAGGACCTGACCGACTACCTGCTCGAATCAGGCTTCCGGGTCCGCTACCTGCACTCCGAGATCGACACGCTCGAGCGGATCCAGATCATCCGCCAGCTCCGGCTCGGGGAATACGACGTGCTCGTCGGCGTCAACCTTCTGCGCGAGGGGCTCGACCTGCCAGAGGTCTCGCTGGTCGCGATCCTGGATGCGGACAAGGAGGGCTTCCTGCGCGGCGAGACCTCCCTGATCCAGACGATCGGGCGCGCGGCGAGGAACATCGAAGGGAAGGTCCTGATGTACGCCGACAGGGAGACCGCGGCGATGCGGGCGGCGATCGGGGAGACCGACCGTCGCCGCGCGATTCAGCGCGCTCACAACGAAGAGCACGGGATCACGCCCGAGACGATCGTTAAGGGCATCTCCGACATCGCCGAGTTCCTGCAGTCCGAGTCGAAGGTGCCGCGATCGCGGCGCCGACGGGTACGCGAGAGCGACGGCATGGAGCCGGCCGAGATCGAGCGCACGATGGTCGAGCTCGAGGAGGAGATGCTGGTCGCGGCCGAGGAGTTGCGCTTCGAGTATGCGGCCAAGCTGCGCGACGAGATCCGCGATCTCAAGCATGCTCTGGACCGCGCGATCGCCGAAGGGCGCGCACCTGCTCGGTGAATGAGTCGCGCCGTCCGCGCCGCTTGAGGTACCCTGCGCGGGCTGCCATCTCGATATGGAGGAAACGCTAGCGTGGCCCTAGACCGTCAGAGCATCGAGAAAAAAGACTTCCCAATCGGCCGTCGGGGCTACGACCCGGAGGCGGTCGATGTGCACCTCGCCAGCCTCGCGGACGAGGTCGACGAGCTCAAGCGGTCGGCCCGTCGCCGCAGCGAGACGCTTGCGTCCGCGGCCAGCGAGCAGGTGCGCGCGATCGTCGAGGCGGCCGAGACGAGCGCAGGCGAGATTCAGCGTCAGGCCGAGGAGGACGCGCGCGAGATTCGCACCGAAGCGACATCCGAAGCTCAGCGCACCCGCGACCAGGCATCGGAGCAGGCGCGTGATTACGTCGCGAAGGTTTCCGAGTCGACCGCGGTGATGCTCCAGCGGCTGGACGCGATGGAAAGCGAGCTGGGTGCCCTGATCGAGTCGCTACGGACCGGATCCAACCGGCTGAACGCCGACGTCCAGCTGCTCGAAGGCAATCTCACAGAGCTCACCGACGCCGCGAGCACCCGCCCGCGCTTCGAGCCCGAGCCCTACGCCGAGCAGCCGACAGCGCCGGCGCCGGTCCTCGCCGAGGAGGAGGACGAAGAGGAGGAGCTGATCGAGGATGAGCCAGAGCCGCCGAGCGCGCCGGCCGAAGCGGGATCTGCAGCCGCGGTCGCGGAGACCGAGACCGAGCCTGGCGAAGCATCGGACGACACCGAGGGCGCCCGGCTGATCGCGCTCAACATGGCGCTCAACGGGACGCCGCGCGAGGAGACCGACCGCTACCTGGCGGACAACTTCAACCTCCCCGACCGGCACGGGCTCCTGGACGAGGTGTACGCCAGCGTTGAGTAGCACCGCCGGGCTCCTCGGCAGATAGCTAACGGCAAACGGCATTAGGGCTGGCGGGGTGTCGCTATATGCGAGGTTCTATGTCATCGAACGTCTGTTCGGTCTCCTAGAATCAGTGTGGTGGATCAGCTCGTAATCTCTGGCGCGCGGGAGCACAACCTCAAGGACATCACCGTCGCGATCCCGCGTGGGTCGCTGACGGTGATCACTGGACTCTCGGGGTCGGGCAAATCGTCGCTGGCGTTCGACACGATCTATGCCGAGGGGCAGCGGCGGTACGTCGAGTCGCTGTCGGCCTACGCGCGGCAATTCCTAGGGCAGATGGACAAGCCCGACGTGGATTCGATCGAGGGACTCTCGCCCGCGATCTCGATCGATCAGAAGACGACCTCGCGCAACCCGCGCTCGACGGTCGGCACGGTGACCGAGATCTACGACTATCTGCGGCTCCTCTGGGCCCGGATCGGCCACCCGCACTGCCACATCTGCGGTCGTCCGATCGTCGGCCAGTCGGCGGAGCAGATCATCGATCAGGTGCTGGAGCTGCCGGAGGGCTCACGCTTCATGGTGCTCGCGCCGATCGTCCGCGGTCGGAAGGGCGAGTTCGGACGTCGGCTCGAGGAGCTGCAGGCGGAGGGCTTCAGCAGGGTCAAGATCGACGGCGAGCTACGGCGGCTGGACGAGGAGATCGACCTCGACAAGAAGCGCAAGCACGACGTCGCGGTGGTGGTCGACCGGCTGGTGATGAAGCCCGACCTGCGCAAGCGGCTCGCGGACTCGATCGAGACAGCGGTCGCCCTCGCCGACGGGCTGGTCGAGATCGAGCTCGTACCGGATTCGCCGGGATTCGGCGTTTCGCCTGGCGGCGAAACATCCCGAGTCGATGACGGGCGCATCCTGACCTTCTCGGAGAAGTTCGCATGTCCTATCCACGGGCCGAGCCTGGTCGAGCTCGAGCCGCGGGTGTTCTCGTTCAACTCGCCCCACGGCGCCTGCCCTCGCTGCACGGGCCTGGGTTCGCAGATGGAGATCGACCCCGAGCTGGTCGTTCCCGACCCGTCACTGTCGATCGGCGAGGGCGCGATCGCGCCGTGGTCGGTCAGCGCATCGAACTACTACGACCAGCTGACGCAGGCGATCGCGGAGCGCTACGAAGTGGATCTCGAGACGCCATGGCGTGAGCTGCCGCAGGAATCGCGCGACTTCTTCCTCTACGGAACCAACGGCGATCGCGTTCAGGTGTCGTATCGCAATCGGTTCGGGCGCAGCCGGTCGTACTCGACGAGCTTCGAGGGAATCGTGCGGAGCCTCGAGCGCCGTTACCTCGAGACCGACTCAGAGCTGTCGCGAGAGAAGATCGAGGAGTTCATGACCCTGCGTCCGTGCCCCGATTGTCGTGGCGCCCGTCTGCGGCCGGAGTCCAGGGCGGTGCTCGTCGCCGGCTGCGCGATCCACGAGTTCACCGCGCTATCGGTGAGGAACGCGCTCGCGTGGGTGGCCGGGCTAGAGCTGTCCGAGCACGATCGCCACATCGTTCGGCTTGTGCTCAGGGAGATCGAGGAGCGGCTGCGGTTCCTGGATAACGTCGGAGTCGGCTACCTGTCCATCGACCGGGCGGCGGCGACGCTGTCGGGCGGAGAGGCACAGAGGATCCGCCTGGCGACGCAGATCGGCTCGTCGCTGGTGGGCGTCCTCTACATCCTCGACGAGCCGTCGATCGGCCTCCATCAGCGCGACAACGAGAAGCTGATCGCGACGCTGGAACGGATGCGCGACCTCGGCAACACGGTGATCGTGGTCGAGCACGACGAGGGCACGATGCGCGCCGCCGACCATCTCGTGGACATGGGTCCGGGGGCGGGTGAGCACGGCGGGTACGTAGTTGCCGAAGGGACGGCCGCCGAGATCGAGAAGATGCCGGAATCTCTGACCGGCCAGTTCCTCGCCGGCACACGGGTGATCGAGACGCCAAAGCGCCGGCGCCGGCCGTCGGGTTACGTGACGATCGAAGGCGCGACAGAACACAACCTCGACAACGTGAATGCCAAGTTCCCACTCGGCGTCTTCTGCTGCGTCACGGGCGTCTCGGGCTCGGGCAAATCGACGCTCGTAAACGACATCCTCTACCGGGCGACCGCCAACCGTCTACACCGCGCTCGCCAGCGCCCAGGCGCCCACCGCCGGATCACCGGACTAGAACAGCTCGACAAGATCATCTCGGTGGATCAGTCGCCGATCGGGCGCACGCCCCGATCGAACCCAGCCACCTACATCGGGCTATTCGATCAGATCCGAGAGCTGTTCTCCAAGACCCAGGAGGCCCGTGCCCGCGGGTACAAGCCGGGCCGATTCTCCTTCAACGTCAAGGGGGGGCGCTGTGAGGTCTGCCGCGGCGACGGCCAGATCAAGATCGAGATGCACTTCCTTCCCGACGTCTACGTGCCGTGCGAGCAATGCCTCGGAAAAAGGTACAACCGCGAGACGCTCGAGGTCCGCTTCAAGGGCAAGACGATCGCCGATGTGCTCGAGATGCCGATCGCGGAGGCACTCGAGTTCTTCGCGCACATCCCGAAGATCCGTCGGCGGGTAGAGGCGCTGAACGACGTCGGGCTCGGCTACATGCGGCTGGGTCAGCCGGCGACGACGCTTTCCGGCGGCGAGGCGCAGCGGGTCAAGCTCGCCGCAGAGCTCTCGAAGGTCGCGACCGGACGGACGTTATATGTCTTGGACGAGCCGACGACAGGGCTCCACTTTGCCGACATCCAACGGCTGCTGATCGTGTTGCAGCGCCTTGTTGACGCGGGGAACTCGGTCGTGGTGATCGAGCACAATCTGGACGTGATCAAGGTCGCCGACCGAGTGATCGATCTCGGGCCCGAGGGCGGAGACGAGGGCGGGAAAGTGATCGCGACCGGAACGCCGGAGCAGGTGGCAGCCGTCGTCGAGTCACACACGGGGCGCTTTCTCGCGGGTTTACTCCCGGTTAACATTCGGCGCCGCAGCGTGAAATCCGCCGCAGTCGGGTAGTAATTCGCTGGTAACCTACAGTTGGGGAGAGGGAGCCGCCGAACGTAGTGCGCGGAGGTAAGAACGCTGGTGATCCTTGTCCTGGTATGCGCGGCCACCGCGGTGGTACTTGTGTGGCTACTGCTCGCGTTCGCGGGCCGGGCATTCGGCGAGCTGACGATGTCGCCCCGGACGGACCACGGACTTGGGTTCACGAGCCCACCACCTGCAGCGGAGCCGGCGCCGACCGTAGTGATGCCTGCGGTTGTCCGCAGGGTGCGCGCGGTTGTGCCGGCGGCTCCTCCGGCTCCGGTGGTGGCTCCGGCGGTGGTGGTAGCTCCGGCGGTGGCCGTGGCTCCGGCGGTGGCCGTGGCGGATTCGGCTCGGGACGTGGTGGTGGCTCCGGCGCGGGCGGTCGTACCTCCGGCGCGGGCGGTTGTACCTCCGGCGTGGAAGGCTATTTCGGCTCCGCCAGTGGACCCGACTCCCGTTCCTGCGATAGATCCCACTCCGGCTGTGGCGCGGACTCCGGCTGTGGCGCGGACTCCGGCTGTGGCGCGGACTCCGGCCGTGGCGCGGGCTCCGGCCGTGGCGCGGGCTCCGGCTCCGGTTCGGGATCCGGTTCGCGCTGTGGCTCCGGCTGTAGCGGTGGTGCCGCCGGCGGGGAGGAGCACGGGCGGTTCCCGGCTCCGCAAGGCTCGAAGTGACCGGAGCTCGGAATCCGGTGCGGACGGGGCGAACGATCGACGTGAGGCGAAGCGGCTTCCCCGCATGCGGAAGCGCGAAATGCCGCCGCTCGATCTGGGCGCGAATGGCGCGAGGGTGGACGCAGTCGTCGACGCGGGCGAGGTCAGGGTGATATCCCGGACCCGTCGGCTCGAAGCGCCCGTGGTGGAGCCACCTCCCGATCCGGCGTTGGAGTCCGGCGTGGATGGGCGCGAGGTCACTGTGATAACTGGCGCGCGCTGGCGAGACCCGCGGGTTATCGAGCCTGGTCCGCCCCGTCCGGGTCTCGTCGAGGACCCTGGTGCGAGCCCGGCCGAGCTGACGACCGGCGCTGACCCTGTCGACAGGCCCACTGTCAACGGGCACGACACGTGGCTCCCCTCCGGCGCACGCCGTGCCGCGGCGATGGTGGGATCCCGCGCGCGCGAAGCGATTCTCGGGTATCCGTTCCCTGCCGCGACGCCGCCGCCCGCACCCCCCGGGTCTGCCGCAGTCCCCGGAAGCGGCCAGGAGCCGGCACCCGGCCAGACAGTTGTGCTGGTCGGCGACGATGTCGAGGCGTGGGTTAGGGAGCGGCTGTACGGGGGACGTCTGCCGGAGCGGTGACGGCGCGCTTCGCCGCGCTTAAGGGCCCGGATGGCCCCGAGTTCGCCTGGCGGCGAACATCCCGGGGGCGGATTCGTGACGGGCGCCCGGTACGGTTCAGGTCAATGGAGCCGGTCGTCGCGCAGGCGAAACTGTGGGCGCAGAAGTGGCGCTGGTACGAACGCAATTCTCTTCCGTGGAATCGAGCGCGGATCCACTGGGAGCTGATGCGCCGGGGGGCGTTCGCCCGCTGGCCCCTCCACGGCGACGTGCTCGAGTCGCTGCGGGACGGCCGGCTCGAGATCGGCGAAAACACGCTGCTGGAGCCCGGGGTCTGGATCACCGCTCCGGCGCCCGCGCGGATCCGCATCGGATCCGGCGTTTTTCTGAACCTTGGCGTCATGGTCGCGGCAATGGAGCTCGTCGAGATCGGCAGCCACAGCATGCTTGCGAACGGGTGCTTCGTAACCGACGCCAACCACCGGTTCGACGACCCCAACCAACCCATCACATGGCAGGGTTTCACGAGCAAGGGGCCGACACGGCTGGGCGAAAACGTCTGGTGCGGGGCGAACGTAGTCATCACGAGCGGCGTGACGATCGGCGAGCGGTGCGTAATCGGCGCGAACTCGGTGGTTACCAGCGATATCCCGCCGTTCTCGATCGCCGCCGGAATCCCAGCACGCGTGATCAGGACGATCGAGTACGGATAGCGCGAGGCGCCGGCCCGGACCGCAGAGCACGCGAGTCCGGGCACCAACACGCGAGTCCGCAGACAACTGATAGGTCAGCGGCCAGACGCCCTATGAATTCTTAATCACAATCCCCTCGAGGATGTTGGCCACGTGCTCGGCAGCGTCGATCGCCTCCTCGAGCCGCTCGAACAGGTCTTTCCAGCGGATCACGACCATCGGGTCGATCCCGTTCTGGAACAACGACGCAACGGCCTCGCGCGTGATCCGGTCGCCCTCGTTCTCGAGGCGGTTGATCTCGACCGTGTAGTGGGACAGGTCGCGGAATCCGCGCAACCGCGGAATCGCCTGCGCAACCTGCTCGCTTGCTTGCAGCAGCACGTGGGCGAGCCGGATCGCCTGGTCCATCGGAGCTTCGATCTTGTACAGACCGAGATAGTCGGCGACCTCCTCCGTGAAGTCGACGATGTCATCGAGCGCTGAGGCGAGCGCCAGGATGTCCTCGCGGTCGATCGGCGTCACGAACGTGTGATTCAGGCGGCTGATGATGTCGTGCGTGATCCGGTCGCCCTCCTGCTCGCAGATCAGGATGTCGCGCGCGAGCTCCTTACTGTCCGGGTAGTTCCGCAGCATCCGATCGAGCAAGTCCGCCGCCCGCAGGATGTTCTGGCCGGCTTCTTCGAACAGCTCGAAGAACACGCGGTCGCGAGGCGCGAAGACCTTGGACAGCCGTCCCATCCATGGATCGTACTTGCGTTGGATCGTCGCGCCCGTGCGCGGTGCGGCGACTCAGGCGATGCCGGGCATCGCCCGAACGGGTCAGGTCGCCGGTCTCGCTCAGGCGGATGCCGGGCATCGCCCGAACGGGTCAGGTCGCCGGTCTCGCTCAGGCGATGCCTTGGCGGAAGCTCGCCAGCTCCTCCTCGTCGATCGAGTACGTGTGCTCGGGCCCGGGGAAGGACTGGCTGCGCACCTCGGCCGCGTACTGAGCCACGCCGGCGACCATCTCGGCTTTGAGCTCCGCGTAGCGCTTGGCGAATCGCGGCGCCATCCCGTCGTAGATCCCGAGCAGATCGTGGAACACGAGTACCTGCCCGTCGGTGCCCGGGCCGGCGCCAATCCCGATCACCGGGATCTCCAGGCGCGCCATCAGCTCGTCGGCGACCGCCGCCGGGATCGCCTCGAAAACGATCGAGAAGCATCCCGCCTCCTCGAGCGCGAGTGCGTCGCGCGCGACGGCGACCGCCCGTGCGGCCGTGCGTCCCTGGGCGCGGTAGCCGCCAAGCGCCGTGGCCGTCTGCGGCGTCAGGCCGACGTGGCCCATCACCGGGATGCCCGCGTCGACGATCGCCCTGGCACGCTCGGCGCTCGTGCCTCCGCGCTCGAGCTTGACCGCATCGCAGCCGGCCTCCTTGACGAACCGCTGGGCGGTGGCGACCGCCAGCTCGTTCGATGCCTCATAGGAGCCGAACGGCAGGTCGCCGACGAGCAACGGTGAGCGCAAGCCGCGGCGGACGGCACTGGCCAGCATGAGCATCTCGTCCGTCGAGACCGGGACCGTCGAGGGATAGCCGAGCACCGTCATCGCGCCCGAGTCGCCGACCAACACCACGTCGACGCCGGCGGCCTCGGCGACCTGAGCCGAAGGGTAGTCGTAGGCGGTGACCATCACGATCGGCTCGCCGAGGCGCTTCTTTTCGGCCAGCCGGGGCAACGTCATCGGCAGGGGTGCGTCCATGCCGTGGGGGATGGGGATCTGGGGAGTTGCGGACATTCGAATTCGTCTCCTTTGCGTGGTTGGCGCCCTTTGCGCTCCGGCGATCAGCCGAGCAGGGTCGCCACCTCGCGGTCGACGTTGATGATCTGATTGTGTGCGTCTACGTGGACCACGCGAGGCTCGTAGTTGTCGAGCTCGTCGGGGTCGTAACCGGCGTAGGAGATGACGATGATCGTGTCGCCGCGGTGCACGAGGCGTGCGGCGGCTCCATTGACCTTCATCTCTCCCGAGCCGTGCTCTCCGGCGATCGTGTACGTCTCGAAGCGGGCGCCGTTGGTCACGTCGACAACCGCGACCTGCTCGAACTCGCGGATATCGGCCGCTTCCAGCAGCTGTCGGTCGACCGTGAGCGACCCGACGTAGTTCAGGTCGCAGTCGGTCACGGTCGCCCGGTGGATCTTCGCTTTCAGCATCGTGCGCTGCATCTCAGGTTGCTCCGTTTATCGCCATGATCTGGTTGTCGATGAGCCGTGTCGCGCCGATCTGCGCGGCGATGACGACCAGGACGCTGTCGTCGATCATGCGGACCGGGGCCAAGGTGTCGGTCGAGACGAGCTCCAGGTACTCGGGCTCGACTCCGTCGGAGGTCATCAGCGCGCGCGCGGTGCGGGCGACCTCCTCGGCATCCCGCTCGCCTGCGGCCACAGCCGCCTCGGCGGCCTGCAGCGCCCGGCTGATCGCAAGCGCGCGGGTCCGTTCATCCGGAGAGAGCTGTGCATTCCGGCTCGACAGCGCGAGGCCGTCGGGCTCGCGGATCGTGGGGCAGATCTCGATCCGCACCGGGATATCGAGGTCGCGGACGAGTCGCTCGATCACGCGCGCCTGCTGCGCATCCTTCTGACCGAAGTAGGCGATATCAGCCTGGACGATGTTGAAGAGCTTGGTCACGACGGTCACGACGCCGTCGAAGTGGCCGCGACCGCGGTGCTCGCCCTCGAGTGTCTCGGTGATTCCGGCAACCGTGACCGTCGTTGCGAAGCCCGCGGGATAGATCTCCGCCACGTCCGGCGCGAACAGGTAGTCGACGCCGGCATCGCTCGCGAGCAGAGCATCGGTCGCCTCGTTGCGCGGGTAGCGGCTCAGGTCCGCCGCCTGGTCGAACTGGGTCGGGTTCACGAACAGCGACACGACGACCTCGTCGCACTGCTCCCGCGCCCTCTGCATCAGGGACAGGTGGCCGGCGTGGAACGAGCCCATCGTCGGAACGAGCCCGATCGTGCGGCCGGCGCGGCGAGGCCCGCGGAGCGCCGCACGCACCTCGGCTACGGTTCGCAAAGTCCTCACGCGAGCACCGCGGTGACCCGGGGATCCGGCTCGGCGGCGGCACCGGCCGGGCGCTGAGCGAGGGCGCGCGTGGCGTCGGCCAACGCGTCGAACAGCTCGAGCAGCTCCGGCGCGCGAGCCGCGATCTCGGCTCGCTGGCGGGCGACCGTCTCCGTGTCGCCGCGCGCGGCAGGCCCCGTGAGGGCGCGTTCGGGCCCGAGCGCCGCCCAGTTCTCGACCGTCGCGCGCACCAACGGCACCAGCAGCGCTCGGTCGACGCCGGCGGTGGCGGCGATCCGCTCGGCGGCGGCTTCGAGCGTGACCAGGAAGTTCGACGCGATCGAGGCCGCGGCATGGTAGGCGACCCGGTCCTGTTCGGCGACCTCGACGACCCGGAGACCTAGCGCGTCCGCGAGCTCCCATGCCATCCCCAGGGATCGGTCAGTCGTGCCCGCGACCGCGGCCCCCGCGCCCCGGAACCTCGCGCCGGCCGCCGTAACCGTCATCAGCGGGTGCAGCGAGAACGCAGAGTGCGGCGCGAGCACTCCGAGCCCGGTAGCCCCGGAGCAATGGCCGACCAGCGGACCAGACGCCGGGTCGCCTGGTGACACGCAGCGGGCGGCCGCGGCAATCTGTTGGTCCGGAACGCACAGCAGCACGACGTCGACATCGCGCGGATCCGCGCCGCGCCCGAGCGGGCCGACGACGTGATAACCGGCGTCCCGCAGCGCATCGGCCAGGGCAAGGCCAAGGCGCCCTGCGCCTACGATGGCTACGCTAGCTCGCGCGGATGTCGGTGGGAGGTCCCGTTCCAGTTCCCTCATCGAGATACCGGTCGGATTTGGGGAATGTGATGGTTCTGTTAGGTCTACGGTCCATCCCCGTGAAGGTGACGGCCACGCTCCACATGGTACCCGTCGGCGAGCGGAAATAACATTGGTCGCTGTGACAAGCCCCACAGAGCGCCGGGAGCTGCTTAGGACCGTCTACGACGAGGCGATGGGCTGCGTCCGCTGTCCGCTGTCCGAGACCCGAACCACCGTCGTGTTCGGGGCCGGGAACGCCAACGCTGACCTGATGTTCATCGGCGAGGCCCCCGGCGCCAACGAGGACAAGCAGGGCCTCCCGTTCGTAGGCCAGGCCGGCAAGCTGCTCGACAAGCTGCTGGAGGAGATCGGGATGGCCCGTTCCGATGTGTTCGTGGCGAATGTGTTGAAGTGCCGTCCCCCCGGCAACCGCGACCCGCATCCGGCCGAGATCGAGGCGTGCCAGGAGTACCTGTGGCGGCAGGTCGAGCTGATCGAGCCGACCGTGATCTGCACACTCGGGAACTTCTCGACCAAGCTTCTACGCGGAGATCCGACCGGGATCTCCCGTCTGCACGGCGCTCCGGAGGTGCGCACCGTGGGGGCTCGCGCCGTGAGGCTGTACCCGCTGTTTCATCCCGCCGCGGCTCTGTACACGCCACGGATGCTCGAGACCCTGCGGACAGATTTCCAGCGCCTACCCGAGGTGCTCGCGCTCGGGCCGCCGGGGCAGCCTGATCGGGCCGATGCGATAGCGGGTGATCTACTCGGGCCGATCCCGGAGCTCGAGGCCGAAGGGTCGCCGCCGCCGGCGATGCCGGAACCGGCGGCACAGCTCGGGTTGTTCTGAGGGCGCCCGCGCCGCCTATCGAGGTCCTCGCCACGGAGGCCGGGGGAGAAGCGGCCGCCTACGCCAGCTCTGCGCCGATTGCCGTTTCGGCCGGTCCCGTCGTGGTGGCCCGGTTCGGTGGCGGGGGGCTGCGCCTGAGCGCGATCGCGAATGCCAGCAGGGCGCCGGCGGCCTGGACCGCGAGCACGACGGCCGCGAAACCGGCCGGCTTCTGGCTCGCGTTGAGCAGCAGCACAGGTTCGGCGACCGCAACGGCGGCGAGCACCACCAGGAACCAGAAGCGCTTCAGCGCGAGCATGTACTGGATCGCGAGGTAGGTGGCCGCGAGCACCGTGAACGCGAGACCGAGGATGAACAGCGAATCGGACGCCGTTGCTCGCTTCTTCCCGAACGCCAGCGTCAGCAGCAGGTGCGGCGCCACGGCGAAGATGAGCAGGCAGGGGACGGCGACGACGGCGATGATGAGCAGCGCTCGTGCGAGCACCGGGCGGGTGTCCTCGCCCGCGGCGCGCCGGCGCGAAACCTCTGGCACGAGGTAGAAGCCGGCGCCCATGGCGACCCAGATCACGACCTTCGCCGCGACGGCGGTGGCGCTGTATGAGCTAGCCAAGTCCTTCGGGAAGCGGTGCTTGGCGGCAATGATGTCGATGTTCTGCAGCACTGCGATCACCGTCAGCGCCGCGATCGCCGCCCATCCGCGCCTGACGTGGAGCCAGAGGCTGAACGCCGGCCCCTGCCCCGGCACGGCCAGGCCGACCTGTTTGCGAATGACGACCAGGCAGTAAAGCGACATCACGACGAAGGACAACGGTGTCCCGAGGTAGGCGCCCGTTACACCGAGTCCGGCGAGGGCCAGCGCGGCGCCGATGATCAGCCGCGCGGTCTGCTCGCCGATCAGGCTCAGCCCGACGGTGCGGTAGTCGCCGGTCCCTTGTAGGAAACCGCGAAGGATCGTGAGCAGCAGATACAGGCAGCCGGCCGGGATGCCGAGCGCAGCCGCCCACGCGTCATTCTTGACGCCGACGGCGTCGGCGATTGGCTGGCGGAACAGCACTGAGACGACGCTCATGATCGCGGTGAAGACCAGGATCGATCGTGTCCAGCTGCGAACCGTTGCGGCGAGGCCTGCGCCGACGCCGAGATGGCCGAGCACCGCCTCGCGTGCCGTCGCCACCTGCATTGCGTAACCGGCGACCGCGAGGATCAGGAAATAGCTGACGAGTGCCGCCAGCGACCCATAGTCGCCGATCAGCCGGGCGAACACGACCGTCGAGCCGAGCGCGATGACGTTGTTCAACATCATCGCGATCGCGAGCCATGACGCCTTGGCGGTTTCGGAGTCACGCAGCGACGTCAGCTTCGAGCCGTAGCGCCGCTTGAACGTACCAAGGCGACCAGTTTCCGATCGCATCGAAGGAGCGCCCATCGCCTCCGGGACGGTAGCGAAGCGGGCTGTCATCTGAACCGCCGGCGGCGTCGATAGCCGATGATGGAGGCTCCGTCGCCGCCGCTCCGTCCTCTATGGTTCCGCACCCGATGCTACGTCCAAGGCCTCTCGTGCCGATCATTGCAGCGTTCGCGCTGCTCGCCGGCGCACTGGTCTTCGCACCGGTTGCGGCCACTCAAAGCGGGGAGTCGACGCTATCCCCGACACCGCCGGTCAAGCTCGCTCCCGCTTCGAGCGCCACGCCCACGACGACGACGTCCACGCCGCCGGAACAGCTCCCAAAGACCGGGCTCGACGTCGTCCTGATCACCGCGGCCGGGCTCGTTCTGCTGGGAAGCGGCGTAGCGTTGCGGCGGGGGCTCACCGGGCCAGCGTCACGCGGGAGCGGGTGACGCGCCGGCTAGAGACGGTCGGCGCGGAGCAGACGGAGGCGGCTGGCGCCGAGCTGGCCGCAACGCTTGCGCCGGGTGATGTCGTCCTCATCGAGGGTGAGCTCGGCGCGGGCAAGACCACTTTTGTACGCGGCGCCTGCCGCGAGCTTGGAGTCACCGACCCGGTCACCAGTCCCACCTTCACGATCGGGCAGCGCTATGCCGGGCGCGTGCCGGTCTCGCACCTCGATCTCTACCGGTTGGCGGCCGCCGGAGCCGCCGGGGACGCCGCGGCCGGGGACGCCGCGGCCGGGGACGCCGCGGCCGGGGACGCCGCGGCCGGGGACGCCGCGGCCGGGGACGCCGCGGCCGGGGAAATCCCGGGTGAGGATCCGGCCCTGCTCGCTGACTACCTCGGTCCCGACACAATTGCATTCATCGAGTGGCCACAAGTCGGTGAGCGAGCACTCCGCTCTCACGCGAAGATCGTGCGCCGGGTCCGCCTCTCGCACGCGGGTGGCGACCGCCGGTCGGTGGAGATCGAATGAGGGTCCTTGCGTTCGACACCGCCACCGGCGCGACCGCCGTGGCGCTGAGAGATCCGGCGATCGGGCTCGAGCTCGAGCTGCGTGACGATCCCCTACCCGGGGAGCGTCCGGGGCACGCGACGCGCCTGTTGCCGATGATCGCCGACCTGCTCGCGCGCGCCGGCGCCGGCTGGGAGTCGGTGGACCGGATCGCCGTCGGCGTCGGTCCGGGGACGTTCACGGGACTCCGGATCGGGATCGCGACCGCGCGCGCTCTCGCGTGGGCGCGCGAGCTCCCGCTCGTCGGCATCTCCAGTCTGGAGGCGCTCGCCGCGGGCGCGACGTTCCCCTGCGCCGACAGCGGCGCCGTGCGCGCCGCCGACAGCGACGGCGTACGCGTCGTGCTAGCCGCGATCGACGCTCGTCGTGGGGAGGTGTTCGCGGCGGCGTGGCGCGGTCCGCATCGCGAGCTGGATCCTCGCGCGCTGCGCCCGGAGGCACTTGCGGTGGTGGTCGGGCCGCTCGTTGACGCGGATGGTGTGTCCCCGCTGGCGATTGGAGACGGGGCGCTACGATTCAGGGAGCAGCTCGAGGCTGCGGGGGCGGAGGTTCCGCCGCAGGAGTCGAGGCTGCATCGGATCAGCGCAATCAATCATTGCCGGCTTGCGACCGGTCTCCCCGCAGCTTCGCCGACGGAGGTCGAGCCGGCGTACCTTCGAGCACCTGACGCGGAGATCGCCGATCGCAAGCGCAATCCGCGATCGACGTGACAGACCAACCAATCACGATCCGCCGCCTCGGCTACTCGGATCTCCCGCATGTGATCGCGATCGAGCGGCGGGCGTTCCCCACGCCATGGTCGCTCGCGATGTTCGTGCTCGAACTCTCCAAGCCCTCCGGCGTCTGTCTCGCCGCCTCGATCGGGAACGAGCTCGCGGGCTATCTGATCTGCTCGCGCTACGACGATGTCTGGCACCTGATGAACGTGGCGGTGGATCCATCCCGGCGGCGGCGTGGGGTCGGGAGCGCCCTGCTCGCGGAGATGCTCGAGCGCGCGGGTCGCGGACAGGATCGCTACACGCTCGAGGTTCGGATGTCGAACGCCGGCGCGATCGAGATGTACGAGCGCTTCGGCTTCACCGCCGCCGGTACACGCCGGCGCTACTACCAGGACACGGGCGAGGACGCATTGATCATGTGGCGGGTTCCCCCGGATCGTGCGGAGCCCGGCGACGTCCGCGGCGCCGCGTCGGCGTAGTGAGGACCATTTGCCGTGATCCTCGCGATCGAGACCAGCTGCGACGACACTTGCGCCGCGATCGTCACGACGACGGGCGAGATCCGCTCGAACGTGATCTCATCGCAGGGAATCCATGACCGCTATGGCGGCGTGGTGCCCGAGATCGCCTCCCGCCAGCACCTCGATCTGATCGGGCCTGTGATCGACGATGCGTTGCGCAGTGCCGGCGCGGACATGGCGGAGATCGACGTCGTCGCGGTGACCCAGGGTCCGGGGCTCGTCGGAGCCCTCCTGGTCGGGCTTGTGACGGCGAAGGCGATCGCGGCCGCGCACGCGACAGCACTTGTCCCGGTCGACCACCTCCACGGTCACGTGGCGGCGAGCTGGCTCGGTCCCGAGCCTTTCGAACCGCCGTTCGTCAGTCTGGTCGCAAGTGGCGGGCACACACAGCTCACACATGTCACCGACCACGGCCCCGAGCCCGAGCTGCTCGGTCGAACGCTCGACGACGCGGCCGGCGAGGCGTTCGACAAGGGCGCTCGCCTGCTCGGCCTCGGCTACCCGGGTGGCCCGGCGCTGGAGCGCCTCGCCCGAGAAGGCGACCCGCTGGCATTCGACTTCCCCACGGGCGCCGGCGTCGCCGGGCTCGACTTCTCGTTCGCGGGGCTGAAGACGGCCCTGCTGTACAAGGTGCGCGATCTCGGCGAGGTAGAGACCGAGCGCCGGCGCGGTGATCTCGCGGCGTCCTACCAGCGGGCGATCGTCGAAGCGCTCACGGTCCGCGCCGAGCGCGCGCTCGAGCAGACAGGACTGAGCCGGCTCGCCGTCGGCGGCGGTGTCGCGGCCAACGGCACACTTCGCGATCGTCTCCGCGGCCTCGGTGTCGAGCTCGACGTGCCCGCGATGGAGCTGTGCACCGACAACGCAGCGATGATCGCGAGCGCGGCGCGGTTCATGAAGCCGCTGCCTTACCCCGACTACCTCGCACTCGACGCATACGCGAGCGGCGAGCGCCGGCGCGCATGAAGACGGTGGTGCTCTACGGCCGGCCGGGGTGCTGCCTGTGCGACGACGCGCGGGAAGTCCTCGAGCGCGTCCGCGCGCGTTACCCGTTCGGGCTCCACGAGCGCGACATCGAACGGGACGACGGGCTCCTCACCGCTTACCTCGAGCGCATCCCCGTGATCACAATCGACGGCGAGGAGGCGTTCGAGCTGTTCGTCGACGAGGCCGAGCTGATTCGGCGGCTCGATAGAGTGCACGGTGGATGAGCTACATCGTTCATCGTGGCGACGATCCCAGCCCGACAGGCGGTGAGAGGCGGCCGGACGTCCTGGCCGGGCAGGACGTCCTTTCCGGAGGGGGGAAGCTCTCGCTCGGCGTCGCCGCGCGGCTATCTCGCTACCTGCAGGTGCTAACCCAGGCACGCAAAATGGGCAAGCACACGATCTCCTCCCAGGAACTGTCCGAGTACACGCACGTTAACTCGACCCAAATCCGGCGCGACCTTTCGGGATTCGGGAAGTTCGGCAAGCGCGGGGTTGGCTACAGCGTCGACTCGCTCGTGTCGCAGATCAGGACGATCCTGCACACCTCGGGGCAACACAACATCGCGCTGTTCGGCGCCGGCCACCTCGGGACGGCGATCGCGTCGTCCGACATCTTCGCCGACCACGGTTTCCGGGTTGTCGCCGTGTTCGACGTCGACCGCGCCAAGGTGGGCACGTCGGTCGGTCCCCACACGGTTCGTCACAACAATGAGCTGAAGGTGGTCGTAGAGGATGAGGAGATCGTCGTCGCGGTGCTGGCGGTTCCCTCGGCGGCGGCCCAGGAGCTCGCAGATGCCGTGGTTGAGACAGGCGTGCGGGTGATCTTCAACTACTCGGAGGCGCTGCTCCAGGTCCCACCGGAGGTAACGGTCCACACGTCGAGCCCAGCCGTCGACCTGCTGTATGCGCTGTACTTCTATCTGACGTAAGTGGACACTAACCCGAGTGCAGCTCGACGTCGACACCGCGCGCGCGGCCTTCGATCGGTCAACCGACTTCACGGTCGGCCTGGAGGAGGAGTTCGCCCTACTCGACCCGGGGAAGCTCGACCTCGTCCCGCGATTCGAGGATCTCCGCGAGGCGGCGGCGGCAGACCCATTGCTGGCGACCTCGATCGCCGGCGAGCTGATCTCGTCGGAGATCGAGATCCGCTCCGGGCGCGGGGATGACCTGGCCGGGGCAATCGCCGCTCAACGCGATCGCCGCCGGCGACTGTTCGCGCTCGCCGACGACCACGGCATCGCGCTCGGCGCCACGGGAACTCACCCGTGGGCCGACTACCGCCAGCAACATGTGATCGACACTGATCATTACCACCGCGTCGAGGACGGTCTCAAGTACGTCGCGTGGCGAAACAACACGTTCTCGCTGCACGTCCACGTTGGGATCCGCGACGCCGACCGCGCCGTCGCGGTTTGCGACCGTCTGCGCCCGGTCCTGCCGCTGCTGCTCGCGGTCTCGGCGAGCTCGACCTTCCTCGACGGTCGCGACTCCGGGCTGCACAGCGCGCGCACCCAGATATTCACAAAGAGCTTTCCCCGCTGCGGCGTACCCGACGCGTTCGGTGACTGGGCCGCGTTCGTCGCATACATTGACTTCCTGCGCCGCACCCGGTCGGTCGTGGAGTACACGCAGGTGTGGTGGTCGGTACGCCCCCACTTCTCGTTCGGAACCGTTGAGGTGAGGATCTGCGATGCGCAACCGACCGCTGCGGAGTCCGAGGCGCTCGCCGCGCTGATCGTCGCGTGCGTGGCACAGGCGGCGCGGGACTACGACGCCGGACGACGAGTGCCAGACCCACCGGGCCGCCTAATCGAGGAGAACGTGTGGCGAGCGCTGCGGTACGGTCTCGACGGCAAGCTGATCGACCTCGACCGGGCCGAGGAGCGCCCGGCGGCCGCGGAGGTGGAGCGCCTGGTCGAGTGGGTGGCGCCGGCGTGCGCCGAGCTCGGGATCGATATTGCGCTTCCGGCGCTCAACGGCTCGCAGCGGCAGCGCCGCATGATCGACGCCGGGGCCACAATGACCGAGATCTACGCCGCCCTGGTCGCAGAGACGCGGACGACATACGGCCAAAGTCCCGTCGCCGGGACGGGCAGTCTACGATGACGTAGGTCCCGTGAGCACGAGCGAGCAACCCACCGAAGACGAGCTGCGCGCCGCATATGAGGCGGAGATGAAGCGGCTGCGCGTCGAGCAGGTTCTGCTCGAGAGCGTCGTCTCCTTGGTGAATCTGGGGATGCGCCGCACCGGCCTCGCGCCGGGGACCGAGGATGAGCGCGAACCCGCTCAGGTTCATCTCGCGATCGAGTCGGTGCGGGCGCTGACGCCGCTGCTCGAGCAGATCCTGCCCGAGCAGGCAGGTCCGATCCGTGATGCGGTCTCGAGGCTCCAGCTCGCGTTCGTGCAGATCGGCGGCGCCGCGCCGGCGGACGCCGGATCGTCGCCCGACGCCTCACCGGGGCCGAGCGCGCCTGGCGGACAGGCAGCCGGGCCACCCCAGGCTCCGGAGCCTCCGAAGCCCGGTGAGCCAGGGCCGGCACAGAAGAGCGGACGGCTCTGGATCCCAGGCCAGTAGGCGCGTAGCGGCGGTGGAACGTCCCTGTTCGGTTGGGGTTTTTGTGAGCGTTACGACGTTCCGCGCTCGGTGGAACGTCCCTGTTCGGTTGGGGTTTTTGTGAGCGTTACGACGTTCCGCCGCGGAACCA
>Ga0302326_10002165_pt1 | contig 48247 bp, 34 predicted proteins | sample Palsa_T0_3_FD_202264 | JGI IMG/M metagenome (GOLD analysis project Ga0302326, IMG submission 202264) | Peat permafrost microbial communities from Stordalen Mire near Abisko, Sweden - Palsa_T0_3 | ecosystem: Environmental > Terrestrial > Soil > Palsa > Peat permafrost | place: Sweden: Abisko... | reverse complement strand
GCTGATCGCGTTCGTCGTTCTGTACATCATGTTCGGGGCACTGCTGGTGGCTGGGCTGCCGCTGATCAGCGCGCTGACCGGCGTCGCGATCGGGCTGCTCGGGCTGACCGCGCTGACCGGCGTGCTGACGCTCAACTCGACGACGCCGACGCTGGCGCTGATGCTCGGCCTCGCCGTCGGGATCGACTACGCGCTGTTCATCGTCTCGCGCCACCGCCAGCACCTCGACGAGGGCATGTCGGTGGAAGAGTCCGTCGCGTTGTCGGTGGCGACCGCGGGCAGCGCCGTCTGCTTCGCCGGCCTGACCGTGTTCATCGCGCTCGCCGGCCTGCTCGTCGTCGGGATCCCGTTCCTGTCGACGATGGGCCTCGGCGCCGCCGGGACCGTCGTGCTCGCTGTCCTGATCGCCAACACGATGCTGCCGGCGTTGCTGGGGTTCGCGGGCATGCGGGCGGCCAAGCGCCGCAAGCCCGCGCCCGCACATCCGTGGGGGGAGCGGTGGGGCCGGCACGTCACCAGCCATCCGGCGCTCGCGATCGTCGGGGTCGTGGTGATCCTTGGCGTGATCATCATCCCGCTCCACGACATTCGGCTCGGCCTGCCGGACGCGGGCACGCTGCCCAAGAGCTCGACCCAGTACAAGGCGTACCAGCTGTTGTCGAAGGGCTTCGGTCCCGGGTTCAACGGACCGCTGACGATCGTCTCCGATGCCGACAGCGTGCCCAGATCCAAGTGGTCACGGATCCCCGGCCAGGTCGCCCAGGCTCTCAAGCAGGCCGACGACATCGCCACCGTGTCGCCGCCAGTCGCCAACAAGGCAGGCGACATCGCGATCATCACGGCAACCCCGAAGAGCGGCCCATCGTCGACGGCCACCCAGAACCTCGTCAAGCAGATCCGGGCGGCGGCCAAGCAGGCGCAGAGCCGCTACCACGTCACGGTTCTGGTCACGGGTACGACCGCGATCAACATCGACACCTCCAGCAAGCTGTCGTCGGCGCTGCCGGTGTTCCTCGTGCTCGTCGTCGGGCTCGCGTTGTTGATCCAGTCGCTCGTCTTCCGCTCGCTGCTGGTACCGCTCACCGCGGTCGTCGGCTTCCTGCTGACGATCGGGGCGGCGTTGGGGGCCACCACGTTCGTGTTCCAGCTCGGGAACGGCCGGCAGATCCTCGGGATCGCCTCGAGCGCGCCGATCATCAGCTTCCTGCCGGTGCTGCTGATCGCGATCCTGTTCGGCCTGGCGATGGACTACGAGGTGTTCCTCGTCGTCCGCATGCGCGAGAGCTACGACGCGACGCACGATGCGACCGGGGCCACGATCGCCGGATTCAGGGCCAGCGCCAGGGTCGTCACGGCGGCCGCGATCATCATGACGAGCGTGTTCGCCAGCTTCATCTTCGGCGGCACGGTCACGATCGCGTCGATCGGCTTCTCGCTCGCGTTCGGCGTGCTCGCCGACGCGTTCCTGATCCGGATGACGTTCGTCCCCGCCGTCCACACACTGCTCGGTGACCGCGCCTGGCATCTCCCGCGCTGGATCGATCGGATCCTGCCGAACGTCGACATCGAGGGCAAGCATCTGCAGGACCAGATCCTCGACAGGTCCGCGGCCGACCCGACCGAGGCATGAAGCCGCGCGGCGGGCGGCCGTGGGCGATTGCTGGCGCCAGGCGTGAGCTATCGCCGCCAGCCGTCAGCCCGCGGTCACGTCGCTCACCCACGCCGCCAGCCGCCGCAGGTCGTCCTGCGTCAGGCCGTGGCCGGCGCCGGGCTCGACCGTCGTCGTCACCTCGGCGCCGCCGGCCCGCAGGATCTCGGTCAGTCGCGTCACCTGCTCGGCGGACGAGTACGGGTCGCGCTCGCCGGCCTCGATCAGCACGTCGGTGCCGGTCAGCTGCGGGATCTGCTCGGGTTCGTAGGGGAGCATCGGCCGCAGCAGCCCGGCCGCCCGGAGCGTCGCGGGGCTGCGCAGGAGCACCGATGCGGCGATGTTGGCGCCGTTCGACAGCCCGATCGCGACCACCTTGTCCGGATCGAGCCCGTAGGCGTCGGTCGCCCCGGAGACGAACGACGCGAGTTGGTCGGTCCGGACCAGCAGATCTGGGATATCGAGCTGGCCGACCGCGAGCCGGCGGAAGAACCGCGGCATGCCGTGCTCCAGCACCTGTCCGCGGGGCGACAGCAGGGCCGCTGCGGGCGCGAGCTGTCGCCCGAGTCCGACGAGGTCGTGCTCGTCGCCGCCGGTGCCGTGCAGCAGCAGCAGCGTCCAGTCCGAGCTGCCCGGCTCGAACACGTGGGCGAAGCTCAGGTCGCGCGCGGCGGCGGTCATCGGTCGGCCTGGGTGTCAGCGGCCGGACGCCAGACGGTCGGATCCGGCAGCGGCGTCAGCCGCGGCTCGATCTGGGCGCGCCGAGCCTCCAGGAACGGCGGCAGCACGAGCTTCTCGCCCAGCGCGTCAGGGGTTTCGTCGGCGTCGAAGCCGGCGCCGTCGAGCGTCGCCAGCTCGTACAGGATCCCGCTCGGCTCACGGAAGTAGACCGACTCGAACCAGAAGCGATCGATCACCGGCGTCGGGCGCGCCCCCGAGGCGGCGACGCGCTCACGCCAGCCGGCGAGCTCTGCCTCAAGCACGGCCCAGGCGACGTGGTGGACGGTGCCGGCGCCGGGGATGCCGCGCGCGTCGGATTGCTCGAACACGATCCGGCCGCCGCGCTCCGGGCCGCGCGCCTCCCAGTCGTGGCTGCGCAACTCGGTGAAGCCCAGCACGTGCTGCAGCAGCGCCTCGCTGCGGGTCGGGTCACCGACCTTGGCGCGGACCGCCTCGAACCCCTGCAGCGCGTACTGCGCGGGGACCTCGCGGTGGGCGGCGATCAGCGGCGTGTCCGGCGCGGAGGAGATCACGAGCTCGTGGACCATCCCCTCGGGATCGGCGAACCGCAGGCCGCCTCCGGCGGTCCGCTCGGTCGCGACGCCCTCGTCGCCGAGCCGCTGCTCCCAATAGCCGAGCGCGTCGTCGCCGGCAACGCGGTGCTCGATCACGGAGACCATGCCGGCACCCGCCGTGCCGGGGACCGCGCCCGGGTACTCGAAGAACGTGATGTCGGCACCAGGCGAGCCGTGCTCGTCGGCGTAGAACAGGTGGTAGACGCCGGGGTCGTCCTGGTTGACGGTCTTCTTGACCATCCGCAGTCCGAGCACGCGCGCATAGAAGTCGACGTTGCGCGGGGCGTCGCCGGTGATCAGCGTGATGTGGTGGATGCCATCGATTGGTTGCATGTGGGGTGCCTCAGGGTCGTTCGGAGTCAGATTGCTTGCTAGCGCAACCTTACCTCAAAAAGCTTGCGCGCGCAAGTATCGCTCAGGCGACCGCCCGGCGATACAAGATCACGTTGCGATCGCCGGGCAGGCCGGCCAGTCCCTCCGGTCGTCCGCCCTGGGCGTCGAGGTAGGCGAGTTGGCGTGAGATCCGCCCGAGCCCGGGCAAGCCCCCGCCGACGTCATCGACATGGTCGAGCATCCAGGTGCGGATCGCGACCCCGCCGCCGCGGGTCGCCTCGACCCTCAGCGCGCGGGCCTGCTGCGGGTAGTCGATCAGCGACGCGGTCGTGATCAGCCAGTAGCCGCCGGAAGCGGTGGGCCGCGGCACGATCTCGTTGCGATGGGTGTGGCCGTTGAGCGCGGCGATCACCTGCGGCGACCGGTCCATCACCGAGAACAGCTGCTCGCCGGCGACCGACGAGCTGATTGGCTGATGGGTCACGACGATCACCCACCGTTCATCGGCGGCCGTCAGCTGCTGCTGCAGCCAGGCCGGCTGGGCCGGATCGATGGCGCCGCCGGAGCCGCCGTCGCGGCGGACGATGTCGAGCATCACGAGCCGGAGATGGTCGCCGACGTCGAGCACGTAGTCCAACCGAGGCCCGGGTCGTACACCGGTTCCGCGGCCACCGGTCGCGTGCAGCCGCGAGATCACCTCGCCGAACGACAGCTCGCGCCGAGCCCCGTCCGGCGGGACGCGCACCACGGGTCCGCGCAGGGCCTGGGCCAGAAGCTCGTCGACCGCCGCGGGATCCGGCGGTCCGTCGGGTGCGGTCGAGGGCGCCGAGCGCAGCCGGGCGGGGATCGTCAGACCACGCGGCAGGTCCCAGAGCGCGCGGTCGCCGATCGCCAGCGCCCGGGTCAGCGCGGACGGCTCAAGCGTGCCCGCCACCAGCGCGTCGTGGTCGCCGAGCACCGGGTAGACCGGCGCGCCGACCCCGGGGCTGTGAAACCGGCGCACAGCGTCAGGCAGGAGCTGCGGATGCCGGGGCGCATCGACCGCCGGCCGGTAGTAGAACGGGTCGGTGTCACTCTCCAGCTGGACGCCGTAGTAGCCGAGCCGCCCGCTGCCGGGGCTGACGAGCCCGCCGCCGAGCACGGTCAGCGCGTGCTGGAGCTCGTTGGCCTGGACGTTGTCGATCAGGTCGCCACCTTGGATCAACAGCTGCGGCGCCAGCGACCGGACCGCGGTCCCGGCGCCGGAGAGCACTTGCGTGGTGAGCGTCTCCTGCGGCCGGAAGGTCGACTGAAACGGCGGCCCGAGCCGGTCCAGGAACGTGACCCGAGCCGGAGACGACGCGTCGAGCACGTGGGCGTCGGTGACGTGGGCGAGCCGGGCGAGGGTCGCCGTCGACGCGGCCGCCGGTCCGAGCTCGGTCCGGGCGCGTAGCGGCTCGCCCGGTCCGACGCGCAGCTGCCCGTCGCCGACGGGATCGGACCACGTGCTGTCGAGCGTCGACCCCGAGGCGGCCGGCGAGGGGCCATGCCCGGAGCCACAGCCGGCGAGCAGCGCGGCCGCTGCGCCGGCGCCGATCGCCGCCTCGGCGAGCGCTCGCCGTCGTGTCAACCGGCGTCCGACTCGCTCGGGGGGCGACGCCGAGCTCATGAACCCAGCCCCGCCAGCACCGTCTGTCGCTGCGCCTGATACGTCACCCAGGCGACCGCGATACCGCCGGCGACGACGAGTCCGGCGACGGCAAGCGCGATCTCGCCCACGCCGGCCCGTAGCGGCAGCGTCGCGTAGTTGGTGGCGAGGTTCGAGAGCGCCGGCCCGAGCAGCCATCGCTGCAACAGCACACCGGCGATCGCGGCCGGGATCACGAGCGCCAACACCGCGCCGACGAGCAGCCGCGCCACCGCCGTCGCGCCGGCCCCGCAGGCGCGCAGGACCGCGATCGTGAGCCGGCGCTCCTGGACCGTCAGGGCGCACGCCTGCACCAGCGCGTACAGGCAGACGAGGCCATCGACGATCGCGATCGCGCGGACGATCGTACGGAGGATCGAGACGAGCGCCGTGCTGTTGGCGGTCGCGCCCGACGCCGCGGCGGGCGCCACCCCGAGCCGGTCGACGGCGGCGGTGACCCGGGCGACGCTGGCGCCGGGATCAAGGATGATCGCGATCGTCGAGGGCGCCGAGCGGTCGGCCGCCAGCAGCGCCGCGGCGGGGACATAGGCGACGTGACCGTCGTGATCCAGCGAGCTGACGACGCCCGCGATCCGGACCCGCACCTCGGTGCCGGTGCCGAGCTCGATCGCCAGTGTCTGCCCGGGGTTGAGCCCCAGCGCCTGCGCCAGACCCAGGCCGATCTCCGCCTCGTCGGGGCCGTGGGGCCGGTGGCCGGCGACCAGCGGCGGCGATTCGAACGTCGTCAGGTCTCCCGGATAGGCGATCGTGTCGATCGTCTCCCCCAGCGAGGAGACGTCGACGCCCTGCACCTCGTATCGCGGAGCAGCGGCCTGGACGCCCGGGATCTGACGCACCGCGCCCGCCGTGCTCGGCGGCAGCGCGGCGGTCAACTGGTAGCGCTCGCCGAGCGCGCTCGGATCGGTCTGCAGCGTCGACAGCTCGGACGCGAGCGCGAGCAGCAGCAGCACGAACCCGATCGACAGGCCCAGCGTCGTCGCGGTCGCGAGCAGCCGCGCGCGGCGAGCCAGCACGAGCCGCGCCCCGAGCGTGGTGAGGCCCGTCGGCAGCCGCAGCCGCAGGCCCGGCAGCCGGCGCCTTGGCCGTCGTGAGACGTCGGCGCCCTGCAGCAGCGAGACCGACGACCGTGACGCCGCGCGCCAGGCCGGCCAGGTGGCGCCGGCCACGGCCATCGTGACCGCGATCAGCCAGCTGCCGACGAGCGGCAGGGCGAGCGCCCAGCCCGGCGCCGGCTCGTTCAGCAGCGTCAGCAGGCGGCCGGATGGGCCGTATGTCGCGAGCACTCCGGCGGCGCATCCGACCGCGCCGGCCGGCACCGCGATCAGCGCCGCTTCGAGCGCCTGGCCGAGCACGACGAAGCCGGCCGACGCGCCGATCGCCCGTTGCACGCCGATCGTGCGCAGGCGCCGTTGCACCTCGGCGTGGGCCGAGGCGGCGAGCATCGCCCCGGCGGTGGCGAGCGCGATCAGCGACAGCGCCACCAGCAGGTCGATCACGATCCCCGCAGCCTGGTCGAGCAGCACGTGGATCCCCGAGCGCGTCGCGAACTGGAGGTCACGCAGACCAAAGCTCGACAGGCGCGCCTGTACGAGCGTCTCGTTGAGGTACCGCGGATCACGCAGCCACACCTCGGCGTAGTCGACCCGCGGCGACAGGCGGCCGTGGAAGCGGCGCTGAAGCGCCGGGCCCGACAGGTAGAAGCGGGGCTTGGCGAGCGGGAAGCCGACGTTGTCCGGAGCTTCGACGAGTCCGACGACCCGTTCCGGTCCGAGGCCGCTCACGTACAGCGTGCTGCCGGGGTGCAGGCCCCACGCGTGCGCGAACGCGGCCTCGACGAGCACCTCGTTGCCGGTCGGGCGCAGGTTACGGCCGGCGACGACCGCGTAGCCGTCGCGGTGGCCGGAGACCAGCACCTCGGCGACCGCGTCGTGGCGGCGATGGCCCGCGCCGGCGGCTCCGATGCCGACGTTCGTCAGCTCCTGGCGGGTCGAGTACGCGGCGACGTTCGGCAGCGACCGGATCCGCTTGGCCACGGTCGTCAGCGGCTGGGCGTCGAAGCGGACGATCAGATCCGGCAGATCGGCCGCGCGCGCCGAACGGTCGAACCCGAGGCCGAGCCCGTCGGCGATCACGACCGCGGCCGACAGCATCGCGGTCGCCAGCGCGATCCCGGCCGCCGTCAGCAGGGCCCGGCGCCGGCGGTTGCGCAGCCCGCGTCGCGCTTCGCCCAGCGCCGCAGGGAGGGCGATCACGGCGTGGCGGCGGCCGGCGCCGCCGCGAGCAGGCCATCGCTGAGGTGCAGAACCCGATCTGCGACCGCGGCCGCCTCCGGCTCGTGGGTGACGATCACGATCGCGCGGCCGCCGAGGCCGCGCAGCAGCTCGAGCACGGCGGCGCCGTTGTCGGAGTCGAGACTGCCCGTCGGCTCGTCGGCAAGCACCAGCTCGGGGTCGTTGACGAGCGCCCGGGCAAGCGCGAACCGCTGCTGCTCGCCGCCTGACAGCTCATGCGGGAGATGGTCGGCGACGTGCTTGATCCCGAGCTCGGCGATCAGCTTCGCCGCGCGCCGAGCGCCGCCGGCCGGCGCCCCCGGGAGGCGCGTCGGCAGCAGCACGTTCTCGATCCCCGTGCACTCCTCGATCAGTTGGAACTGCTGGAAGACGAAGCCGATGTGCCGGAGCCGGACGCGGGCCAGCGCCCGGGCGCCGCGCCCGGTCATGCGCTCGCCCGCCAGCGTGATCCGCCCGGCGTCGGGATCGTCGAGCCCGCCGAGCAGGTTCAGCAGCGTCGACTTGCCGCTGCCCGAGCGGCCGAGCACGGCCACGATCTCATCGGCGCCGACGGTCAGCGAGACGCCGTCGAGCACCCGCCGGCGCGCCCGTCCAGAGCCGACCGTCTTGACCAGCCCGTCGGCGCGGAGAACCGGATCCATCGAGGTCAACGTACCGGGCTGATCTGAACGGCGGCGAACTTCGGGCCGGCGCCGTCCGGGTTAGGCTTGCCGGCACGATGGGATCGGCGCAGACCGTGCGGCTCGGGCTCCACGCGCTCGGAATCGGGACCGGCGCACAGCGCGCGGTGATCGACGCCGTGGCCGCCGGCGCGGAGGCGGCCGGGTTCGCCACCCTGTGGGCGGGCGAGCACGTCGTGATGGTCGACGACGGTGCCTCGCGGTATCCATATGCAGCCGATGGGCGGATCGCGGTGCCGGCGCAGGCCGACTGGCTGGATCCCCTGATCGCGCTCAGCTTCGCGGCCGCCGCGACGAGCACGATCCGCCTGGCCACCGGCGTGCTGCTGCTGCCCGAGCACAACCCGCTGCTGCTGGCCAAGCAGGTCGCGAGCCTCGACGTGCTGTCGGGCGGCCGGTTGTCGCTGGGGATCGGGGTCGGCTGGTCACGGGAGGAGTTCGACGCGCTCGGGGTGCCGTTTCAGCGGCGTGGCGCTCGCGCCGATGAATATCTGGCGGCGATGCGGACGGTGTGGCGCGACGACGTCGCCTCGTTCGCCGGCGAGTTCGTGTCGTTCGCCGGCGTCCGCGTCAACCCGCGACCGGTCCGCGACCGGCGGATCCCGATCATCGCCGGCGGCAACAGCGACGCCGCGCTGCGCCGGGCCGGCCGGCTCACCGACGGGTGGTACGGCTTCAACCTCGAAGGCCCCGAGCACGTGCGTGAGCGTCTGCAGCGACTGCGCGGCTCGTGTGCGCGGGCGGGCCGCGATCCGGCCGAGCTGGACGTCGCGGTCGCGCTCGCCGGCGATGGTCCGCACGACCACGAGCGGCTCGCCGCGCTCGGCGTCGACGAGCTGGTGCTGGTCAGCTCGCCGCCGGCCGATCCGGGCGCCGTCGAGTCGTGGTTGACGGGCCTCGTCGGGCGGTGAACGCGCGCCGACGACGATCCGGCGGCCGCTACCCCGACGAGCGGTTGGCCCGACCGGCCTCGTGCGCGATCTGCGACAGCAGCGGCGGCACGTCCATGCGCGGCACCACCGCTTCGATCAGGGTCAGCCGGTCACCCCCGCGGGCGACCGCCAGCGCCTCGGCGAGCTCGCCCACGGTGCCCGCGCGTCGCGTGATCACGTCCCGATTCCCCGGCGCCAGCGCGGTCATCAACGCGCCCCAGTCCCAGCGGGCGATGTCGTTGTAGCGCTCCTGCGGTCCGTGAATCGCGCGCTCGACCGTGTAGCCGTCGTTGTCGACGAGGATCACGGTCGCGGAGATCCGCTCGCGCGCGAGCGTCGACAGCTCCTGCACGGTCATCTGGGCGGCGCCGTCGCCGACCAGCAGCACGCCGTGCCGTCCCGGCTGGGCCATACATGCCCCCAGCAGCGCGGGCACCGAGTACCCGATCGAGGCCCACAGCGGCTGTCCGAGGAACAGGACGCCCTCGGGCAGGCGTTGACGGCCCATCCCATAGAACGACGTGCCCTGGTCGGCGACGACGATGTCGCCGGGGGCCAGGAAGCGGGTGACCGCGTCCCATAGCTCGGTTTGGCTCAACGGCTCGCCGGCGGCGACGAGCGCGGGCGGCGTCTGCGGCTTGGCGGTCGCCGGCGCCGATCCCGCAGCGGGCGGGGTCAGGCCCGACACGATCTCGGTCAGCCGCTCCATCGCGTCGGCCATCGACACCGGCTCGAACTGCGCCGCGCCGACGCTGGCGATCGTCGGGGCGAGCTCGATCGTGCGCCGCCGCTCGATCTTGTGGCTGAAGAAGCCGCTGTTGAGATCGGTGAACTGGACGCCGGCGATGATCAGCGCGCCGCAGTCCTCGATCGCGGCGCGGACCGCCGGCTCGCTCGCCGCACCGGCGTAGATCCCGACGTAACGGTCGTTGCTCTCGTCGACGAGGCTCTTGCCCCAGAGCGAGGTCGCGTGGGTCAGCTGCCCGGCCGCGAGCAGCCGGCGCAGCGCGGGCGCCGCCCCGCTGCGGTGCGCCATCAGGCCGCCGAGCACGCTGATCTGACCGGTGTCGCCGGCCTCGGCGAGCAGCCGGGCCGCGGCCTGGGTGAACGCCTCCAGCGTCTCGGGATCGGTGAGCGGGCGGGCATCGTGGAGCGGCTCACGAGTGTCTGGCACCGGCGACTCGCCGACGTCGGCCGGCAGCAGCAGGTAGCCCGGGAGATGCTCGTCGCGGGCCGCGGTCAGGACCCGGTCGATCTCGGCCACGGCGTTCGCGGGCGTCAGCGCGGCGCGCGCGCAGGTGATCGGCGCGTGCATCCCGAGGAAGTGGGTGAACACGCCGTCGCCGAGCGAGTGATGCACGACCCGCTGGGCGGCCTGCATGCCGCTCGCCGGTGAGCCGACGATGTGGATCACCGGAACGTGCTCGGCGTAGCTGCCGGTGATCGCGTTGATCGCTGAGAGCTCGCCGACGCCGAAGGTCGTCATCAGCGCGCCGATGCCGCGCGCGCGTCCGTACCCGTCGGCCGCGTAGCCGGCATTCAGCTCGTTGGTCGTGCCCACCCAGGCAACGCGCTCATGGGCGATCACGTGATCGAGCAGTCTGAGCGTGTAGTCGCCCGGCACGCCGAAGATGTGATCGATGCCGAGCTCGGCGAGGCGGTCGAGGAGATGGTCGGCGACGGTGGTGATCGTGGTCCCCCTGTGGTGGTCGGTCAGCCGCTGGTGGGCAGCGCAGCTCGCATCCGCGCCAGCGTCTCGTCGAGGTGCTTTGGGCTGGTGGCGAAGTTCAGGCGCACGCGCCCGGCCCCCTCGGGGCCGTAGTCCAGGCCGCGGCTGACTGCAACCCGGCCACGACGCAGGAACAGGCCGGCGGGCTCGTCGCCGAGACCGAGCCCGGTGCAGTCAAGCCAGGCCAGATAGGTGGCCTGCGGCGGGCGCCAGGCGACGTCAGGCAGGCGCGCCGGCAGCTCCGACGTCAGCCATGCGCGGTTTGCATCCAGCTGCGCCAGCACCGCGTCGAGCCACGGGTCGCCCTCGGTGAACGCCGCCTGCGCCGCGATCGCGCCGAGCAGCCCCGAGTGGTCGTGCTGGCGCCCGATCGCCGTGACCAGCTGACGTGCGTGCTCCGATGCGGTCACGACCAGCGCCGACTTGAGACCGGCGACGTTGAACGCCTTCGACGCCGAGGTGAGGCTGACCCCGATCTCACGGGCGGCGTCTGAGACCTCCAGCCAGGCGGTGAACGTCGCACCGGGCAGCGTCAGCGGCGCGTGGATCTCATCGGCCAGCACCCAGACGCCGTGTTCGGCGCAGCGCTCCGCGATCGCGGCCAGTTCGCCGCGGGTCGACACGTGACCGGTCGGGTTGTGCGGGCTGGCGAGCACGAGCCCGCGGATTCCGCCCGCCAGCGCCTCGTCCAGCGAGCCGAGGTCGAGCCGCCCGTCGTCGTGCAGCGCCACGTGAACCAGCTGGGCACCGCTGCGCGGCTCAAGCTCGAAGAACGGCGGGTACGCCGGTGACGCGAACGCGACCGCGTCGCCCGGTCCGACGATCACCCGGCACAGCTCCAGCAGGCCGAGCATCACATCCGGCACGAGCGTGACCTGCTCGGGGTCGACCGTCCACGCCAGCCGGCGTGCCGCGAACGCCGCAAATGCGTGGCGCAGCGACTCGCTGGCCGGGGCCGCGTAGCCGAAATCGTGGCGGTCGATCGCCTCGCGCAGCGCCCGCGCGACCGGCTCGGCGACCGGGAAGTCCATCTCGGCGATCGTCGACGACAGGACGTCGGGTGGGTGGATCGACCACTTCTCGCTGCGCCGGCGGTGGAGCTCGTCGAGGCTGGCAACGGTCAGATCGATCGCCACTGACGGGACTCTATGCCGTCGCGGCCGCCGATGCGGGACGCATCACACCGCCGCCGCCACGTGATTCGTGAGATCGTGCGGGTGATCGTGCCGACCCGCGCCTCGCTGTTCATCACCTGCCTGAACGACACGCTGTTCCCGCAGACCGGCCGCGCGGTCGTGACGCTGCTGGAGCGGCTCGGGCTGGCGGTCGACTTCCCGCGCGAGCAGACCTGCTGCGGGCAGATGCACTTCAACACCGGCTACGCGCAGGAGGCGATTGGGCTCGTGCGCCGGTTCGTCGAGGCGTTCGCCGACGCCGAGCTGATCGTGTCGCCGTCGGCGTCGTGCGTCGCGATGGTCCGTGACGCCTACCCGCAGCTGGCGCGACGCTCGGGTGATCCGGCGCTGGTGGCCGCGGTCGATCGGCTGCTGCCACGGGTGCTGGAGCTGACCGAGCTGCTCATCGACACGCTCGGCGTGCAGGACGTGGGCGCGCACTTCCCGCACCGCGTCGCCTATCACCCGACCTGCCACAGCCTGCGCGCGCTGCGGCTCGGCGAACGGCCGCTGACGTTGCTGCGGGCGGTCGGCGGGATCGACCTCGTGCCGCTGCCCGGCGCTGAGCAATGCTGCGGCTTCGGGGGCACGTTCGCGGTCAAGAACGCTGACACTTCGGTGGCGATGCTGTCGGACAAGATGCGCGCGGTGCTCGACACCGGCGCCGAGGTGATCGCGGCCGCCGACAACTCGTGCCTGATGCAAATCGGCGGCGGTCTGCAGCGCCAGCGCGCCGGCGTCCGGGCGATGCACGTCGCCGAGATCCTCGCGTCCGACTGAGAGCGACGAGATGACACCTTCAGAACACCCGTCGTTTCCGGTCGCCGCCCGCACGGCGCTGGCCGACACGCAGCTGCGCCACAACCTCGCCCACGCGACCCACTCGATCCGGGACAAGCGCGCCGCGGTGGTTGCCGAGCTGCCCGACTGGGAGCAGCTGCGCGAGGCCGGCCGCGGGCTGAAGGAGCGCGTGATGCGGCACCTCGACGACCATCTGCTGGAGTTCGAGGCGGCGGTCACCGCCGCGGGTGGCACCGTCCACTGGGCGCGTGACGGCGAGGCGTGCAACCGGATCGTCGCCGACATCGTCGCGGCGCAGGGGGTCGACGAGGTGGTCAAGGTGAAGTCGCTGACGACCGAGGAGACCGAGCTCAACCAGGCGCTCGCCCGGCGCGGAATCCGCGCTTGGGAGACCGATCTGGCGCAGCTGATCATCCAGCTGGCCGACGATCAGCCGTCGCATGTGCTGGTGCCGGCGATCCACAAGAACCGCACCCAGATCCGCGATCTGTTCCGGGCCCGGCTGCCCGATGCACCCGCCGATCTGACCGATGACCCCGAGCGACTGGTGCAGGTCGCGCGGGCGCACCTGCGCCGGCTGTTCCTCGAGGCGAAGGTGGGGATCAGCGGCGCCAACTTCGGCATCGCCGAGACCGGGACGGTATGCGTCGTCGAGTCAGAGGGCAACGGCCGGATGTGCACGACCCTGCCCGAGGTCCTGATCAGCGTGATGGGGATCGAGAAGGTCGTGCCGGCATGGCAGGACCTGGAGGTGTTCCTGGCGCTTTTGCCGCGGTCCTCGACCGCCGAGCGGATGAACCCCTACACGTCGCTGTGGACCGGCGTTTGTGACGGCGACGGGCCGCGGGAGTTTCATCTCGTGCTGCTCGACAACGGCCGCACGAACGTGCTGGCTGATCAGGTCGGCCGCCAGGCCCTGTACTGCATCCGCTGCTCGGCGTGCCTCAACGTCTGCCCGGTGTACGAGCGCACCGGCGGCCACGCGTATGACTCGGTGTACCCCGGACCGATCGGCGCGATCCTGACGCCGCTGCTGTCAGACCTGCGCGACCATCGCTCGTTGCCCTACGCGTCGAGCCTGTGCGGAGCCTGCTACGAGGTCTGCCCGGTCAAGATCAACATCCCGGAGGTGCTCGTTCACCTGCGTGACCGGGTCACGTCCGAGCCGCCGCCGGACCGTCACGGCGCTCGCGGCCGGGTCGACCCCGAGCGGCTGGCGATGCAGGCGGTCGCGCGGGTGTTCGCCAGCCGTCGCGCGTACGAGTCCGCGCAGCGGGCGGCCCGCCGCGGCCAAGGTCCGTTCGTCCGCAACGGCTCGGTCCGGCAGCTGCCTGGCCCGCTCGGCGCCTGGACCTCGGCTCGGGACCTGCCGCCGGTCGCGCCGCAGAGCTTCCGTGACTGGTGGCGCTCGACCCATCCCGAGAATGGCTGACGCCCGCGCCGAGATCCTCGCCCGGATCCGCTCGGCGCTGGCCGACGTGCCGGCGTCCGAGCGTCCCGGCGACGTGCCGGTTGCGCGGGAGTACCGGCGTGCCGACGACCGCTCGCGGGACGAGCTGGTGGCGCTGTTCGCGCAGCGCGTCGGCGACTACCGCGCGGACGTGCAACGCGTCCCGCCGGTCAGGCTGCCCGAGGCGATCGCGCAGGCATGCTCCAAACAGGGGCTCCACAGGTTGGCGGTCCCGGCCGGCCTGCCGGATGCATGGCCGCCCGCCGGGATCGAGCTCGTGCGCGACGAGGGGCTGTCCGCGGCCGAGCTCGATCGGATCGACGGCGCGCTCACCGGCTGCGCGGCGGCGATCGCCGAGACGGGCACGATCGTGCTCGACGGCGGTCGGCTGAGCGGGCGCCGAGCGCTGACACTCGTGCCCGACCACCACATCTGCGTCGTCACCGCCGACCAGATTCACGGGCAGATCGCCGAAGCGCTGGCCGCGGTCGCCACCGCGGTCACCGAGCAGCATGCCCCGATCACGCTCGTGTCGGGGCCGTCGGCGAGCTCCGACATCGAGCTCGAGCGCGTCGAGGGCGTACACGGTCCGCGCCATCTGACCGTGCTGATCGCCGAGCCGGGCGCGTGATGGCGCTACCGAACCTCCTGAGCCCGCTGGCGATCGGACCGGTGTTGCTGCGCAACCGAATCGTCTCCAGCTCGCATCAGACGACGCTCGTGCACGAGCATCTGCCGACCGACGAGTTCGTCGCCTACCAGGCGGCCCGGGCAGCAGGGGAGACCGGGCTGATCGTCCTGGAGGCGGTCGCGGTGGCGCCGTCGGGGCTGCTGACGGCGCACACGCTCGGCGGCTACCTGGAGCCGATCGTCGACGGCTACCGGCGCGTCGCCGCGGCCGTTCAGGGACACGGCTGCCGCCTGTTCGTGCAACTGTTCCACGGCGGCCGCGAGCAGATCGCCTCGGCGCCGCGGGCGCCCGCGGTCTCCTCGTCGGCGCTGCCCAGCGCCCGGTTCCACACCGAGCCGCGGGCGCTGCGGACCGACGAGGTCGTCGAGCTGGTCGCGTCCTACGGCCGCTGCGCGTCGCTGGCGGCGGCGGCCGGCCTGGACGGGATCGAGGTCACCGCCGCCCACGGCTATCTGGGCGAGCAGTTCTTTCGCCCCGAGTACAACCTGCGCAGCGACCGCTACGCCGAGTCGTCGCGGTTCGTCGTCGAGGTGTTGCGCGCCGTGCGGGACGCCGCTCCGGGGCTGGCGCTGGGGGTCCGCTTGAGCGCCGACTCCGAGGCGGCGCGGGCGATCGCCCCAGAGCTGGCGCCGCTGGTCGACTACGTCCACGTCGCGGTTGGCAACTCGGCGACATTCGACGGCTGCACTCAGATCGCGCCACCGCCGCCGACCCCCCAGGACCTGATCGGCGAGCTGACCGAGCCGTTCAAGCTCGGGCCGCCGCTGATCGCGACGACGCGCGTGGTGCAACCGGCGCACGCCGACGCGTTGATCGGCGCCGGCGTCGCCGACGCGTTCGGGATGACCCGCGCGCTGATCACCGACCCCGAGATGCCGCGCAAGGTCCGGACCGGCGACGGCGATCGCGTGCTGCGCTGCATCGGCTGCAACGCCTGCATCGCCCACTACCACGCCGAGACGCCGATCCGCTGCTCGATGAACCCGCGCACCGGGCGAGAGCTGACGTTGCCGGCGCCGACGCGGGTTGCGAACGCCGACGTTCGCCGGGTCGTCGTGGTCGGCGCCGGCCCGGCGGGGCTCGCCGCCGCCGCCGAGGCCGCCGCCGGCGGGCACGAGGTGGTGCTGCTCGAGCGGCGGCCGACGATCGGCGGCCAGGTCACGATCGCGGGCGCGTCGCCGGCGCACGCTGAGCAGGCGCTGGCGCTGGCCGCCAACTACACGTCGCTGCTGTCCGGCGTTGATCTGCGTTTCGGGGTTGACGCTTGCGTGGAGACCGTGCTGGCGCTGTCGCCGGAGCTGGTCGTGATCGCCACCGGCGCCCGCCCGGCGCCCGTGCGGCATGCGCTCGACGGGATCGAGGTCGCGCAGGCGTGGGACGTGCTCGACGGCAGCGTGCGACCGTCCGGGCGCGTGATCGTCTCGGACTGGGGCGGGGATCCGGCGGCGCTCGACTGTGCCGAGCTGCTGGCGGCCGCCGGCTGCGAGGTGACGCTCGCGGTCGGCGCGGTGATGCCTGGAGAGACGGTTCACCAGTACGCGCGCAACCAGTACCTCGGCCGGCTCGCCCGCGCCGGGGTGACGATCGCCGACCGCCACGGCCTCGTCTCGGCCAGCGGCGGTGAGGTCGAGTTCGCCAACGTGTTCGCGCCCGAGCTGCGCGGCTGCCTGCGCGCCGACTGGCTGGTTCTGTCGCACGGGCGGGTGCCGGAGGATGCGCTGGAGGAGCAACTGCGGGCGCAGGCGCTCCCGTGTGAGCTCGTCGCCGCCGGCGACTGCCGCTCGCCGCGCGGTCTGGAGGAGGCGATCCTGGAGGGCACGTTGGCCGCGCGCGACGGGCTGACGGCGCTCGCGGTCACCTCGCCGGACGCGGGTACGCTGAGCAACATGGCCTCCGCGCAGCAGACCGTCGAGCTCTGGGACGACGCCGTCGCCCAGCGGGTCGTCGCGCGCGTCGAGGCCGGCCCAACCGCGGGCACAACCCCGATCGTCTGTGCCTCCGGGATCTCGCCATCGGGCCAGATCCACCTCGGCAACCTGCGCGAGGTGTTCACCACCCACCTCGTCGCCGAGGCGCTGCGCCGCCACGGCCACGAGGTCGTGCATCTGCACTCGTGGGACGACTACGACCGCTTCCGCAAGGTGCCGGCTGGCGTCGACCCGTCGTTCGAGCGCTATGTCGGGATGCCGCTGGCCTCGATCCCCGATCCGCTCGGACAGCTTCCGTCCTACGCGGACCGCTACATGGACCAGTTCCGCGCAGAGCTCGAGGTGCTGGGGATCCGGATGATCGAGCGCCGGCAGTCCGAGCTGTACCCGGTTGGCACCTACAACGCCGCGATCCGCCGCGCGATGGACGAGCGCGAGCGGGTGTTCGACACGCTTGCCGAGCAACAGACCGCCGGCCGCCACGAGACCTCGCTCCTGGAGCGGCGGCGCGCGTATTACCCGTTCAAGCCGTACTGCACGGAGTGTTTTCGTGACGACACGCGCGTGCTCTCCTGGGATGGCGTGGTCGCCGAGTGGGAGTGTCGCCACGGCCACGCGGGCTCGATGTCGCTGGCCGACGGCGCCCAGATCAGCGGCAAGCTCGTGTGGAAGGTCGACTGGCCGATGCGCTGGGCGCACGAGGGCGTGTCGTTCGAGCCCGCCGGCGAGGACCATCACGCGCCGACCGGGAGCTTTACGGTCGGCCGCACGCTCGTCTCCGATCTGTACGGCGGGCGCGCGCCGGAGTCGATCGTGTACTCGTTCGTGACGCTGGCCGGGGTCGGCGGCAAGATGTCGGGCTCGGCGGGCGGGGTCGCCGTCGCATCGACCGCGTTCGAGGTGATCGAGCCCGCAATCGTCCGCTGGCTCTATGTCCGCCGGCTACCGTCGCAGTCGTTCGCAATCGACCTGTCGCCCAAGGGCGTCCAGCGCCTCTACGACGAGTGGGATCGGCTCGCGGCCGACGTGCACGGTGCGGATCCCGAGCCGGCCGACGTCGCGATCTACCGGGAGAGCACCGAGTCCTCCGCCGGGCCGGTGCAGCGCACGCAGCGGCCGGTCTCGTTCCGGCTGCTGGCATCCGTGGCCGACATCACGCAGGGCGACCTGACGCAGATGGCCCGGATCGTGTCGGCCCACCTGGACGAGACCGTCGACGATTCGAGCGCGTTGCTGGCGGATCTGCAACCCCGCCTGGACTGCGCGATCCGCTACGCGACCGAGCTGGTGCCCCCGCAGCAACGCACGCGCGTGCGCACGGCGTTCTCGCTCGACACGTTCGCGGCGCTGGACGAGCGCGAGCGCCGCGGGGTGACGCTGCTGGCCGGCGGACTCGCTGACAACTGGTCGCTCGAGGGGCTCACCGGTCTGATCTACGCGGTCCCCAAGCAGCTGCTCGGGCTGCCCGCCGACGCCGACGCCGACGCCGAGGTCAAGGCGCAACAACGCACGTTCTACAAGGCCGTCTACCGCCTGTTGTGCGACGCCGAGACCGGGCCGCGGCTGCCGACGTTGCTGCTCTCGATCGGACGCGAGCGCGCGCACCGGTTGCTTGTCGGCACCTGAGCCGGCGAACCCGCGGGCGGCGGCACGATTCGACCGTCGGCGAACCGTCGCGCGTCTAGCGTGAGCTGGCGATGTCGAACGTGGCGGACACCCCGGCAACCGGATCCAGCGCGGACCCGCGTCGCTGGACGCTGGTCGCCACCAGCCTTGGCCTGTCCGTCGTCCAGCTTGATGTCTCGATCGTCAACGTCGCGATCAAGTCGATCGGAGCCGACCTCGGCGGCGGCGTCAGCGGCCTGCAGTGGGTCGTCAACGCGTACACGATCGCGTTCGCCGCGTGCATCCTGACGGCGGGGTCGATCGCCGACCGGATCGGCGCGCGGCGGCTGTTCGTCGGCGGGTTCGTGCTGTTCATGGTCGCCTCGGCGGTCTGCGGCGTCGCGCCCGATCTCGGCGTCCTGATCGGGGCCCGCGCGGTCCAGGGGCTGGCGGCGGCGCTGCTCGTCCCGTCATCGCTGGCGCTGCTCAGCCATGCCTACACCGATGCCCGGGGACGGACGCAGGCGATCGGGATCTACCTGTCAGGGGCGAGCTTGGCGCTGTCGGGCGGGCCGCTGGTCGGCGGCGCCCTGATCGCGGCGATCGGCTGGCGGGCGATCTTCTTCATCAACGTCCCGATCGCGCTGTGCGGGATCTTCCTGACGCTGCGATTCGCCAACGAGACGACGCGGTCGCCCGGACGCGGGGTCGACATGCCGGGGCAGCTCGCCGCGATCGCGACGCTGGTACTGCTTGTCGGCTCGACGATCGAGGGCGGCGTCCACGGCTTCGCGGCGACGGACGTGCTCGCCGGGTACGCGGCGGCGCTGGCGTGCGGTGGTTTGTTCGCCTGGTTCGAGGTCCGCGGCGGCTCACCGATGCTGCCGCTGTCGCTGTTCCGATCGCGGGTGTTCAGCGTCTGCTCGATCGCCGGGTTGCTGGTCAACACCGCGTTCTACGGGCTGATCTTCGTGATCAGCCTGTTCTTCCAGCGCGTGCAGGGGCTGTCGCCGCTGGTGACGGGACTGGCGCTGGCGCCGGTGATGATCGGGATCGTCGCCTCCAATGTCCTCTCCGGACGGATGCAGGAGCGGTTCGGCCCGACCCGTGTGCTGGCGTTTGGCGCGGCCGTCGTGGCGGCGGCCTGCGCCGGCATGCTGAGCGTCGGGGCCGGCACGAGCTACGGCGCGATCGTCGTGCAGCTGATCGCGCTCGGGGTCGGAGTCGGCCTGGTCGTCCCGACCGTCACCGCGCAACTGCTGGGCAGCGTCGACCGCAGCCGCTCCGGTGTCGCGGGCGGAACCCTGAACACGCTGCGCCAGACCGGTTCGGCGGTCGGGGTCGCCCTGTTCGGGTCGCTGCTGGCGGGCAGCGACGGGTTCGTTCCGGGAGTCCACGCCTCGTTTGCGATCGCGATCGGGCTGGGGCTGGCGATCGTCGCGCTGGCGCCGCTGCTGCGGCGACGATGAGGTGGGTCGTGCCTGCGAATGGGCGAGCGGTATACCTGAACCTGCGATGTTCACCCATCGGCTCGACGACGACCGCTGGCTGCGACTGCCTGAGGAGTCAGACGCCGCGGAGCTCTATGAGCTGACCGCGGCCAACCGCGAGATGCTCGCCGAATGGCTGCCGTGGGCGGCCGGGGCCACGCTCGACACGACCCGCGAGTTCATCCGCTCGCGCCGGCTGGGGTTCGCGCGCAGCGGCGGCTTCTCGGCGCTGATCGTCGAGCGCGACCGGATCGTCGGCTCGATCGGGTTCCCCGACATCGACCATCAGCAACGCTCGTGCGAGATCGGCTATTGGCTCGGGCGCTCGGCGCAGGGGCGCGGCGTCGCGACGCTCGCGGTGCGCGCGCTGATCGAGCATGCCTTCGTCGCCCGGGAGCTTCACCGCGTCGTGATCCGGGCCGGGGTCGGCAATGCCCGCAGCCGCGCCGTCGCCGAGCGGCTCGGGTTCACGCTCGAGGGGGTCCTGCGTCAGGCGGAGCGATACCCGGACGGCCGCTACATCGACCTTGCGGTGTACGGGCTGCTGGCGTCCGAGCGGGCCCGCGCGCTTGACCGATGCGGATAAGCGACTCATACGGTCGCTGATCCGCATCGCACTGTCACGGCAATGTCACAGCCGGAGCGCCCGGGCCGCCCGGGCCGCCCGGGCCGCCCGGGCCGCGGCGGCCGCGGCGGCCGCGGCGGCCGAGGTCAGTCGTCGCCGTCGACCGATACGAGCAGTCCGGCACCGATCGGGACGAGCACGGTCGTCAGCCGTGGGTCGTCGGCGAGCAGGCGGTTGACGTCGGACAGCTCGGCGGCGTGGGAGATCGCGTTGTCGATCGCGATCGTGCCGCCGGGCGCGAGGGTCCGACGGACGTTCGGCCAGTAGCCGACGTACTCGGGGCGCTCGGCATCGAGGAAGATCAGATCCCAAGCGTCGTCGGGGTACTCGATCAGCGCCTGAGCGGCGGAGGCAGTACGGCAGGTCGCCAGGCCTTCGAGGCCGGCGCGCGCGACGTTGTCGCAGGCCTGGTCGGAGCGACGCGGGTCGATGTCCAGCGACTCGACGTGGCCGCCGGTGACGTTCGCGGCGTCGGCCAGCCACAGCGTCGAGTAGCCATTGGAGGTGCCGACCTCGAGGATCCGCCGGGCGCCGGCGGCGCGGACCAGCACGGCCAGCAGCTCCGCCGTCTCGGGCTCGACGTTGCGCAGCCGCGCGAGTCGGTTTGATTGCTGGGCATCGAACTCGCGGCCGTGGGCGTAGATCTCGTCCGCGATCGCGCGGCGTTCGCGGTTCATCGCGGCCGGGTCATGACGACTTCGCGTCGGGACGGTCCGCGGCTGTGATGCCGAGGCTGTACTGACCGATGTCGTTGTCGAGCGCGGTGAGCGATTGGTACTCACCGTCGTGGACGAACACGACTCGGCCGCGCGCGTTGATGAAGATCGTCTGCGGCGGCCCGTTCGGGTAGACCTTGAGCGGCGCCAGCGCGGAGAGACTCGTGGAGTAGCTTGGATAGCTGACCGGGTGCGACGCCAGGAACGCGCGAGCGCTGCCGGAGTCGTCGTTGATGTCGGCACCCACGAATGCGACCTGGCGACCGTACTGCGCAGCGGCGGTCGCCAGGTAGGGGAATTCTTGGCGGCACGGATCACACCACGACGCCCAGGCGTTGACGACGACCGGATGTCCGCGCAACGCGTGCAGGCGCGCGCTCAACGCGGACGTCGAGCCGAGCAGCTTCCCCGCCTGGGCGTGGAGGCTGTTCAGCGCGGCCGGCGACCCGCGTAGTTCCGCACGCGCGTCGGAGACGCTTGGCGGGACGACCTTGGCGACCTGGTCGGTCGGGATCGCCCGACCCATCATGTTCAGCACGTCGTCGGCGATCTCGTCGGCGGTCCACGGCAGGTCGGGATGCTCGAGGTTGCCGACGCCCTCGGCGTCCAGCAGCGACCGCAACGGCTCCGAGAGCTTGCCCTGGAGCTTCGGCATGCCATCGTCGGCGACGCGCAGATACCCGTGCGGGTCGATCAGGAATACCGCGTCGGTGTGGTTGATGTCGAACGTCTCGGGCTTGTGGGTCCACCAGTCGATGTCCGGCGGCTTGCCCTCGGGCACGCGGTAATACTGGACGCCGAACCAACTCCAGAACTTCCGGATCGCGTGCGGGGAGCCGGTCAGCATCGTGAAGTCGGCGCCGAACTCGCGCTTGTAGGCGCGTAGCCGCGCCGGGCTGTCACGCCACGGGTCGACGGTCGTCTCGACCACGTCGACCTGCTGGCCGATCCCATCCTTCGCCAGCGTGGACTTGAGCTCCTCCAGCGCGCCGGTGGTCATCGGGCAGACCTCGCGGCAGAGCGTCATCGACGGTGCCAGCACGATCCACTTGCCGTGCGTGTCGTCGAGCTGATACGGCTTGCCCTGCGAATCGACGAGCTGAAAGTGCGGCACGTGCTTGGGACGCGGCAGCTCGGTGCCGATCGCCAACGGGGCGGGCACGCCCGTGTCGGCGCTGGACTTGTCGCTCTGCTTGTTCGCGAGTGCGACGAGGACGGCCAGCGTCACGGCGAGGATGCCGGCGGCGCACAACAGCATCCAGCGAACTCGGCGCAGCACGAACGCCGAGTCTAGGCAAGCGCGCACGACGGTGGGTAGGTGGCGGAAAAGTCCGGTACAGACGGACAAATCCGCCACTCAGGCCGCCGGCCCGCCGCCGGTGGGGCGCGTGCGTCACGCGGCCGCGGGCGCCGCCGTCTCGGTCGGCGCGTCACGCTGGAGCTCACGGGCCATCCGGGTGAGCAGGCCGGCGAGGTCCGGGTGCTGGTCGGGCGACCAGCCCTCGACCAGTCGCTCCAGTGACGCCGTGCGCTCGGCGATCAGCTTCTCGGCGATCTGATGACCGGCCTCGGTCACGCCCGTGACGCCGCCGGCATCGTCCAGCGTTACGAAGCCGCGCGTGGCCAGCTCCTGCAGCGCGCCGGCGGTCGCCGGCTCGGGGATGTCGAACGCGCGGCTCATCGCGGGGATGTCCATCGCCGGGTCGTCCTGCAGGTGAGCGATCAGCCAGCACGCCGCGGGGGAGAGATCGACGCCCGCGCGGGCGGCGATGTTGGCGACGAGCTTCCGGCGCTTGTCACGTCCAATCAGCACCGACAGCGCTCGGGCCGCCTCGGCCTCGGACTTCACCTGGCGCGGGTTGGCGAACGCCTCGCCGACGCCGGTCGACGCGGTCGCGGTGTCACGCAGGGTCCGGTCGGGCAGCACCCAGCTGAGCACGAACGCGAGCACGCCGATCGCGGCGCCGACCTCGAAGATGGTCGATAAGGCGTGCGTGAACGCCTGCAGGTAGCCGGCGTGCAGCGTCGGCGGGAGCTTTGCCAGCTGCGCCTTGCTCAGCCCAGAGGAACCCGAGGAGCTCGCCGCAGCGGCGGATCCGGCCGGAAACACCGACGTCAGCTCTGACCTCAGGCGGTTGTTGAAGATCGAACCGAGCACGGCGGTGCCGACGGTCCCGCCCATCGAGCGAAACAGCGTCGCGCCGGACGTCGCTACGCCGAGGTCCTTGTAGTCAACCGAGTTCTGGACTGCCAGGACGAGTACCTGCATCACGCAGCCGAGCCCGAGGCCGAGCACGAACATGTACGCCGACGCGATCGACCGGGCGGTGTTGACGCCCAACCGCGAGAGCAGCACGAGGCCGACGACCATGAGCGCCGTGCCGATGATCGGAAACGTTCGATAGTGACCGGTGCGGGTGATGATCTGGCCCGAGCCGATCGAGGTCAGCAGCAGCCCGAGCATCAGCGGCAGCGTCTGCAGGCCGGCCTCGGTCGGCGAGGAGCCCAGCACGTCCTGCAGGTAGAGCGACAGGTAGGTGATCGAACCGAACAGGGCGAAGCCGACGATCAGGCCCATCCCACTGGCGACCGCGAACGTGCGGTTGCGGAACAGGCTCGGCGGCAGCACCGCCTCGCGGGCGCGCCGCTCGACGGCCATGAACAGGATCACCAGCACGATCGCGGCCGCGAACAGGCCGATGATCTCCGCCGAGCCCCACGGGTACGTGGTCCCGCCCCAGGTGCAGGCCAGCACGATCGAGGCGAGCGCCGCCGCCAGCGCGCCGGCTCCGAGGAAGTCGATCTGCTGGTGCTCGGAGGACTTGCGCGACGGCAGCGTCGCCTGGAGCACCGCGAACGCGATCACGCCGATCGGCAGGTTGACGTAGAAGATCGCGCGCCACGAGACACCGGAGGTGAGCGCGCCGCCGAGCAGCGGACCGAGCACGCTGGAGACGCCGAACACCGCGCCGAAGTAGCCCTGGTATCGCCCGCGCTCGCGCGGGGAGACGACGTCGCCGATCGCCGCCATCGTCGAGACCATCAGGCCGCCGCCGCCGAGCCCCTGCAGCCCTCGGAACAGGATCAGCATCGTCATGTTCTGCGCGAGGCCGCACAGCGCCGAGCCGATCAGGAAGATCACGAGCGCGATCTGCAGGACGACCTTGCGACCGACCATGTCGCCGAGCTTGCCGTACAGCGGCGTCACGACCGTCTGCGCCAGCAAGTACGCGGTCACCACCCACGTCAGCTGGTTCAGCCCGCCGAGATCGCCGACGATCGTCGGCAGCGCGGTCGCGACGATCGTCTGATCGAGCGACGCCATCAGCATCACCAGCATCAGGCCGGCGAACACGACGAGCACGCTCGGGCCTGAGCGCGTGTCGCCGTCGGCGGCGGCCGCAGTACTCACCGGTGCCGGCTTGCCGATCTGGTCAGGCGCACGACGACCGGATCATACGTCCGCCGGGCAGCCGTCACCGCTCGGAACCGAGCGCTCGCCGGAGGGCTGACGGTGGACTACACCTGGCGGGCGTCTTGCGCCAGCGCGGTCGACTCCGGCTGCGCACGGGAGCGCAGCTCGGCCGCTGTCCACAGCGCCAGCGCCGCCAGCCCGGACGCCGCGCCGACCACGCAGACCCCGTCCCAGCCGTCGGACGCGTACAGCGCCGAACTGAGCGCCGAAAACGCCGCGCCGCCGAGGAAGTAGGTGACCATATAAGCGGTCGTCAGGCGGCTGCGCGCCTCGGGTGCGAGCGCGTAGATCGCCGACTGGTTGGAGATGTGGATCCCCTGGACGCCAAGATCGAGCACCGCGATTCCGACGATCAGCCATACGGCCGACGTCTTGCCGGCGTACAGGATCGGCCACGAGGCGACCATCACGAGAACGGCGAACCAGGTGGCGTGCCGGCCGCGGCCGCGGTCCGCCAGCCGACCGGCGGTCGACGCGGCAGCCGCGCCGGCGACGCCTGCCAAACCAAACAATCCGATCACGGCGTTGCCGTAATGAAACGGTGCCGCCGACAGCAGGAACGAGAGCGATGTCCAGAGCGTGCTGAAGCATCCGAACCCGAAGAAGCCGAGCGCCATCCGCAGCCGCAGCACCGGTTGCGCAGCGATCAGCGACAGCACCGAGCGCAGCACGCCGCGGTAGCGCATGTCCGTCGTCGGCGGCACCCGCGGCAGCCGCACGCGCAGCGCCAGCGCCAGCGCGACCATGATCCCGGCCGCGACCCAGAACACGACCCGCCAGCCGAGTGCGGCCGCCAGCAGGCCGCTGAACGTCCGTGCCAGCAGGATCCCGATCAACAGCCCGCTCATCACGGTCCCGACGACGCGGCCGCGCTCGGACTCGGCCGCCAGCGAGGCGCTCATCGGCACGATCACCTGCGCCGCGGTGGCGGTGAAGCCGACCAGTGCCAGCGCCCCTGCGAACACCGCATAGCCGGGTGCGAGCGCCATCACCACGAGCCCCGCGGCGGTGAGCAGCAGCGCCACCGAGATCAGGCCGCGCCGCTCCTGCAGGTCACCGCTCGGGACCAGCAGCGCGAGTCCGAGCACGTAGCCGATCTGACTGATCGTGATCAGCAGGCCGGCGGTGCCCTGGGAAACCGAGAACGCGCGCGCCAGCGTGTGCAGCAGCGGCTGGGCGTAGTACAGGTTCGCGACCGTCGCGCCGCAGGCGACGGCCAGCAGCAGCATCAGCCCGCGGGAGACCCCGCCTCCGAGCACGGCGTCGGCGCCGGGATCACGCTGTGCGGACGCTTGTTTCATGCCGATCGAACATAGCCGGGGGACCCGGCTGCCTCCCGGTCTGAGCGCCGTGGCCGATCGCGGTCGCGTCAGCGCGCGATCGTGTGCAGGAACGTCACCAGGTGCGAGAAGAAGACGTTGCGGGGATACGCGCCGGCCGGGTCGTTGTGGGCGTAGGACCCGTGGCGGTCGATCAGGGTCAGGTGGCTGGACGGAATCCCGGACTGCCGGGCCAGCTGACGGATCTCCGAGAGGACCAGCGAACCGCCGAGCCGCGCCCCGAAGCCGTAGATCCGCAGCGAATGGGGGAGCCTGCGGCCGAGCGTCGAGCGCAGGCCGAGCAGTCGCCGCGCCGCCGACGGCGTGCCGTTGCCGACGGCCGCGAGGTCGAGCGTGAGCCGCGCCGGGAAGTACCACTCGCTGCCGTCGGCGTTCGCCACGCCGGCGCCCGACAGCATCGTCGCGTAGCGCCGGATCGGAGTCAGCGCGCCCGTGCCGTTCCACCCGCGCAGCGCGCCGGACGCGGTGATACCGGCGCCGAGGTGAGCCTGGGCGGCGATCAGGGCCGGCGGCGAGGTGCCGACGTTGAGCGCGTAGCCGAACTGCGCCAGGTTGTCGACCGGCACCGTCGGCGTCAGCCCAAACGTCGTCAGCAGCCCCGATGACTGCCCTTGCGAGGGCGCGCCCGGGGCGATCAAGGCGGCCAGCGCGCCGACCGAGCTGAACAGGCCGGCGTACGGCGCCGGGATGCCGCCGAATGCGTCCCACGGGGAGCTCGCCGGGGAGTTCAGACCGGTTAGCGCGGCGCGGGCGGCAGCTGCCGATTCCGCCGTGCCGAAGCTGCCGCCGTCGATGTAGACGAGGCCCGCGAGCTGGTCGGCGCCCGGCCTGCCCGCGAAGTTCCAGGTCGCATATGCGGTCACGACGCCGCCGCCGAGCGAGTGGCCGCCGAGCACGACCCGGCCGCCGAGCGACCGCGCCCGTTCGATCACGTGGCGCAGGTCGCCGACCGCGACCGCCATGCCCCACCGCTTGGCGAACGGCACACTCGCGTCAGGGACGGGCTGGACGTGGGGCGTGATCGACGGATCGCTCAGATAGCCCAGGTAGTAGTTATAGAGCTTGGTCGCCGAGGCCGTGCCGCGCTTTGCCTCGTCAAGCACCGACTGATCCTCCAGCAGGTTCTCGCGGCGCTCGACGGCCCACACCTGCCACCCCGGAACGGTTGACACAAGCCACCTGGCGAGCGGCGCGAAATAGGCGCTGCCGGCCGACGTCCCGGGCTCGAGCACGAGCACGTTGCGCGCCGTGCGCGGGCCGATCCGCAGCACTCCGACCTTGTCGTAACGGGCCGGGGTACCTGGCGCCCGGGCGCCTGGCATCCACGTGACCTTCGGCGGCGCCGCGCCGGCGACCGCGGCGCCGGCGAAGATCGCCAACAGTGCCGCCAGCGTCGCCGATGACAGAACCCTCCTCATCGCTCCTAGTATCGGGGATCGACTTGATGCTCGCGCTCGCATCCCATCCCGCGCCGCCGTACGCGCAGCTGTCCGAAGTGGCGGATCCGGCGCCGCTGCCCCACGAGGCGTTGGTGGAGGTCAAGGCGATCTCGCTCAACCGCGGCGAGTGCCGTCGACTGTCGATGATGGACGAGGGCTCGGTCACCGGCTGGGATCTCGCCGGTGAGGTGGTGCAGGCTGCCGCCGACGGCAGCGGGCCCGCCGTGGGCGCCAGGGTCGTCGGCCTCAAGAACCCGGGCGCCTGGGTGCAGCGCGCCGCCGTCGACACCGAGTTCCTGGCAGAACTGCCCGACGGGATCACGCTCGAGCAGGCGGCGTCGCTGCCGGTCGCCGGCCTGACCGCACTGTTGTCGCTGGAGATCGGCGGCTTCGTGGTCGGTCGGCGGGTGCTCGTCACGGGCGCGAGCGGCGGCGTCGGGCGGTTCGCGATCCAGCTGGCCAAGCTCGGTGGCGCCCACGTGACCGGGCTGGCCCGGCGCACCGAGGGACTGGCAGACCTCGGCGCCGACGACGTGCTGTCCGAGCTGACGGTCGGCGGGGACGACTTTGACGTGATCCTCGACGCGATCGGAGGGCCGGTGCTGGGGACCTGCCTGCAGCGGGTCGCGCCACGCGGAACCGTGATCAGCTTCGCCTCGACGCTCGCCGAGCCGGTCAGCTACCCCGCACGCGAGTTCTTCGTCCGCGCGTCCGGCGCCAAGCTGGTCGGCTTCTACCTGTTCGCGATCCTCTCCCACAGCCGCAGCGCGAGCGCCGACCTGCGCCGTCTCGCCGAGCTCGTGGCCGGCGGGCGACTGGATCCGCAGATCGACTTCGTCAGGCCCTGGACCGAGGCCGGCGGCGCGATCGAGGCCTTGATGGACCGGCGCGTGGCCGGCAAGGCCGTCCTGCGCGTATCCTGACGCCGGTCCGATCGGGTCCGCCGCGGACCTCGCACGCAACGATTCGCCGGAGCGCGGGCGGACGTCGCCGATTCGTTAGCGTATGGTGTTGCGGATTCGTTAGGTATCGTTTGCGTCAACTGGTAACGGGCGCTGCTTCGGATTACGCTTCCCCGGTTTGGGACACCAACCTCTTGGAGGGGGATTCAGCTTGAGTAGACACGTCCGGCCATTGGCGGTAGTGCTGCTGGTGGCGATCACCGCGCTGGTCGTCGCGGCCTGCGGGTCGAGCTCGAAAAGCTCGAGCAGCAGCAGCAGCGGCGGTGCTAGCGCGAACACCAGCTCCAGCACCAGCAGCAGCAGCAGCGGTAGCTCGGGCGGCTCGACCCCGACGATCAACATGGTCGCGGGCACGTTCCCGCAGTCGCTGGATCCCGGCAAGGACTACACGAGCCAGGGTGAGGAGACCAACTGGCTCGTCTACACCGGCCTGTTGACCTACGCGCACAAGAGCGGTGCCGCGGGCGGCGATCTGATCCCGGGGCTGGCGACGGCGCTGCCGACGATCAGCGACGGCGGCAAGACCTATACGGCAACGCTACGCAAGGGGCTGAAGTACTCCAACGGCACGCCGGTCCAGGCGTCTGACTTCACCCGCGCGGTGGAGCGGGCGGTCAAGATCCCGTGGGGCGGCTCGGGCGCGTTCATCACCCCGATCATCAAGGGTGCGACGGCATTTTCGACGGGCAAGGCCACGGCGATCTCCGGGATCACGACCGACAACGCGACGGGCAAGATCGTGATCCACCTGACCGCGCCCTACGGTCCGTTCGACAACGTGCTGGCGTTCCCGGTCCTGGGGCTCGTTCCGAGCAGCACGCCGCTGACGGTCGAGGCCAACGATCCGCCCCCGGGCGTCGGTCCCTACAAGGTGACCAACATCGTCCCCGAACAGTCCTACGACGTGGTCAAGAACCCCGACTGGACGCCGATCCCCGGGATCCCCTCGGGTCACGTCAATGTCGACGTGAAGGTCTCGGGGAACGTCACCTCGAACGCGCTTGCGGTGCTCAACAACACCGCCGATGTGTTCGACTGGGCGGACACGATCCCGGGCAGCCTGTTGGCGCAGATCAAGGCGAAGGCGTCCGATCGGTTCCAGGACGTCAACCTGGGCGGCTCGACGTACTACATCTTCTTCAACGTCACCAAGCCGCCGTTCAACAACCAGTTGGTCCGCGAGGCGGTCGCCACCGGCCTGAACGAGTCGGCGATGAACAAGCTGGGCTCGGGCACGCTCGCGCCGGCCTGCTTCTTCCTGCCACCGGCGGTGCCGGGTCATCCGACCGGGAGCTGCCCGTACGGGAATCCGGCGTCGGGTGGGAACATCGCCAAGGCCAAGGCGTTGATCAAGCAGTCGGGCCTGGCGGGCACCCCGGTGACCGTGTGGTCTGAGACGCGTGACCCGCGTCAGCAGTGGATGACGTACTACACGTCCTTCCTGAACCAGATCGGGCTGAAGGCCACGATCAAGGTGATCGCGGACGCGAACTACTTCACCACGATCGGCACGGTCAAGCTCCAGCCGGAGACGGGCTTTGCCGACTGGAATCAGGACTTCCCGAACCCGGTCGACTTCTACCTGCTGCTCGACGGCAAGGCGATCCAGCCGACCGACAACGAGAACTTCGGTCAGGTCAACGATCCGAAGATCAACGCGGCGATCGCGAAGCTCGGTGCGGTGCCGACGACGCAGCTGAGCAGCGTTACCAAGCAGTGGCAGGCGATCGACGAGTACCAGGCCAAGAAGGTGTACCTCGACGTGTTCGGGTACGAGACGTTCCCGTTCTTCATGTCTGATCGCATGAATTACGCGGCGGCGATCCATCAGCCGATCTACGGCTGGGACTTCAGCTCGTTCCAGCTCAAGTAAGTGGATGGGGGCCGAGGCGAGTTCCACTCGCCTCGGCCGTCCCACTTTCGTTATAGGGTTCCGAAATGGCTACAGCAGAAGCCGCCGGCACGAGCTTCTCGGAGGCCGGGGCGGCGTTCGAAAGCGAGGGTGCAGATCTCCCGCCTGGGGTAGGCCCCTGGAAGCTGGCCTGGCGTCGGCTGCGGCGCAACAAGGTGGCGCTGTTTTTCGGGTTCGTGTTCCTGGTGCTGGTCGTGATGTGCCTGCTGGCGCCCGTGTACTCGCACGACATCGCCCACACGGGGCCGAACACCGAGGCCGGTCTGACCGCGACCGTGAAGATCGGCGGCAAGGTCAAACCGGTGGTGTCGGCGGACGACATCCCGATCGGCCCGACCTGGCACGCCAAGTACTTCTTCGGGGCTGATATCAACGGCCGCGACACGGCCGTGCGGCTGCTGTACGGCGGTCGCAACTCGCTGGAGATCGGCGCGGTCGCGACGCTGATCACGATGGTGCTGGCGGTGTTCCTCGGCGTGCTGGCCGGCTTCTATCGCGGCTGGTGGGATGCGGTGATCACCCGTCTGGCGGACGTGATCTGGGCGTATCCGGCGGTGCTGCTGGGGATCACGCTCGGGACGGTGTTCGCGATCGGCGGAATCGGCCCGATCAAGGGTACGTTCCTGCTGGCCCCCGCGATCGTCGTCGGGATCGTGTACATCCCGTACGTGCTCAAGCCGATCCGGGCACAGGTGCTGCAGCTGCGCGAGCGCGAGTTCGTCGACGCGGCTCGCCAGCAGGGGCTGTCGAACCTGCAGATCATGTTCCGCGAGCTGCTGCCGAATGTCGCCTCGACGATCGTCGTGTTCATTCCGTTGATCCTCGCCAACGCGATCCTGCTGGAGGCGGCGCTGTCCTACCTCGGCGCCGGCGTGCAGCCGCCGAACCCGTCGTGGGGGACGATGATCTCTGACGGGCTGCAGACGATTCCGGTCGCGTTCTCGAACGTGCTCGTGCCCGGGATCATGCTGGTGCTGGCGGTGATGTCGATCAACATCTTCGGCGACGGTGTCCGCGACGCGCTGGACCCGCGCGCAAAGGTGAGGATCGCCCGCTGATGCCGACGGTCACGTCGCCGCGATGATCCGGTTCATCGTCCGACGCATTTTCGCCGCGTTCTTTGTGATCCTCGCGGTGACGATCATCACGTTCCTGCTGCTCGGCGCGCTCGGCAATCCCGCGGCGCGCCTGGCGGGCCGCAACGCGAACGCCGCCGAGATCCACCTGATCACGGTCAAGTACGGCTTCAACAAGCCGATCTGGGTCCAGTACTACAACACGATGAAGAACATCTTCACCGGCAAGGCGTACTCCTACCAGCAGGGCTTCAACATCCTCACCGAGGTCAAGCACGACTACCCGGCGACGCTGTCGCTGGCGTTCGGCGCCGGGATCATCTGGCTGTCTCTGTCTGTCCTGGTCGGCACTCTGGCGGCCGTGTACGCAGGTCGCCTGACCGACCGCGTGCTGACGATCGTGGCGATGGCAGGCGTGTCGTTTCCGCCGTTCTTCCTCGGCGCGATCTTCCTGTACTTCCTCGGCTACAAGCTCAACTGGTTCCCGCTCGGCGGCTATGCGAGCCTGAACCATCCATGGCAATGGTTCAAGCACCTGGTCCTGCCCTGGGCGACGCTGTCGATCCTGTTCATCGGCTTCTACTCACGGGTGCTCAGATCGACGATCCTCGACAACACCAACGAGGACTATGTACGCACCGCCCACGCCAAGGGCCTGAGCGACAACCAGGTCCTGCGCCGGCACACGCTACGCAACTCGATGATCCCGATCATCTCGCTGTGGGGCCTGGACATGGGCCAGCTGCTCGGCGGCGGCGCGATCCTGACCGAGACCGTGTTCAACCTGCAGGGAGTCGGCCAGCTGGCGGCGACCGCGATCGGCAGCCTCGACGTGATCACGATCATGGTGATCGTGATCCTGACCGCGATCGCGGTGGTGCTGCTGTCGGCGATCGTCGACATCCTGTACGCGGTGCTCGACCCGAGGATCCGGCTCGGATGAGCGCGGACGCGCCCGCCCCGCTGCTCGACGTCGAGGGCCTGAAGGTCTCGTTTGCGACCGAGGACGGCATCGTGCGCGCCGTCGACGGGGTGTCGTTCACGGTTGGCGCGGGCGAGGTGGTCGCGGTCGTCGGCGAGTCGGGCTCCGGTAAGTCGGTCACCGCGATGACGCTGCTGGGGTTGACGCGCGGGCCCAACTCGATCTTCGAGGGCACCGCGACGTTCGAGGGAACCGAGCTGATCGGCGCCTCCGGCAAGCAGTTGCAGCGGATCCGCGGCGCCGGGATCGCGATGGTGTTCCAGGACCCGATGAGCTCGCTGGATCCTGTCTACCGCGTCGGCGACCAGATCGTCGAGCAGATCCGCGTCCACGAGAAGGTCTCCAAGGCCCAGGCGATGGATCGTGCGGTCGAGATGATGGAGCGGGTCGGGATCCCCCGCGCGAAGGAGCGGCTGCGCTCCTATCCGCACGAGTTCTCCGGCGGCATGCGCCAGCGCGTGATGATCGCGATGGCGCTGTCGTGCTCGCCCAGGCTGTTGCTGGCCGACGAGCCGACGACCGCTCTGGATGTGACGATCCAGGCCCAGATCCTCGACGAGATGCGAACCCTCCGTCAGGAGTCCGGCGCCGGGATCATCCTCGTCACGCACGACCTCGGCGTCGTCGCCGACATCGCCGACCGCGTGATCGTCATGTACTCGGGGCGCGTGGTCGAGCAGGGGACGCTCGACGACATCTTCTACAACCCGCAGCACCCGTATACGTGGGGTCTGCTCGGATCGATCACGCGGATCGATGCCGACCGCTCGCAACGGCTGCCGGCGATCGCCGGGATGCCGCCGTCGGTGCTGCGGGCGCCGAAGGGCTGCCACTTCCGCCCCCGGTGCCCGCACGCATTCGACAAGTGCGGCGAGGTGCCCGAGCTCGAGCATCGCCAGCCTGACGTGCCGACCAGCCTTGACCGATGCTGGCTGCCGGTCGCCGACAAGAAGCGGCTGCGGGTCATCGGCGACCAGATCGGGCTGGCCGAGCCCGCCGAGCCCGAGACCGTCAGCGCATGACCGAGTCCGGCGACGGCGGCGTGCAGGAGCCACAGGAACAGGAGCCGACCGCGCCGCCGGCGGACGAGGCGACGGTGGCGCCCGCAGCGCCCGCAGCGGCCGATCAGGCGATCGCGGCGGACGCGCGGACCAACGGCGACCGGCAGGTGCTGCTCGACGTCGACCACCTGCAGGTCTATTTCCCGATCAAGGCCGGCGTGATCATCGACCGCCAGATCGGCCAGGTGCACGCGGTCGATGACGTCTCGTTTGACCTGCTGGAGGGCGAGACGCTCGGGGTCGTCGGCGAGTCCGGCTGCGGTAAGACGACGCTGATCAGGGCGCTGGTGCGCCTGATCGAGCCGACCTCGGGCTCGGTCCGCTTCGACGGCGCCGACATCACCAAGCTCGGCCGCAAGCAGATGGAGCCGATCCGCCGCCAGATGCAGATGGTCTTCCAGGATCCGCAGGCGTCGCTGAACCCGCGCAAGCGAATCGGACAGATCCTCGCCACCCCGCTGCAGATCCGCGGCGTCGCGCGCAACCAGATCCAACAGGAGGCCGGCACGCTGCTGGATCGGGTCGGTCTCGCTCAGGACGTCGTCAACCGCTTCCCGCACGAGTTCTCAGGCGGCCAGCGCCAGCGGATCGGGATCGCCCGCGCGCTGGCGGTCAACCCGAAGCTGGTGCTGCTCGACGAGCCCGTGTCGGCGCTGGACGTCTCGATCCAGGCGCAGGTGATCAACCTGCTCGACGAGCTCCAACACGAGCTGTCGCTGTCGTACGTGTTCGTCGCCCACGACCTGTCGGTCGTCCGCCACGTGTCGGATCGGATCGTCGTCATGTACCTCGGCAAGCTGATGGAGGTCTCGCCCGCCGAGGAGCTCTACACCAAGCCGATCCACCCATACACGACGGCGCTGCTGAGCGCGATCCCGATCCCCGATCCCAATCAGAATCGCTCGCGCGAGCGCGTCGTCGTCTCTGGCGAGCCGCCGAACCCGATCAACCCACCCAGCGGCTGTCGCTTTCACACCCGCTGCCCGCGCGCGTCGGAGATCTGCCGGACCTCAGAGCCGCCGCTGACCGAGTACGCCGCTGGTCACCTGGCGGCCTGTCATCACCCGCAGAACGTGACCGAGTCCGAGATCGCCGCGTCGACGCGCTCCGATCAGAGCTCGCGCAGCTCCGGCTCGGAGACTCCGGACCTGTCGCCCGGCACCGGGCTCCAGTCGACGCCGGTGTCGGCCCCCGCAACTGCCGCGTAGCCTGTCAGTCTCCGGCGAGCACCGCGCGGACCTTCGCCCAGAGCTGCGCCTGAGACTCGTGGAGGATGCCCGTACTGAACGGGGAGCGGACGGTCAGTCGCAGCGTCTTCTGGGTCTGCCAGCTGCTGTCATGGCGCAGTTGGACGAGCAGCTCAACGGTGCGGGCGGGTACCAGCTGGCCGCGCCAGCGGTCGGTGATCAGATAGCGGTTGAGGCCGGCGCGGCCGTGGAAGGTGGTGACGGCGGTTTGGCGCCACCGGCCGTGCGCGCGGACCTGTAGCGGCACGCGCACGCTCGCGGCGTTGGTCAGCTCGAGTTGCAGTGTCGTCTTCGGGTAGGCGCAGCCCGCGCACCACCGGACCGTCTGTGAGCTGGTCGCGATCTGGGTGATCCCCTCCGGCACGACCGCCGGCGGCGATGCGAGCGGAGGCGACGGCGAGACGACCGGTGGTGACGGCGAGACGACCGGTGGTGACGGCGAGACGACCGGTGGTGACGGCGGTGCGACCGGTGGTGACGGGGCCGATGCCGGCGGCAGCGTTGCGCTCGCCGACAGATTCACCGAGGTGGTCGAGCCCGGAGCGCTCACGCTCACGACCCCGGAGAGCTGGCCGACCTGCAGGCTGCTGGCGGTGACCCGGAACGTGCATGAGCCGCCGCTGACAAGCTGCTTACCGGCGCACTCGTCCTTGACGACCGCGAACCGCGATGTCCCGTCGTTCGTGACCGTCGGCGTGTTCATCGTCGCGGCACCCGGACCGCCGTTCGTGACCGTGACCGTCGTCGGCGCCGATGTCTGCCCGGCCGCGACATCTCCGAATGCGATGGTCGCCGGCGACACGGTCAGCGACGGTGCGGGCGCCCAGGTCAAGGTCATCGGGATCGAGACCGTCGGCGCGTTCGAGGTGACCTCGAACGTCGGCGTCCAGGTGCCGACCAGGCTGAAGTCCAGTTGGCGCCAGAGCATGTCGTACGTGCACGAAGCCCCCGGCGCCAGCTCGGAGATGCCGATGCAGGTGGATTCGTCGAACAGGAAGTTCCCCGGATAGTCCCCGACCAGGCCCCAGTCGAGGTTCTGCACCGCCGACCCGCCCGTGTTCGTGATCGTCACCTGCTGCGTTATGGATCCGAGGTCGGAGAGGTTGATGCTCGACGGCGAGACGCTGACCTGCGGCGGCGCGTCCGCGCCGGCGCCGGCGGAGAGCAGCAGGCACACGGTCAAGACGGCGGTTGCAACAACGACCGTGATCAGCGACTTGCTCTGAACTGCCCTCACGTGATCCCCTTTCGGGTCACTCGCGCATCTGCGTGTTCGCAGGCCTCGAGGGCAACCGTGCCATCAACTCTAGCGACATCCACAGGTTTGTTTAAGAATTGGACCTTTGACTGATGCGGGGCCTGCTAAGGCCCCCACCGGCCGGCATAAGGGGTCGACGACCCCAACACGCTCCGTAGTCCCCATGTGCTCCCGTGCGTCGCAGCTCAAGCTGTGTCCACGTTGCAATCCATTCAAGGAGCGTTTCATGCAATCCCTTCTCACCAGCGTATTGGCGGATGTCCATGCCGCTGAGCTCCACGAGCACGCCGGCCACGGCCACCGGGTCCCCGCGACGACCCGCACGCGGGTCACGGGACGTGGCGTTGGCGCCGCGGTCCGTGGATACTTGGGGCATGCGTTCGCGGCTGACCAGCAGCCACTTCGTCGGGCGGGCCGGGGAACTCGCTGAGCTTCAGCGGGCGTTCGACGAGGCAGCATCAGGCCGACCCGGCCTGGTGCTGGTCGGGGGCGACTCGGGCGTCGGCAAGACGCGGCTCGTGTCCGAGTTCGAGCAGCGGCTCGAGCTGAGCAGCGAGCAGGCAGGGGTGGGTGGGTCCGATTCGGCGGGCGTCATCTTCCTGCGTGGGCAGAGCCTCGAGCAGTCCGACGGCGACCTGCCGTACGCGCCGTTGCTGGGCGCGTTGCGCCCAGTCGTGCGCGGCCGGCACGAGGCGCTCGCTGAGCTCTCGGCCGGCGACCGCAGCCAATTGGCGACGATCTTGCCGGGCCTGGAGGAGGACGGTCGCGAGCGCGACCAGCGCCCGGACCCGTCAGGACAGCTGCGGCTGTTCGAAGCGATCCTCGAGTTGCTCGAGATCCTGGCTGAGTGCGAGCCGCTCGTGCTCGCATTAGAGGATGTCCACTGGGCCGATCGCTCCACGCGGGCGTTCATCGCGTTCGCAGCGCGCAGCCTGCGCCAGACGCGGGTGCTGCTGCTGCTCAGCTACCGGACCGACGAGCTGCACCGGCGCCACCCGCTGCGACCGTTGCTGTCGGAGCTCGAGCGCCTGGATCGCGTCCGGCGGATCGACCTGCAGCCGTTCGACCGCGACGAGCTGTCCGAAGTGCTGACCGACATCCTCGGCTCGGCCCCCGACGGGTCGTTGCTCAGCCGCCTGTTCGCGCGCAGCGAGGGCAACGCGCTGTACACCGAGGAGCTGCTGGCCGCGGGCACCGACGGCCGCGGTGCCGCGCCGCAGAGCCTGCGCGACGCGTTCATCGCGCGGATCGAGGAGCTGTCGCCCGACGCCCAGCGGATCGCGCGCGTGGTATCCGTCGGCCGCGTGCTCGACGAGGCGACGTTCGCCGCCGTCACCGGCCTGGAGCTCGACGTCGTTCAGGCGGCGTTGCGCGAGGCGGTCGCCGAGCAGGTGCTGATCTCCTGCGACGTGACCGGCTTCGGCTTCCGGCACGCGCTGCTGCGTGAGGCGTTGCACGACGACCTGCTGCCGGGCGAGCGCTCGGAGCTGCATCTCGCGCTCGCGCACCGGCTGGAGCTCGACTGCGGTGTCGATGACGAGCAGGAGCTCGAGCGCAAGACGGCAATCGCGGGTCACTACGCGGCCGCCGGCGACCAGCCGGCGGCGCTGCGCTCGACGATCGCCGCGGCGCGGGCGGCGCAGCGCGTGTTTGCCTTTGGGGAGGCGGCCGACCTCGCCGATCGAGCGCTTGAGCTGTGGCCGCGCGTGGAGGATGCCGAGCAGGTGGCCGGGGTCAGCCACGTCGACCTGCTGCAGATCGGCGCTCGCGCCCACGGCGACGCCGGCAAGCGCACCCGGGCGGAGAGCCTGCTGCGCGAGGCACTGCGTGAGCTCGGGCCGTCCGCCGATCCCGGCCGCTACGCCTACCTGCTGGCGCGGCTGTCGCGGACGATCTGGATGCTCAACCAGGGCGCCGAGGCGGTCGCCGCCGCCGAGCGGGCGCTCGCGATCCTGCCGCCCGATGACGAGCCCGCCGGCGTGCGGCCGCTGATCCTGGCGTGGCTGGCGAGGATGCGGCTGCTGCGCGGCAACTTCCAGGACGCCGTCGCCGACGGCGAGCGCGCGCTGGAGCTGGCCGTCGCCGCCGGCGACCGCGAGTCCGAGTCCAACCTGCTGAACACCCTCGGAATGGCCAAGGCCCACCTGCAGGAACTCGACGAGGGGGTCGCGCTGCTGCGCCGCGCGATCGATGTGGCGGTCGAGGCCGACGATCTCGACGGCATTACCGTCGCGTACGCAAATCTGGCCGACATGCTCGGCCTCGCGGGCCGCAACCGCGAGGCACTCGGCGTCGCCCACGAGGGCCTGGAGCGGCTGCCGCGGCGGTTTGCGCGTCGCCAGGACTGGCTGCAGCTGACCGTCTCCGAGCAGGCGTTCGAGTGTGGTGACTGGATCGCCGCGCGGGAGGCGCTGGAGCGAACGCCGGCGCGACTCATGGGCCTGATGCAGATCTACCGGGCGCTGTGCGAGGCCGAGCTGGAGCTCGGCGTCGGGGACGACGACGCGGCCGAGCAGCTGCTGGACACGATCGCCGAGGCGATCGCGATCACGACCGAGCCGCAGTGGATCGGCGCCTACGGGGCGCTCCGGTCAGAGCTGCACGGGCGCCGTGGCGAGCTCGACAATGCCCGGCGCTACGCCGAGCAGGGGCTGTCCCGACTGGAGGTGTGCACCGACGACGCGATCCGGATCGCCCGGCTGAGCGCGTCCGCGGTCGCGGTCGAGGCCGATCGCGCGCAGCGCGCCCGGGATCTGCGTGACACCGCGGGGCGGCGCGACGCGCTCGGGCGGGCGCGAATTCATATGGATCGCCTGGAGGCGGCCGTCCAGGCCGGAGGCGCGGTCGAACAGGCGCGGCTGACGCAGGCCAAGGCCGACCTGGCGCGTGCGCGGGGGCGCGGCCGCGCGCGTGACTACGCCAACGCGGCGGACGCGTGGGAGTCGATTGGACGGCCGTATCAGGTCGCGCAGGCGCGCTGGCGCGAGGCCGAGTGCGAGATCGCCGCCGGCAAGCGCGAGGCTGCCGCCCAGGCGGCGGGGGCGGCGCTGGACGGAGCCGAGCGGCTCGGGTCACGCTGGCTGGCCGACGAGGTCCAGACCCTGATCGGCCGGGCGCGACTGGACGCCGCCGGCGGGCATGCGGTCGGCGAGGCCAACCGCAACGGGGGCGGGCACGATCCCAACGGCGCGGCGCCGCCCGAGGATCCGTTCGGGTTGACGCCGCGTGAGCGTCAGGTGCTGCAACTGGTGGCCAAGGGCGCCACCAACCGGCAGATCGGACAGGCGCTGTACATGGCCGAGAAGACCGCCTCCGTGCACGTCTCACGGATCCTCTCCAAGCTCGATGTGCAGGGTCGCACCGAGGCGGCAGCGGTCGCCCACCGCCTGCATCTGACCTGAGCGGCGTTTGCGTCTAGATTGTCCGCCGATGACGCGGACGCCGGCTGAATGGGAACCTCACGAGCGGACGATCATGGGCTGGCCGTGCCGGACCGAGCTGTGGGGTGACACGCTGGCGCAGGCGCGCGCGGACTATGCAGCGGTCGCCAACGCGGTCGCGGCGTTCGAGCCGGTGACGATGATCGCCAACGCCGGCTCCGAAGCCGCGCAGGCGCGGGCCGCGTGCGCCGCGGCGGTCGAGATCGTCGAGCTGGGGCTCGATGACTCGTGGTTGCGCGACACCGGCCCGATCTACACCTACAGCGACGACGGCGAGCGGATCGCCGTCCATTTCGGCTTCAACGCCTGGGGTCAGAAGTTCGAGGGTTTCGACCGCGACGCCGCGGTCGGGGGTGAGATCGCGCGGCGGCTCGGCGACCGGGTGGTCGACGGTCGGATGGTGCTGGAGGGCGGGTCGGTGCTGACCAACGGAGCCGGCACCCTGCTGACCACCGAGCAGTGCCTGCTGCACCCCAACCGCAACCCCTCGCTGGATCGCGAGCAGATCGAGTCAAAGCTCGCGTCCGCGCTCGGGATCGAGACGTTCATCTGGCTGGGGCAGGGGTTGGTCGAGGACCGTGACACCGACGGTCACGTCGACCTGATCGCGGCGTTCACGCGGCGCAACCGGGTGCTGCTGCAGACCGTCGAGCCCAACAACCCCAACCACGACAACTGTGAGGAGAACGTGCGGCGACTGCAGGCTGCCGGGCTGGACGTCGTCGAGCTGCCGCTGCTGCCGTACGCCGAGGTGGCGGGTGAGCGAGTCGCGGGCAGCTACATGAACCTGTACATCTGCAACGGCGCGGTGATCGTGCCGGTCGCCGATCAGGACTCAGACGAGGAGGCGCTGGCGATCATCGCCGCCGAGTTCCGCGGACGCGAGGTCGTGCCGGTGCCGGGGCTCGTGCTCGCCTTCGGCGGCGGTGGGCCGCACTGCATCACCCAGCAGGTTCCGGTGCGGGAGCCGAAGCATGCCTGATCAGCGGCTGATCACGGCGTTCGGTCCGCTGACCTCGCCCGCGCGGACGCGTGAGTCGGCGCGTCCGCCGCTGCGGCTCGGGCTCGTGCAGGAGCGCTGGCACGCCGATCGCAACGAGCATCTGGCGGCGCTGTCGGCGGGGATCCGCATCGCAGCGGGGCAGGGGGCGGCGATCGTCTGCCTGCAGGAGTTGACGTTGTCGCCGTACTTCGCGATCACGCCCGACGGCCCCGCCGCGGCCGGGGCGCCGCCGGAGGAGCTCGCGACCGGTCCGACGTTGGCGTTTGTCTCAGCGATCGCCACCGAGCTCGGCATCCACGTCCACGCGTCGCTGTTCGAGCGCGCCGACGGGCCGGACGGGCCGGACGGGCTCGGCTACAACACCGCGATCGTCGTCGGCCCGGACGGGCGCCTGCGCTCACGCACGCGCAAGCTGCACATCCCGATCACCGCCGGCTACTACGAGGACAAGTACTTCCGGCCCGGCCCCGCCGTCGATGACGCGTATCCGCTGACGCCGCTGGCCTACGGCGAGTCAGGTGAGTCGGAGGCTCAGCTCGCCTGCCCGACGTGCTGGGACCAGTGGTTCCCGGAGCTCGCGCGCGCGTACTCGCTGGAGGGCGCCGAGGTGATCATCTACCCGACCGCGATCGGATCGGAGCCTGACCATCCCGACTTCGACACGCAGCCGCTGTGGCAGCAGGTGATCGTCGGCAACGGCATCGCCAACGGCACGTTCATGGTCGCGATCAACCGGATCGGATCAGAGCCGCCGCTGACCTTCTACGGCTCGAGCTTCATCTCGGACCCGTATGGGCGGGTGCTCGTGCAGGCACCGCGTGACGAGCCGTCGGTGCTCGTCGCCGACCTCGACCTCGACCAGCGCCGCGATTGGCTCGAGCTGTTCCCGTTGTTGACCACGCGGCGGCCGGACACGTATCAGCTGCTGACGCGGCCGCGCGCGCCGGACCGTCCCTGGTGAGCGGCCGCCACCGGTGCGGTGGGTCGTCGGGATGTCGCGGTGGTCGCGATTTGTATCGAGGGGTGATCTCAATCGAGCACACCCGCCGACGCTGATCCAGCAACCCGGTCAGCCGCTGCCGGACTCGTAGCCGCTGGCGATCGGGAGCGTGTAGAACACCGCAATCGCGGCGCAGATCGCGAGCGAGGCGTAGGCCGAGACGAACGCGACGCCGACCGCGACGATGTACGGGACCGTCCCGCTGGCCGCGCGGGCGAAGATCTGCCGGCGGCGAGCGAGCGACAGCTTGTCGCGGAGCAGGTCCGCGCGCCGCAGCAGGATCGAGCCGTTCAGCAGCGAGAACATGACGGCCATCAGCAGGTAGGCACCCGCATACACCACGGCGGCGAGCGACCGCCCGTCCGGGTGGCGCAGATAGGTCGCGATCAGATCGGTCGCGAACGGCAGCAGCGCGACCGTCATCAACAGGAGCAGGTTGAGGATCAGGATCATGTGGTCGGCGGCGCGCAGCCGCCCGATCATCGCGTGGTGGTTGATCCAGATGATCCCGATCGTCGTAAACGAGACGACGTAGGCCGCGTACTGGGGCCAGTTGCCGACGAGCTGGTGGCCAAGCGAGTGGCGGTGGCCGACATGCGGGACGTCGATCCCAAGCACCAGCAACGTGACCGCGACCGCGAACACACCATCCGAGAACGACTCGAGGCGGTTGGTCGACATCGCAGACGTGGTTCGCCGGGCATCGCCCCGATCCTGTCGTCCGGGGGGGTGCATCCGCCCGGCCCCGAGGCTATGCACGTCAGTGCGTCTTCTACCGAAGCTAAGGTCGCCGGGCGTGAGCACCGTCGCCGATCCGTTGACCGAGGACGCCCTGCAGTCGCTGCGGACGCTGACCGGCGACCCGGGCGCCGAGTTCCGGGCTGGCCAGCTGGAGGCGATCCGCGACGTCGTCGTCGACCGCGCCCGGGTGCTGTGCGTTCAGCGCACCGGCTGGGGAAAATCCGCCGTGTACTTCGTCGCGACGACGCTGTTGCGCCGCGCCGGCGCGGGCCCGACGCTGATCGTCTCGCCGCTGCTGGCGCTGATGCGCAACCAGCTGGCCGCGGCCCGCCGCCTCGGCCTGCGCGCGCACACGATCAACTCGACCAACCGCGAAGAGTGGGACGGTGTGCGTGATCGGCTCACGGCCGGGGAGCTCGATCTGCTGCTGATCTCGCCCGAGCGCCTCAACAACCCCCGGTTCCGGGCCGAGATGCTGCCGATGTTCGCGGGCGCGGTCGGGCTGCTGGTGATCGACGAGGCCCATTGCATCTCCGATTGGGGCCACGATTTCCGGCCGGACTACCGCCGCGTCAAGGACATGCTGTCGGCGCTGGCCGGCGATACCGCCGTGCTCGGCACGACCGCCACCGCCAACGATCGCGTCGTCGCAGACGTGGTCGAGCAACTGGCACCGAGTGGTGGCGCTCACCTGCGGACCTACCGGGGTCCGCTGGCGCGGACGAGCCTGCGGCTGGAGGTCGTCGAGCTCCCGCGCCCGGCGCAGCGGCTGGCCTGGCTGGTCACGTATTTGCGGGATACCGGTGAGGGTCCGGGCGCCGGTGGCGCTGCGGGGCTGCAAGGGTCGGGGATCGTGTACACGCTGACCAAGCGCGACGCCGACCAGGTGGCGACGTTCCTGTCAGCCAACGGGATCAGCGCCGTGGCCTACAGCGGCGATCAGGATCCCGACGAACGGATCGCCACCGAGGATCGGCTGCTGGCCAACGACGTCAAGGCGGTTGTCGCGACCAGCGCGCTGGGGATGGGCTACGACAAGGCCGATCTGGGCTTCGTCGTGCACTATCAGGCGCCCGGATCGGTCGTCTCCTACTACCAACAGGTCGGCCGCGCCGGCCGCGGCGTGGCGCACGCCGACGTGGTTTTGCTGCGCGGCGCCGAGGACCGTTCGATCCAGGACTTCTTCATCGAGCAGTCGTTCCCCGCTCGCGAGCGCGTGGACGCGGTGCTGGCCGAGCTCGAGTCAGCCGGGCCGGCGGGCCGCACGACGCGTGAGCTGATGGCGGCGGTCAACCTCGGAATGGGCCGGCTGGACGCGATGCTGAAGGTGCTCGACGTCGAGGGAGCGGTGACCCGTGACGGCACCCGCTGGCTGCATGAGCCGGACTCTGGCTGGGAGTACGACGGCGAGCGCTACGCGCGAGTGACCGAGCTGCGGCGGGCCGAGCAGCGGGCGATGGCGAATTTCGGCGCCGACGGCCGCTGCCTGATGCGCACCCTGCAGGAGCAGCTCGACGATCCCGCGCCGAGCGACTGCGGTCGCTGCGCGGTCTGCACCGCGGCGCGGTTCGCCGGCCCGCTCGATCCTGGACTGGTCGAGCTGGCCGGACGCCATCTGCGCTCGCGTCCGATCGAGCTCGAGGTCAAGAAGATGGCGCCGGACGCGTCCGGGGCGATGCGCAAGCTCCCCGAGGAGCGGCGGACCGAACCCGGCTGGGCGCTCGCGCGTTTCGGCGACGGCGGCTGGTGGCCGGCGGTGCAACGCGGGCTGAAGAGCGGCACGTTCGAGGATGACGTCGTCGTCGCGCTCGCGGACATCGCCCGGGCCGCGGCGCCCGCCTGGATATGCGCGGTGCCGTCGGCTCGGCTCGGCGACACGCTCGAGCGGCTCGCGGGCCGGGTGGCGGCGGCGCTGGAGGTGTCCGCGGTCGCGCTGCTGGCCCGAGCCGAAGCCCGCCCACCGCAGCGGGAAATGGCCAACGCGGTCCAGCAGGTCGCCAACGTCCGCGGCGCGTTTACGGTGCTCGGACCACCACCGCCCGGGACCGGGATCCTGCTTGACGACCGGCGGATCTCCGGTTGGACGCTGGCGATGGCGGGTGGGCAGCTGCGGATGGCGGGGGCGCAGCGGGTCGTGCCGACCGTATTGGCGACGCTCGTTTAGGCGACCCAGTCGAGGTCGAGCGATACCGCAGCTGCCCCCGTAGCTCCCGTCGCTGCGCCGGAAACGCCTCGCGGTACTAAAATCGGTACCAGTCGCGGGCTCGGCTGGGTCGCGCGGTTGCGGACCGGGCGTTGGACTCTCGTGGTCGGTGGGCCGGCGGGGGGACCGTCAGGATTGTCAGAGGTTCGATGATCTGAGGGTTTTCTGCGTGCTTTCGCTTCACCGGATGCAGGGCTAGGTGCCTGAGCCGGTCCCAGGAGTCGATCGGTCGGTCGGGCCGCTGCGGATGCGACGCACTGGCAATCGACGTGACGTCGTCCTCAGTCTGAGCGGCGAGCTGGATCTGCAGTCAACCGCGGAGCTCGAGCGTGAGCTGGCAGCGATCCGCCGCGATCGTCCGAATCGGATGCTGCTGGACCTCAGCCGGCTGGAGTTCATGGACAGCACCGGGCTCGCGCTGATCATCCACGCCGAACAGGCTGCTCGCCAAGAGGGGATCAGCCTGCGGCTGCGCTCTGGCGGGCCACAAGTGCGTCGGTTGTTCGAGCTGACCGCCGTGCTTGGCCGGTTCACCTTCGAGGAGTAGCTCTGTTCGGCGTGGACGTTCGCGGCTAGGAGCTTGACGCGGCTCGAGTACCCGCTGGCGATCGGTCCAACCGAAACCAGCGGGCCCGATCATCCGCAGGATCTCGCCGACCGTGGACAAATCGGTCTGTCCGGATCGAGGCGGCCGGTAGGCTGACGCGCGGTTTGGATCGGATCGGCGGACAGCTCGTGGCGCACACGCTTGAGGCACTCGGTACCGAGGTGGCGTTCGGGGTGCCGGGGGTGCACGCGCTGGCGATCTGGGAGGGACTGCGCTCGACTCAGGTCCGCGCGATCGGGACGCGGACCGAGCTGTGCGCCGCGTTCGCCGCCGACGGCTATGCGCGCTCCAGCGGCCGGCCCGGCGTGGCGCTGCTGTCGACCGGGCCGGGCGCGCTGAACTCGCTGACCGCGGTGATGGAGGCGGCCAGCTCGCACGTGCCGCTGGTGCTGATCTCCAGCCAGATCCCGAGCGACCTGATCGGCCGCGGGCGCGGCTACCTGCACGAACTGGCCGATCAGCTCGGCGCGTTTCAGACGCTGGTCAAGGGCGCCTGGCGCGCCCCCAGCATCGAATCGGTCCCGGGGCTGCTGCAGCGGGCGTTCGAGCGGGCGCTGACGCCGCCGAGCGGGCCGGTGTTCGTCGAGATCCCGGTGGACCTCCTGACCGGGAACGCCGGCCAGGTGTCGCCGACCGCCGTCGCCGAGCCGTCGGTCCCACGCCCGATCGCGCCGCGTTCGCACCTGCTGGCCGCCGCGGAGCTGCTGACGCAGGCGCGCTCGCCGGTGATCTGGGCCGGCGGCGGCGTGATCCGCGCCAATGCGCGCCACGCGGTGCGGGCGCTGGCCGAGCTGCTCGACGCGCCGGTCGCGACCACCTACATGGGCAAGGGGGCGATCGCCGACGACCACCCGTTGGCGGTCGGCTGCGGCTGCGACGAGGCGGCGTTTCAGGAGCTCCTGGCGGGCGCCGACGCCGTGCTCTGCGCGGGCACCGAGCTCGGGGCCGAGACGACCGGCCAGTACGCGCTTTCGTTTGACGGGGCGGTGATCCATCTGGACGCCGACCCCGCTCGGATCGGCGTGACGTACGAGTCGCTCGGGCTCGTCGGCGACGCCCGGGCGACACTCGGAGCGCTCGTCGACGAGGTCGGGCGGCGACTCGACATCCGTCCGGGCGCGCGGCGCGCCGCCGCGATCCAGCGCGTCGAAGCTGTCCGCACCCGGATCGCCGAAGGGCTGGCCGTGCAAGGGCGGCCGCTTGAGCTCGGACTGCTGTCGACGCTCGAGCGCGCGCTCGGAGAAGACGCGATCGGCTGCTTCGATATGACGATCCTCGGCTACTGGGCGGCGCCGCACCTGCGGATCGGAGACCGACAGCAGTTTCTGTACCCGCTCGGGTCGGGCACGCTCGGATACGCCTGGCCGGCGGCGATCGGGGCGAGCGTCGCGCATCCCGATCGGCCCGTGCTCGCGGTCGTCGGCGACGGCGGCTTTCAGTACTCGGCGGCCGAGCTTGGCACCGCCGCTCAGCACGGGATCGACGCCAGGCTGCTGATCGTCGACGACGGCGGCTACGGGATCCTGCGTGAGTACCAGCGCGACGCGTTCGGCGAGACGACCGCGGTCGAGCTGCCCGGCAAGGACCTGGTGGCCGTCGCGGCCGCGTACGGGGTGCCGGTCCGCTCGGCCGCGCCCGACGACCTCGGCGAGCAGTTGGCGTGGGCGTTTGCGCAGCCGGGGCCGGCGGTCGTGGTGCTGCCGGCGCTGCTGACTGCGGCCGCCCCGACGCCGTGAACCCGGCCGAGCTGCTGCGCCGGTCGGTGATCGGCGTCGGCCCCTACGTCCCGGGCGCCGGCGCGCGTGCGCTGGCGGCGCGCACCGGACGCACCGACCTGATCCGGCTCAACTGGAACGAGAACCTCCTCGGCCCGCTGGACGGCGTGCTCGACGCGGTCGCGGCGTCGCTGCCGGGCTCGGTCTGGGCCTACCCCGAGCAGGCCTACGAGGAGTTCCGGCTGTCGGTCGCCCGCTGGGCCGGGGCCGACCCCGCGCAGGTGATCCCCGGCCACGGCATCCAGGCGCTGGCGCTGGCGCTGACGTCGGCGTTCGTCAACCCCGGCGACCGCGTCGTGATCCCGCGTCCGACGTACGGCCTGTACGCATCGGTCTGTGCGGTGGCGGGCGCCGAGGTGATCCGTGTGGACACCGACCCCGACACGCTCGCGTTCGACCTGGCGGCGCTCGCCCGCACGGCCACTGAGGTCGACGCCAAGCTCGTGTTCATCTGCGATCCGAACAACCCGACCGGTCTGCGCGTCGGCCGTCGCGAGTGGGACGCGTTCGTGGGCTCGTTGCCGGACCGCTGCCTGGTGGTCGTCGATGAGGCGTACGCCGACTACATCGAGCCGTCGCAGCGGATCGACCGTCTGGCCGAGATCGACGCCGGCCGGCCGGTGGCCGTGCTGCGAACGTTCTCGAAGATCTTCGGGCTCGCGGGGCTGCGGCTCGGCTACCTGCTCGTGCACGCGTCGCTGGCGCCGCATCTGCACGCCGTCCAGGAGCCGTTCAACGTCAACTGCGCGGCGCTGGCGGCCGGGTTGGCCAGCCTCGAGCGGGTCGACGCGCTGCCGGGGCGCCGTGAGCAGGCGATGTCGGCCCGGGCGCGGCTCGTCGCGCCGCTTGCCTCGGCCGGTATCCGCACGCTCGAGTCGCATGCCAGCTTCGTCCTCGCCCAAGTCGGTGGCGATGACGTCGCCGTCTGCGAGGTGCTCGCTCGCCAGGGGTTTCTGCTGCGCGCCGGCAGCGAGTTCGGCCTGCCGGGGTACGTGCGCGTGACGATCGGCTCCGAGGAGCTGATGAACGAGGTCGGCGGGCTGCTCGTGCGAGCCGTCGCGGCCGGAGGCTGACCAGCGGCGCCGGCGGGTCGCTCGTGCGAGCCGTCGCGGCCGCAGGCTGAGCAGCGGCGCCGGCGGGCTGGCCGGTTGCCCGGCCGCCCGGCCGCCCGGCGATCGCCCACGACCGCATCGCGGAGCGAGATCATCGGCACTGGCCGTGGGGTTCCGGCCCGTCTGCTCGGGTATTCGGACGACCCGAAGTTCATGTCGCGACGGCTGAACGACCGCGCCGCGATCCGGCAGTCCGTATGCGGCTAGGGATCTGTCGTCGCTGCGACTGAAGTGAGTCCGGCGCGACCACCTAGCGGACCGGGCCGGCGGGGCGCTGTCGTGGCGCTGGCGCGACTCGCTCGCACCCCGTCGGCCTCACTCCGGTCAGCTGACGTTGATCACGAACGTCCGTTGCTGGCTGCCATCGGGACTGAACGACTTCACGACGATCGTGTGCCTACCGGCAGTCAGACCACTCAGCAGCAGCCCTTCGCCGTAGTCGGCCGATCGCATGCGCTGTGGCGCGAGATGGAACCCGTTGTGCTTGGGTAGGCGCGCGTCGACGACTGCCGCCGCAGAGATCAACTCGGGGTAGTCG